>PDWI01006124.1_pt1 | contig 15242 bp, 11 predicted proteins | sample 1430891 | NCBI WGS metagenome assembly PDWI01 (sample SAMN01162508, study PRJNA174530) | Oral metagenome, whole genome shotgun sequencing project. | biome: Marine environment; feature: Marine mammal; material: Swab sample of the gingival sulcus; isolation source: swab sample of gingival sulcus... | reverse complement strand
GTTTGTTTTTGGACATAGTCTTTCCTCTCTTATTATACCACAAAATCATTTAACATGTGGTTAACAATTGTCAAACAGCGCGCGCTTAATGTATACAACCCAGATTATTCACGCCAATGCGTGAAAAGCGCTATAAGATTTGAGAATAGGTTCGTTATAAAAATTTAAGGCGTACCGAATGAGTGTACGGCGAAAATTTTTAGAGCGCAGATATTCCAAAGATTGACCTGGTTGCTTGGCCGAGCAGTAAACGCTTGCGTTTACGACCAGGCGCATGGTTTTTAGGTAGTGGTGTGAATATTCTGGGTACAACTATATTTTCACTGATTTTTTTATTTTTGTCAATAGCCTGAACCCCACTAAAATGCAAGTTGCACACTATTAAAGTATAAAGTTGGTCCGTTGGTCAGTTAGTCAGTTGGTCCGTTGGTCCGTTGGTCAGTTGGTCCGTTGGTCTGTTGGTCCGTTGGTCCGTTGGTCCGTTGGTCTGTTGGTCTGTTGGTCTGTTGGTCCGTTGGTCCGTTGGTCTGTTGGTCAGGAAATCGCTGATAGTTGAGAGTTCTGACTTTTCTATTCGTTGCCCTCAGATAATATTGACAGATATAAATCTAAACTCTGATTGATATATCTGGCAAACAAGTCAGTCATAGCTGATAAATTATTATTGACATGATACTGATCAAAAGCATCGTAGTACTTTATTCTATCGCTAAACTTAATATCGATAGGTGGATACCCTTGTTTCATCAATTCTAAGTTAATAAGCAACCTTCCGGTTCTGCCATTGCCATCAATAAAAGGATGTATTGCTTCAAATTCTATATGAAACTTTGCCAGTTTAGTAGCTATATCAGCCTTACTTTTTTGATAGTTTACTAATAATTGTTCCATTTTTTCTGCAATTAAATAAGGCTGTACAGGTTCATGTGATGCTCCCATTATTTTAACTGGAATCTTTCTATAAATACCCCTATCGTCTTTTTTATCAGCTAAAACGAGATAGTGTATATTTTTAATTACAGTTTCACTTAACGGTGTGTCATCTGATACTAATTCTCTAACATAAGCAAAGGCTTCTTTATGCCCGATGACTTCAAGATGCTCTTTTAGAGATTTTTTATCAATCGTCAGCCCACGCAGAACCATATTGGTTTCTCTAAGCGTTAAAGTATTGCCTTCTATGGCATTTGAATTATAGGTATATGCTGTTAAAAACTGTTCGTTTAATCGTTCAATTTCACCTTTAGTAAGTGGTCTTTTAGATTTTAGCAGTTTTAATTTTTCGGCTATTTTTTTAGAAACAGTCGCTGCCTTTTTAAATCTTTGGTCGCTTGGTTTTGTTGCTTTACTGGGAATTTGCCAAGCTCTGCCAATTCTAATGGCACCTTCAATTCTACCTTGTTGGCATAATATTCTGACACGCCTTTCAGAAACACCCCATTTTTTTGATATCGCTTTTACCGTTAAATACATTTTATAAACATCTCCCGTAACTATTCAGTCAAGTTGTCATTTCGATTGAAGGCGAAGTCGAAATTGAGAAATCTCAGGTTTTATTACGATTGTCAATTAGTCAGTCGACTCATTGATGACTGAATAGATACCATTTCCTTTATAATCGTCGCTTTATAAATCAATTATACACAAATAGCGGAATAATAGCAACTATAGCGGAATAATATTTTGAGTTAGCGGAACGATACTTCTCGGCGTTGGTCGGGAAACTGCTGACAGTTGGTCCGTTGGTCAGGAAACCTGAGATTTCTCCACTTTGGTCGAAATGACATTTGCGTTGACAGTTGGTCGAAATGACATTTGTGCTGACAGTTGGTCCGTTGGTCTGTTGGTCAGGAAATCGCTGATAGTTGGCACATTACTCGAAATGACTGTAAATCAACACAAAAAAACTGCCGTATCGGCAGTTTTTTTGTGTTGCTATTTAGTTGTTACTAGTATGTAGCTTTTTTAGTTGCTCTTCTTAGTACAAATGCACCAACGAGCGCTAATACTGCTATCATGATGAAGATAACTTCTGGGAAGTCGTTACCTGTCTTAACAACTTTTGTTGTGCCCAATGGAACACCATTTTCGTCGACGTAGATAAATCCGCCGTCTGGGCTTGGCTTCTTATGGTAAGTGCCAAGTGGTGTACCGTTTTCGTCAACGACGACAATGACATCAGGACTATTTGGATCATTAGGATCTGGTGTGTTACCTGCTACAAATTGTCTTTCTGTTGTCGTTGGCACTGTGGTTGGTTCAGTTGTTGAAACCGTTGTCGTCTCTGTTGGATTAGACGTAACTGTTTCTGTGGTTGGTTCTGTCGTTGTCGTTGGTGTTGTATCGTCATCATCATCGTCATCGTCTGATGAGCCGCCGCCACCTGTGCTCTTACGATAGATACCTAAGTCAAGCGTCATGTTGTTAGCATCTGCAATGACGCCAGTTGTTGTTAAACCATTTGAATCTTTAGTGTTATCGCTACCTGCACCCGTCACTGTTGCTTGATAACCAGCTGGTAAGCCAGTAAATGCAACTGTGTAAGTACCATTTGATAAACCAGTAAACTCATAATAACCATTGGCATCTGTCATTGTTGTCTCAGTTGTGCCGCTTGGCTTAGTTAATGTCACTGTGACACCTTGTACGCCTGTTTCGCCAGCATCTTGAATGCCATTTTGGTTGTTGTCATACCAAACGTAATCGCCAAGCATAAATTTGCCTGCTGGGTCTTTTTGTTTAACAATACCTAAGTCAATTGTGTAATTGTTAGCATTAAGTGTAACTGCTACAACTAAACCATCAGAGTCTTTTGCATCATCGCCACCCTGATTAGGTAGTGTTGCCACATAATCGGCTGGTAAGTCGCTAAATACAACCTTGTAATCGCCAGCTGGTAAATTGCTAAATAGATACTTACCACTACCATCTGTTGTTGTAATAGCATAGACGTTGCCAGCTGCATCAAGTAGTGTCACTGTGACGCCTTGTACGCCTGTTTCGCCATTATCTTGAATGCCGTTGCCATTAGTGTCATACCAGACATAGTCGCCAAGTTCGTACAATTTTGGAGGAATCGGCTTTAGATAAATACCTAAATCTAATGTTAAGTTGTCTGCACCGGCGATGTCGCCCGTTGGCGTTAAACCATCTGAGTCTTCTGCATCAGTACTGCCTGTTGCATTAGTTGTTGTTATTACGTAACCCGGCGGCAGAGTCGTTGCAACAAATTCTAAAATATAGGTACCATCTGGTAAATCTTCAAACAAATAGTAACCATCGTCATCTGTTATTGCAAACCAAGTTTCAACATTTGCCTCTGACAGAATTGCACCACCCGAAGTTATAATTGCACCAGTTGAGGTGTTTGCAAATGTTGCACTTGTAATCTCAACTCTGACATCTTTAACACCGGCTTCATTATCATCTTGTATGCCATTATGGTTAACATCGTACCAGACATAGTTACCAAGATTATGTAGTGCCCCTGGCGTTGTTACTTTAACTAAACCAAGATCAAGTGTTAAATTATCTGCATTGTCAATGCTACCAGTTGTAACTAAACCATCAGAATCTTCTGCGTCATCACCATTATTATTTACATTAGTTGTCGTCGGTATATAGTCTGTCGGTAACTCACTAAATGATACTGTATAGTCACCATTTGGTAAGTTTTCAAATAAATATTTACCGTGGACATTTGTGTGTGTGGTCGCTGTAAACGCACCGTTTGACGTTGTCAATGTTACTTTGACGCCTTCAACGCCTGGTTCTGTGCCGTTTGTGGCTTGTATGCCATCCGGGTCGTTGTCATACCAAACATAATCACCTAAATTAAATACTGGCAAGGTATTGGTGACAACGTTTGTCAATGCGTCATAGACGACGTTAAAATTCAAAGTGCCGAAGTTAGGATTACCTGTAATCGTGTAGACACCATTATTTTCACCTACTTCTTTGACAGTGAAGGTATATGCCTGACCTTGAGCATTGGTCTTGTCGACATTTGCCCATTCATACTGGAATGTGCCCGGTAATTGACCAGCCGTTACAGTTGGGTTACTGCTATTTGGTACAACCTCTGTCACATTGCCAAGTGTTCTGTAAAGTACTATGTCAGGTGCATCGTGCGGATAAGGTTGATTCGGATCAACCGATGGATCAACAAATATTTTTTGTGCTGTAACATTGTCGTTTTGAACAGCAAACTTATTGATAACCTCATTGCCTTTTTGTGTGACCTGATAAACATGACCATTATTCAGTGTGATAAAACCACCTACAACACCTGCTTCTGCAATTGTAAATGTATAGGGTTCACCTAACTGATTGGTTTTTTCTAACCCCGTCCACAAGTAATCGTATTCGCCTTGAACAGTTGATGTTACAACTGGATCAACATTTACTATTTCAATTGGCGTATGCGGTGCTTCTCTGTAAAGATTCATCGTAACTGCTTGATGATCAGCAGTTGGGCCATCTACCCAAATTTTTGATGCCGTTACGCTTGCGTCTGTTGAAGGCTTGTATGTGTTTGTAATATTAAAGCCGTCTTTGGTAACAGTATAAGTATTACCGTTTAATAACGCTATTACGCCGTAAACTTCAGCCTCTTCTTTTACCCTATACTCGTAAATTTGACCAGCTTCATCTTTTAAATAGACATCTTCCCAAACAAAGGTGAAAGGTCCACCCACATTACCAGATATATCTGGTTGTTTGTTGACTACTACAAATGGGTCGTTGCCAATACGTCTTGATAGCACTAGATTTGTATTGGCTAAGATATGATCTGTTACCGGACCATTTACCCATGTCTTAGTCGCCGTTATCGTTGTCTTTTCTCTTTCGTTTGTTGCAGTAATTACATCACCAAAAAGTTCATAAACTGCTGGGTCGCCAGATAGCGTGGCAGAAACTGTAAAATGTATCTCTTTAGACGGCGCTGGATAACCTGTTGGCGCTACCAGTTCAACAAGCTTATATTCGACGTCTTCTTGTAAGAACCAGCCATCTAACGTTTGATTAGCAGTAACGACAAATTCGCCGTTGGCATCAGTTGTAAATATCACATTGCCATTGTTACCTGTAACTGGTACAAAATTGCCATTAGCCTCTTCATAGAGCTGGAACTGCGCACCTTCTAATAAAGTGCCAATATTATCTGCATCAACTTTCTTTAGCGTGATACTCGGTACACTACCCGAACCAGAACCTGTCGCTGAAATTGTCTCAGTGTATTCTATAACAATATCATAATCACCAAAGTGTACTGTATTGCTAAACAGTGTTTCGCCAGTACCTAAAATAGTTGTGTCGTATTTAATTGTCAGCCATTCTTCGTCTGGTAAATCTACAAACGAAAGTGTATTGTTTGTATCATCAAAGCCAATTTGAGTACTTGCTGTAATGTCAGTTGCCGGATTAGTAGCATTCGACAGAATTTGTACACTACTAAGCACTAATCTTAAATTGCTAGACATAACGTCTTCAATTGAGAATGTGTTTGTACCCGGCGCGACATCACCAGCATATTTGTTAATGTCAATTTCAAATGAAGCTGTGTTGCCATTAACGCCTACTAAGCGTTTATCGACGCGCGATGTGTCTTTGTAAGTGTAAGTCGCCGTGTCTGACAGTTCTTTGTTGCCAAGTTGCCACTTTGCCGTGTTGTTAAAGTCAACGCCAGTTGCAATTGCATTATCATTTAATGTCGCAAGTGTCGCCTCATCTTTAACAATGAGTTCGTACTCGACACGGTAGTAGTCATAAAATTCACCATTGTCTTTCGGGAAATTACTAATGACAATGTCTGCGCCATATGCAGCGTTATCATTGATAGTAACTGTACCGCTACCATGCGTTTGCGAATTATGGTCGCCGCCCTTAACGGTTGGTGTGAAGCCACTATTTACTTCTAAGTAGCCACTAATAGTAGTATCAAAGTAATCTTTGATGGTGATTGGTTCTGAATCAACATAACCAAGTATAACGGCATATTTAAATACTGGGTAATAAAAACCGTTAATTTCTTCAAAGCGAAGATCTACAAACTTTTTGGTTAAGTTCTTACGCTTTGGTATTGCATTATGACTTGTATACCAACGGCTCTCTTCACCATTTTCATGAACTCTAAACGATGCAGAATTTTTGTGTTTTTGGTAACTCTGGTAGTTTTTAGATTCTGCCACATCAAGCCAATCTTGGTTGACATCAGTTCTTAAGGTCACCGTAATCGTTCTTGGGTTACCATTTGGATCAGGTAACAAACCGCTTAGCGCTTGTGCTTGATCTCTGTAGAAGTAAATTTGTAAATTGTTATGCGACGAATTAGGATTGCCATAATTTTTAATTACTTTGTAACTTTCATCACCAATTAGACCATCAACAATCAGCCAATCATCACCCTGCGCATTGGTTGAAAGTTCATCCTTGTAAATATCATTACCATACTGTACTTTTGGTAAATCATCAACGATTCTGACAACGCCTTCTGAACCATCTGCTGGAATATCTGTCACATTAATTTGCCATTCAATATACTGATCATTAACTTGTAAAGCCGTCTTGTTAATATTGACAGCACCTTCACCATCTACACTAGATGTCGGTGCATATTCGTATGAATATGTATCAGTTGGATCAGTTAATGTCGCCCTGTTTTTAAAATAAAGGCGACCGTAAGCATCGTTCATGTTAATATCAACTAGATAGGTAATTTCATACTTATACTTACCATCAGTAGCTGGTATTTGATATGTCCATGAGTCAGCTGTTAAACTGAGATTTGCCCACGGAACATTTCTGGTTTCAATTAGCGTACCAGTTTCGTCGTAAACCTTAACTGAAATGCCTGTGCCAATATAACTCATTCTATCATTGGGGTTGACTTCAATTTTGTCAACAAGCGACCAACCACCCATTGTTTTGTAGTAATTTGGATTGACAACAATTCTGTATGTTGCACGCTGTATGCCACCACCGATATCCGTGATGCTGGCACGCTGCTTATATACCATTGAAAAGATAATTTTATCTTCAAAGTGGTAGTTAGCAACTTGCCAATCGGTTATTTGATCACTTTTGGTCTGAACTGTATTTTTGGTCTCTGCTTCAGTACCTTTATCGGTAATAATATCGTGATCAACCGTGGCACTATACTTAAAGGTTAATACTTCGCCATCGACCATTTGGTCAATCGTACTTTGAAAGCCATTGCCTTGTTGCACTGTAGTGGCAGTTACCGAATTCGTTTTGTTTGATGTAATGACGACATCATCATTAAAAGTTAAGGCTGTGCCACTGATTAAATCTTTAACAATTACGTTTTGATTGACACCAGTTGAGGTAACTTTAACGGTATAGTTAACTTTGCCCGTGTTTTTGTCATAACTACCAGTCTTAGTAATTGCCAGGTCTACATCGACATCAAAATTAAATTCTTGTTGAAAACCTGAACCAAAATCGACAGAAGTCACACTATCAAAACGACCTAAAATTTCAATTTCAAATTGAAGATTACCAACTTGCTCAATATAACTAAAATTATTACCAGTAGTGTTAAAATCGATTAGCAGTTGGTTGGGATTATTTGGATTAATCGCTAACGTATTTCCATTGAGCGTATGTGAACCATTAGCATCAGTAACAGTTATCGCAAAGGTGCCAGTTACATCGTTTACCGCTAACCCTGCTGGAATATCGTAAACGAGAGTCGAGCTGTTAGCAAACTGTAGGTCTGGCGTTTCTTTAAACTTAAATTTCATGCTGTAATCAACGCCTTGCTGAATTGAATAAGACCCATCAGGATTTTGCGTTAAGCCAGTCATTTGAAAACCAGCAAATAACTGATTGAGATCTGTAGTATCGCTAATGGCGAATGACAAACCGCTGATGCCAAATATATTAATTAATAGCATCATGGCGACAAGCCATGCCGTTAGCTTTTTGCTAAACTTGTTTTTCAATGTTTCCTCCTTTTTAATGTATTTTGGCGTCGTATTGCGCCAAAACAAAACATTTGTCGTAACTGTTCAGACAAAAGGCAATGCTTTGTGTCATCTCGACTGAAACGTCAGTGAAGTGGAGAGAACTCGTAGTTAAAACCCGAGATTTCTCGACTAGGCTCGAAATAACAACTATGTTATGCTTTACAACTTAACAGTTACAATTTGTTCAACTAAATATCCTTTTTTAAATGAATTTGTTCCCTCCTTTTTTGTTTTATTACCAACACAAAACATGTCTATTAAGACATATGTTTAAGTAATTATACCCTGTAATTAAATTTAATAACATTTTTTAGAATGTTTTAAAAAAATGAACGTAGCAGCTGAATAGTACTACGTTCAGATGATAATATCAATAAACTGCCGACAGTTTACCTATTGGACTATTGGACTGTTGGTCTGTTGGTCAGATAACCCAAGATTTCGAGCATCTATAATTTATCTAGTGCTTGTTTGAGGTCATCAATAATGTCTTGCGCACTTTCAAGCCCCACCGACAACCTGACCATACCCGGCGTAATGCCAGATTCTAGCTGTTCTTCAGGTGTATAGGGCGAATGTGTCATGCTGGCGGGGTGCTGAATAAGCGTTTCGCAATCACCTAAACTAACTGCTAAAGCACACAGTTCGACACTGTTCATCAATTTTTTGCCAGCTTCGGCACCACCGACTACTTCAAAGACAATCATGGCGCCCGGCAATGCCATTTGACTTTGCGCTAGTTCGTACTGCGGGAACGACTTTAAACCCGGATATGTCACGCTGGCGACTTTGGCGTGTTTATCTAAGAATTCGGCAACCAACTGAGCATTTGCACAGTGTTGCTTCATGCGAATTTCTAGTGTCTTTAAGCCTCTGTTTATCAAAAAGGCATCAAATGGGCTAAGACTGGCACCGGTCAGGTCTTTTACGCCAACCAAGCGAACTTCATCGATATATTCTTTGTCGCCAACGATAAAGCCAGCAATGACATCGCCATGCCCGTTGAGATATTTAGTTGCCGAATGTACAACGATATCAGCGCCCAGTTCAAGCGGTTTTTGAATAAATGGCGTGCAATAGGTATTGTCGACCATTACTTTACAGCCGTCAACTTTGTGGGCGATTTCAGCAATTGTCTTGATGTCGGTAATATACATATTGGGATTAGCTGGTGTTTCTAAATAGACAATTTTAGTGTTCGGTTTTAATGCTGCTTCAACGTTTTTAGGATCGCGCGTGTCAACGTAGTCGACTTCAATACCGAAACGGGTTAAACCGTGTTCTAGGTAAGCAAATGTACAGCCATATAGTGTTTTGGCAGCGACAATGTGATCGCCTTGACTGACGATAGGCCAAATGGCTGATGTGATAGCACCAATGCCAGACGCGGCTGACATAGCAGCCTCAGCGCCTTCTAACAGCGCGAGTTTTTCTTCAATTTGCGTGTTTGTGGGGTTGCCTAAGCGTGTGTAAATATAACCGTCTTCTTCAAGTGCAAAGCGCTTGCCCCCCTGTTCTGCTGAATCAAACACAAAGGTAGATGTTTGGTAAATTGGTGTTGCCAATGCACCAAACTGGTTTTTTTGATGCCCGCCGTGAATTGCCTGAGTTGCAAATGACTTTTCTTTTAAACCTTTCATAAATACCTCCTTTATCACTAATGTTACCGTCTGTAACACATTAATGCCATAATAAAGTTAGAAACAGCTGACAGTTGGTCTGTTGGTCTGTTGGTCGGGAAACCCGAGATCTCTCCACGTTGGTCGAGATGACATTTGCGTTGACAGGTGTTCTATTTTGCAAATTCATATAACACAATTGCTGCGCTTGCCGCAACATTTAACGACTGCATTGCCCCACTTGTATTGATTGTGATGCACTGCGTTGCATTGTCTAACCAAATATCTTCGACGCCACTGCCCTCGTTGCCAAAGACAAGTGCATAATTGCGTGTACAGTGCACTTGCTTTAATGGTACGGCAGCTTGTAGCGCTGTTGCTAAAATGGGAACAGTATTGTCTTTTAAGCAGGCAATTAATTCTGCCGACGGCTGGTTTTGTACAATTGTCAAGCCAAATACGGCAGCGAGTGATGCACGTAGTACTTTGGCGCTGTAGACATCGACACAGCCTTTAGTGGCAATAATCTGCTTAAAGCCAAAGGCTTCACAAGTGCGCAGTATTGTACCCATGTTGCCAGGATCTTGAACGGCGTTTAAAACGACTATCGGCGCACTGTAATCAATTGGTTGAACTTGTATTGCCAAACTGACAACAGCCAATACCCCTTGCGAATGTACGGTGTCACTAAGCTGATTAAATAGCCCTTCTGTTAAATAAATCGTTTGATAATCAGCCGAAAGTTGCCATTCTACCGTTTCGTTTAAGACGAGGTATTTAATGTCATAGCCCAGGGCAATCACTTGTTCAATGGCGCGGCGCCCCTCAACAATAACAGCAGCTTCACGCTGACGATATTTTTTTAATTTTAATGATTTTAGCCATCTAAATTTGGCGTTTTGCGAACTTGTAATTAACATTAGTTTGCTTCTACCTTTTTAAGGTCTTCGTTATGACCAATGACGACTAAGACATCACCCGATTCGATGATTTTGGTCGGCATCACTGTAATATCGATATCTGGCCCTTTGCGTATTGCCATCACGTTTAAGCCGTGATTACCGCGCAAATCAAGTTCGATAATTGACTTGCCAATCCACTGTGATAACGGTGCAATTTCGACAATGCTGTAGTCGGGTGCCAGTTCAATAAAGTCCATCACATTTGAAGATGTCAAGTTTTTGGCGACGCGAATACCCATTTCACGTTCGGGGAACACGACGCGATCAGCGCCGATTTTATAGAGCACTTTGGCATGCATTTCGGTTTGCGCTTTAGCGACAATTGTCTTGATGCCAAGTTCTTTAATCATTAGCGTCGCCAAAATTGACGCCTGAATATTACTGCCTATTGTGACGACGGCAGTATCAAAGTTTCTGATGCCAAGCGACCGTATTGCATTTTCATCGGTAACATCTGCCTGTACAGCATAGGTCACTTTATCTGCTAAGTTTTGAACAGTGTCTTCATTGCTATCGACAATCATAACTTCTTGTTCTAAGTCCATTAATTTAATTGCGACGCTTGAGCCAAAGCGACCAGCGCCTAGTATGACGAATTGTTTTTTCATTTTTACCCCACTGTTACTTTTCCTTCCGGATATCTTAATTGCCGCGAATAATCGTGTTGCCTTTGTGCCAGTGCAAAGACAATGGTCAAGCCACCTAAGCGGCCAAAGAACATTGCAAAGGCGATAATAATTTTACCAAATGTCGTCAGTTTGGCAGTTAAGCCGATTGATAAGCCAACCGTACCAAATGCCGAAAAGGCTTCAAATGCTATTTCAATAAAGCTGGCACCCTGTTCACTGATATTGAGCAATATCAGTATGACGACAATAATGCTAATGCCAATGCCCAGTATTGCCAATGCGCGGTCGAGCGCGTCGCGCGTAATGCGTCGGTTGAACACTTCGGTGTCTTTTTTACCTTTGGTAATACAGTATATGTGTAAAAACACTAGTGCCACCGTCGTCGTCTTAATGCCACCTGCTGTCGAGGCGGGCGAGCCACCAATAAACATAAGCGACATGACAACAACCAGCGTGCTCGGTCTTAATAAATCGGTTGGTAGCGTATTAAAGCCTGCGGTACGCGGTGTCACTGAATTAAACAGCGCACCAAGTAGTTTGCCGCCAAGTGACAAATTGCCCAATGTGGCTGGATTTGTCCATTCGATTAACAGGGTTAAGACAAAGCCAATTGCCAAGAGAATCGCACTTGTTGCCAAAACAATTTTGGTATTGAGCTGCCAGCGCTTATAGGTTCTAAAATTTAATAAATCGAGAATGACTGCAAAGCCGATACCACCGGTGACGATTAAGCCGATTACTGTAAAATTGACGAGTGGATCACTGACAAAGCCTGTTAAACTGGTAAAGTTGCCCATTATGTCAAAACCGGCGTTACAAAAAGCTGAAATAGCGTGAAAAATGCTGATGTAAATGCCGCGGCCAACGCCAAACATGGGTATAAAGCGAATTGACAGCAGCAGCGCACCAATCGTCTCTATTGTAAATGTCAAAATAACGACGTATTTAGTCAGGCGTACAACACCTGCAATATTGAACGAATTAAGTGATTCTTGCATCATTAGGCGCCCTTGTAGCGAAATGCGGCGGCCGATGATCAAGGCGATTAGCGATGCCATTGTCATAAAGCCCAAACCGCCAATTTGAATGAGTGTTAAGATAACCAATTGCCCTGCCATGTTCCAATAAGTACCTGTATCAACGACCACTAAACCAGTAACGCAAACGGCAGATGTCGCCGTAAAAAGTGCATTGATAAAGCCAATTGACTTGCCGGCGACAGTGACAATTGACAAGTTGAGTAAAAGTGCACCTATCAATATGATTACTGCAAAGCCAAGTGCAAATACTTGGGCTGGGCGCAGTTTTAATTTTTCGATATATTCTAGAAAGAACAAGTTTCACCTCTTAATATGCTGTTATTCGGTCGAGATGACAGTATTGTTTGTCATTCCGAGCATCGTCGAGATGACAAGTTACCGAATCACCTTACACATATAGTATAACATTTTAAAACAAAGTTTCAAAGCCTTTATAACTAAAAAGAATCCTGCTGAACAGGATCCTTTTTTCCTCACAAATTTTATAGCTATTGCGGCAATTGTTGCTTAGCTGTCTCTACTAATTTAGCGAAACCATCAGCATCGTGAATCGCAACTTCTGATAGCATTTTGCGGTTCATGTTGACATCAGCCAACTTAAGACCGTGCATGAACTTCGAATAAGATAAGCCATGTGGGCGAACAGCTGCGTTGATACGCGCAATCCACATCTTTCTGTAATTGCGCTTCTTAAGTTTACGACCGATAAAGGCAGAACGCAATGCACGGTGTACCTGCGGGTTTGCCGCACGGAAAATCTTTGACTTTGCACCGTAATAGCCTTTCGCCAATTTTAAAACTCTTTTATGTTTTTTCTTTGCGTTAACCGCACCTTTTACTCTTGGCATAATATCCTCCTGACTATAAATACGGTACTAAATTTCTGACACGCTTCATGTCGCCCTCAGAAATTAAGCCGCCCTTGCGTAAGTTGCGCTTTCTCTTGCGAGACATCTTTGTTAAAATGTGGCTCGTATAAGCATGTGAACGCTTTAATTTGCCACTGCCGGTTTTTTTGACGCGTTTTGCGGCACCGCGGTGTGTTTTCATCTTTGGCATATTAACCTCTCCTTATCCATTGTTGGGAACAATAATTGCATTGACGCTTCTGCCCTCAAGTTTAGGCTTGCTATCAATTTTGGCATATTCTTCGCCAACGACATCAACAAAATGTTCTATTACTTCATTGGCATAAGCTGCGTTTGCCATTTCGCGACCGCGCAGGCGCAAGCTAATTTTTACCTTGTCACCAGCTTTTAAAAATTTGCGCGCGTGCTTAGCTTTGGTTTCTAAGTCGTGCTTTTCAATTTTCAATGACAACCTGACCTCTTTGACAGAAATTGTCTTTTGCTTTTTGCGCGATTCTTTTTCCTTTTTCTGCTGATCATATCTGTGCTTACCATAGTCCATAATCTTACAGACGGGTGGCTTAGCTTGTGGCGCAATTTTAACGAGATCTAATTTGCTTTCTTGCGCAATTGCCAATGCCTCTGCACTGGAAATAATACCGACTTGATTGCCTTCTGCATCAATTAGACGCACTTCTTTGTCGCGTATCATTTCATTGATTTCAGTGTTATCCTTTTTTTCTGGTAATCTTCGATCGAACCGTTTGTTAATAGTAGCACCTCCTGCTTAACAACAAAAAAACGAGCGTATGGCAAGCTCGATTAAACACAAAGAAATTGTTTCGTGATTAACCCGCAGACCATATCTACAAGGTGAGGGCGAACCCTTCTTGATTTGACTAAGTTATGATACCATATGGCGTTGTTGATGTCAAGGAAAATCTGCTGACAGTTGGTCTGTTGGTCAGTTGGTCGGAATGACAAGGCAGTTTACTGAGGGGTTTCCAGTGAAATGCGCCCAATTGTTCCCTTTCTAAATTCATCTAACACCAAGTTGGCAACGCGATGATAGTCAATTTGTTTGCCCGCTAAAATACAGCCGCGCTTTTTGGCGATGGCTTCCATGATTTCAAGCGGTTGACAATCTGACATATCGGCTAGTTTATAGCGCGCTTCAAATAACGCCTGATAGCGCGGATAAACATCGCGGATAAAATAGAGTGCAATGTCTTCTATTGGCAGTATTTCGTCTTTAATTGACCCAGTGTACGCTAAATTTAGCCCGGTTTGTTCATGTTCTATTTTTTGCCACAGTATGCCTGGCGTGTCGAATAGTTCGAGGTCGTCTTTGAGGCGGATCCACTGCTTGCCTTTGGTGACACCCGGCTTATTGCCCGTTTTGGTTACGCGTTTACCGACTAGCTGATTGATCAAAGTCGACTTACCAACATTTGGTATGCCGATGATCATAATGCGCAGCGTACCCAATTTGCGCTGTTGCTTGGCAAGTTTAGCGTTTCTTACACTGCCCGCTTGGCGCACGGCTTGTAATAACTGATTGATGCCACGCCCGTTTAATGCATTAATTGGCACAGCTTGAATGTCGTTTTTTTGGTAATAGCTTAACCAGTTCTGTAAGTTTTCAGGGTCTGCTAAATCACTTTTATTAAGCGCCATAACGCGCGGCTTATCGCCCAATAGCGTATCAAAAATTGGGTTTCTGCTCGATTGCGGTATTCTGGCATCGACCAATTCGATGGCGCAGTCGACGAGTTTTAAATTTTGTTTTATGAGGTCATGGGTTTTTTTCATATGACCGGGAAACCAGTTTATTTTCATTTTACATCCTATTATCAAAATGACATGCTTGGCGATTGAAACGCGACTTGTACTGAAATCGTTCCGCTTTATCGTTTCGCTAGGACAACCCGCTTCGCGGAACGTTACGCGAAAGACAAAGCGCCACCACGTACTGGCGTCGCTGACAATCGCTCATGAAAACCAGAGATTTCTCGATTAACCGCTGACTGTTGGTCTGTTGGTCAGTTGGTCAGAAAACCCGAGATTTGTCGAGTAGGCGGAGCCTCACGGCTCCAACCCCTCACAGAACCGTACGTGCCCTATTAAGGCATACGGCTCTTCACGCCACCATT
>PDWI01006123.1_pt1 | contig 15244 bp, 12 predicted proteins | sample 1430891 | NCBI WGS metagenome assembly PDWI01 (sample SAMN01162508, study PRJNA174530) | Oral metagenome, whole genome shotgun sequencing project. | biome: Marine environment; feature: Marine mammal; material: Swab sample of the gingival sulcus; isolation source: swab sample of gingival sulcus... | reverse complement strand
TTTATCAACAACATCTCCCTTTAAAATAATAAGTTCATCTTTTGAGACTTTTCCTTTGGTATATGAAATATTATTTAAAGCTTCTTTTAATTCTTTTTGAGTTAAATCTTCATTATAAAAAACATTAGGTTTTAAAATATCTAATAAATTATTTAATATTAAATCCTTTTCTTTTAATGATAATTTTTTACTTAACTCACTATTAACAATAGGTAAAATATCATCAGATTTTAATAATTTTAATGATGAAATAGTATTTACATATTTATCATTTACAAGTTCAATTAACGAATTTTTATTTATAATTATATTATTACTTTCATCAGTAATAAAACCTACTTTATAAACTTTATCAATTATTTTTTCACCTGTAAAAGTTATAGATTTTATTTTTTCATTTGTTAAAGTATCATTATAACTTAACAATTTTATTTTTTCAGTAAACTCATTTAAAACCTCTTGTTTTACACTTGTTTTTAATATAAAATACTGCTTTGTAGAGTTTTTAATCTGCTTTTTTTCTAATTCAATTTCTTCATTTGTTTTTTGAATAGAAAAATCAAAAGGAGCATATAAGTTATTATATTGCCAAGGACTTCCTTGTTTAAATTCATACTTAAACTGCCCACCCTTTGGAAATAAATACACTATTGCCACAACCGCAATTAGAAATAATAAAACTTTATAAATTGTATTATTATTTTTATACACTTTATTAATTATTTGACTCATTAATCACATTTTTATTTCTACAAAAATAACTATTTTTTTTACCGATACATTAAATAACTCTATCTAATTACACTATTTTTGTTTATTTTCGCATATGATAACACATTAATAAATGTTTGGAATTTGTAATTTAAGTATAGTACCTTTAAGAAAAGAACCTTTTCATTATTCAGAAATGACAAATCAAGTTCTTTTTGGTGAATATTTTGAAATTTTAGAAAAAAATAAAGAATGGAGTAAAATTCGTTTATTTTTTGATAGTTTCGAAGGATTCATAAGTAATAAACAATATAAAGAAATTTCAGAAGCTACTTTCAACAAATTATCATCAGAGAAAAATATTTATGCCGGTAATTTAGTTGATTTTATTACAGATGAAAATAACGGACTAACCACAATTCCTTTAGGAAGTAATTTACCTTTTTACAACAATAATAAATTATTTATAAATACTGAAAGTTTCCATTACGAAGGAAAAATTAATTCTGGCAGATTACAAAAAAATTCCATTATTGAAATTGCTTATTTATTTTTAAATACTCCTTACCTATTAGGAGGTAAAACTCCTTTTGGAATTGATTGTTCAGGCTTTACGCAAATGGTTTATAAATTATGTGGTTATAATTTATTTAGAGAAACTACTAAACAAGCAACACAAGGTGAAGTTTTAAATTTTCTTGAAGAAAGTGAAGCTGGTGATTTAGCCTTTTTTGATGATGATGAGGGTAATATAACTCATGTAGGAATTGTTATGAATAACAACAATATTATTCATGTAGATGGAAAAGTACGAATTGATAAATTAGACCATAGTGGAATATATAATATTGATGAAAGAAAACATACTCATAAATTAAGAGTTATTAAACAATATATATTTTAAGAAGGTTTAAAATTCACTCCAAAGTTGTATTTTTTAAATATAAATTTCTAATAATTTACTCATTTGTTGTTGAAATTTTTCAGCTTTTTTAACGGCCTCCTCAACAAAATTATCATTTTCACTAGCATAAATAATACCTCTAGACACATTAACAATCAATCCACATTCTTTATTCATACCATAAAGAGCTACATCTTCAAGCGACCCATTTTGAGTACCAATGCCTGGCACAAGCAAAAAATGATTAGGTACAATTTTTCTTATATGATTTAACATTTTTGCTTTGGTAGCACCTACAACAAACATTATTTGTTCATCAGTCCCCCATTTACTGCTTTTCTGTAATACTTCTTCAAATAAATAATTACCTTTTTCGGTTTTAAGCATTTGAAAATCTGACCCACCTTTATTAGAAGTTAAAGCTAGAATTATCGTCCATTTATTAGCATATTTCAACATTGGTTTTACACTATCCTCTCCCATATATGGCGAAACTGTTACAGCATCAACATTCATTTGCTGAAAAAAACTACGAGCATAAGCCTCACTTGTATTTCCTATATCTCCACGCTTTGCATCTGCAATGATAAGATGTTTAGGGTACTTTTCATTTAAAAATTTAACTGTTTTTTCAAATGCTAAAATTCCTTCAGTTCCTAAAATTTCGTAAAAAGCAAGATTTGGTTTGTAAGCAATGCACAAGTGATGAGTAGCTTCTATTATTGCTTTATTAAATTCAAATATAGGATCATCACTACTATTTTTAATACATTTTGGAATTTTATTAATATCAGTATCTAAACCGATACATAAAAATGTTTTTTTCTTTTTTATTTCTGAAAATAATTCTGATTTAGTCATAATTTTTTGTTATTCTAATAAGTTATCACAATAAGCACAATGGCTCTTATCTTTTGAAAAATACGATAATAAATCAACAGGTTCATTATTACTAATGCAAACAGCATTAGAACACTTATAATTAGTAATATTATAATCTTCCTTTAATTTTTGTTTATTCTTATCTTTCTCAAAAGACTCTAAAAGGGTTAATATTAATGCCATTCTAATATATTTTCCGTTTCCTGCTTGACGGAAATATACAGCACGAGGATCATTATCAACATTTATATTAATTTCATCAACTCGTGGTAAAGGATGCAGAACAATCATATTACTTTTAGCCAATTTCATTTTTTCTGCATTTAAAATAAACTTATCTTTACATTCATTATATTCTGTATCGTTTGTAAATCGCTCCTTTTGAATTCGAGTCATATAAAGAACATCTAATTTATCTATTGTTTCTATTATACTTTCAGCATTTGAAAAAGATATATTTTCACAATCTCTTAAATCTTCTAAAATATATTTTTGAAGTTCAAGACCCTTTACTGGAATTAAAACAAAATGAATATTTTTAAATTTTTTCATCACATTAATAAGCGAATATACCGTTCGTCCATACTTTAAATCTCCACACAAACCGATGATTAAATTATCCAAACGACCAAGTTCTTTATAAATAGTAAATAAATCCGTTAGTGTTTGTGTTGGGTGTGAATGGCTACCATCACCTGCATTAATAACAGGAATATCTCCATATTGAGAAGCAACAAGTGCAGAACCTTCTTTAGGATGCCTAATAGCAATAATATCAGCATAATTAGATATAACCCTTACCGTATCTGCAAGTGTTTCACCTTTTGATGCAGAAGTGGATTGTGCATCATCAAAACCAATTACTTGTCCGCCCAATGATAGCATTGCACTTGTAAAACTCAACCTTGTACGAGTACTTGGTTCAAAAAAAAGTGTTGCTAATTGTTTCCCTTTACATAATTCTGAATACTTTTGAGGATTATCAATTATATTTTCTGTAAGTTTTATTAAGTTTTTTATCTTATCAATAGAAAAATCAGTTGAATTAATACAATGATTCATTTTTATTATTTTTTGTTATTTTTATTCACTTTTTGCCCAAGATTCATCCGTAGGACAATCTCTAAATTTTAATATTTTATTTTTATCACTTAATGAAATATAACCCTCATTAACCGCAACATCCGTCAAAACATCTATATTTGATAAACTTATATTTTTTAAGTTTTTTTCTGCTAATTGTTCAAGTCCTTTTTGCATTCCATAAGTAAATATACTTGCTACTCCAAGAACTTCAGCACCTTCTCCTCTTAATGCTTCTGCTACATCAATACAAGAGCCTCCTGTTGAAATTAAATCTTCAATAATCACAACTTTTACTCCTTTTGGTAAATGCCCTTCAATTCGGTTCACTCTTCCATGGCTTTTAGATTGACCTCTTACATACCCCATAGGTAAACCTAATAAATGAGCAGTGATTCCTGCATGAGCAATTCCAGCAGTAGAAGTTCCCATTAATATTTCAACTTCTGGATAATATTTTTTTATAATTTTTACTAAACTCTCTTCTATTAGCTCTCTAACTTTGGGGTAACTTAAAGTTAATCTGTTATCACAATAAATAGGGCTTTTAATACCACTTGCCCAAGTAAAAGGGTTATTTGGTTGTAAAAAAACTGCTCCTATTTTTAATAATTCTTTGGCAATATCTTTCTCTAATTTTTTCATAATTTTTTATTTATTTATGAGCAATTCCTACAATTTCTTTTAAAGAATTAATATTTAGTTTTTTCATTTCATTTGGTAAATTTTCGATAATTTCTTTACAAGCATAAGGATTTATAAGATTTTCTGACCCTATTTGTACACCTGTTGCTCCTGCCATCATCATCTCTATTACATCTGAAGCATTTGAAACTCCACCACACCCCATTATTGGAATTTTAACAGCCTTATACACTTGATAAACCATTCGTAAAGCAATAGGAAAAATAGCAGGTCCTGAAAACCCTCCCATAGTATTAGCAAGTATTGGACTTCGTTTTTTTGTGTTAATTCGCATTCCAAGTAATGTGTTTATGAGGCAAAGTCCATCTGCCCCTGCATCTTCACAGGCTTTTGCAATAGAAACAATATCGGTAACATTAGGGCTTAATTTTATAAAAACTGGTTTTTTAGTTACCTGTTTTACATGTTTTGTTACCAATGCTGCTTGTTCTGGTGATGTTCCAAAACTCATTCCACCACACTTTACATTTGGGCAACTTACATTAATTTCTATAATTTCAACCAAATTACACTCATCTATTTTTTTAGTACAATAGACATATTCATCAATTGAAAATCCACTAATATTAGCTATAATAGGTTGATTATAAAATTTACGGAGATTTGTAATTTCTTCTTCTATAACCTTACGAATACCCGGGTTTTGTAACCCCACAGCATTAAGCATACCTTGATAACACTCGGCTATACGAGGTGTAGGATTTCCAAACCTTGACTCTTGTGTTGTTCCTTTTAATGAAATTGCTCCTAAAATATTAAGGTCATAAAACCCTTTATATTCTTGTCCGAAACCAAAAGTTCCACTTGCGGGAATAATTGGATTTTGTAATTTTACATTTGCTAAATTTACTGATAAATCTACCATATAATTTCTTCTTTATTTAATACTGGACCTTCAAGACAGATGCGTTTATAACCTTCTTTTGTTTTATGAGTACACCCCATACAACCACCAAAACCACAACCCATTCTCTCTTCAAAACTAAATTGACCCTTTACTGACAACTTTGATAGTGCTTTAAGCATTGGAATAGGTCCACAAGTGAAAAGATAATCAGGGTTTGTTGTTTTATTTATATTTTTAATAACATCAATTACATTTCCTTTTGTTCCTAATGTTCCATCAAGTGTTGCAATATAAACTTTGGTATTTTCTAAATTTTCAAATTCTTTTTTATAAAAAACATCTTCCTTTGAATTAAATCCTAAAACTACTATAGGGTTTACTCCTTTTTTTATCAATTCAGTTGTTAATCTGTACAAAGGAGGAACTCCCACACCTCCCCCAACAATAAGAGGTTTGTATGTTTTTACATTTGTATCAAATCCATTTCCTAAACCTACTAATAAATCAAGATTATCACCTTTTTTAAAAGTAGATAAATACTTTGTTCCATTTCCTAAAATCTTGTATATGAGAGTTATTGATTTATTATCATAATTTGATATAGAAATTGGTCTTCTCAAATAATAATTAGGAATTTTAATATTAACAAATTGCCCAGCATTTTTTATCAACGAGGTATCGCCAAGCAAGGTCATTTTATAAACCTGATGAGCAATTTGTTTATTTTCAGCAATTTTGTAATTATTTTTCATTAATAGTTGAAACTTTTAATGTTATTTCTTCAAGTACATCAAGAAGAACTTTAACTGTTTCAAAACTTGTAAATACTGTTACATTATTTTCAACAGCTGTTCTTCTAATTTCATAACCATCAAGTTGTGTGTCATTTTGATTTATATCTATCGAGTTTATAACATAAGTTACATAACCTTGACGAAGTGAGTCAATAATTTCAGTACTTCCTTCACTCAATTTCTTTAAGGTTCGTGTTTGAATGCCATTCTCTTTTAAAAAATTAGCAGTTCCTGTAGTGGCTTCAATATTAAATCCTAACTCATAAAAACGCCTAATTAGTGGTAATGCAGTTTTTTTAACACTATCTGCAAGAGTTACTATAATCGTTCCATAGTTGGCTACATTTATCCCTGATGCTTGTAAAGCCTTATAAAATGCCCTTGTAAGTGTATTGTCGTACCCAATAGCCTCTCCTGTCGATTTCATTTCTGGAGAAAGGTATGACTCCATTCCTGTTATTTTAGCGAAAGAAAAAGTTGGTGTTTTTACATAAAACCTTTCTTTTTCTTTTAAATAAATATCATTATAACCAAGTTCCTTAAGTGTTTTTCCTAACATTATTTGAGTGGCTATTTTAGGCATTTGCACTCCTGTAACTTTAGATAAAAATGGAACAGAACGAGATGAGCGAGGATTTACCTCTATGATATAAACCTCATCTTTTTCATCCACTATAAACTGAATATTATACAAACCTACAATTCCTATTTTTAAACCTAATTGTTTGGTATAACTTATAATTGTTTCTTTAACCTTATCACTAATGCTGAATGTTGGGTAAACACTTATTGAATCTCCCGAGTGTATTCCTGTTTTTTCAACATGCTCCATAATTCCTGGAATTAACACATCTTTTCCATCACAAATAGCATCAACTTCAAGTTCCTTTCCGCTGATATATCTATCTACAAGTACTGGTTGCTCTTTGTTTAATTCAACAGCATTTTGCAAGTAATATTTTAGCCTTTCTTCATTTGAAACAATTTGCATTGCTCGTCCTCCAAGAACATAACTTGGTCTAACAAGAACAGGGTATCCAATCTCTTTTGCTGATTTTACACCTTCTTCTATGTCAGTTACTGCCTTTGCTTTTGGTTGAGGAATACCTAATTCAGTCATAATTTTTTCAAAGCAAGAGCGGTCTTCTGCATTTTTTATTGCTTGAACATCTGTTCCTATGATATTAACTCCTAAACGACTTAAAGGTTCTGCTAAATTTATTGAAGTTTGCCCTCCTAATGACACAATACAAGCCTTTGGTTTTTCTAAATGATAAACATTCATTATATCCTCAACTGTAAGAGGTTCAAAGTAAAGTTTATCACTTATTGAATAATCTGTTGAAACAGTTTCAGGGTTATTATTGATAATAATTGCTTCATAACCTGCTTCTTGAATTGCCCACACTGCGTGAACCGTTGAATAATCGAATTCAACTCCTTGCCCAATACGAATAGGTCCTGACCCTAACACTAATATTTTCTCCTTTTTTGTATTAGTTTTTGACATATTTTCAAGAGTTTTATCATAAGTTGAATAGAAATAAGGAATATCTCTTTCAACCTTACCAGCACAAGAATCTATCATTCTAAACACAGGGAATATATTATGTTCTTTTCTGAATTTATAAATTTCTTCAGCCGACATTTCCCAAAGTTTTCCTATAAATTCATCACTATAACCAAAAGTTTTTGCGTGTTTAAAAGCCTCAATATTTAAGTTATTATTTTTTAAACTTTCCTCTAAATCAACTATATTTTTAAATGCTTTTAAAAAGTCTATGGTTATTTTAGTTCTGTTATGAATCTCATCTAAATCTACTCCGTTTCTAATTAATTGAGAAATGGCAAAAACCCTGTCATCTGTAGGAGTTTCAATTTGTTTTAATAATTCTGATGATTCTACATTGTCAAAAGTATTTTTGTAAATATGACATACTCCTTGTTCTAAACTTCGTATTGCTTTAAGAAAAGATTCTTCAAGAGTTCTACCGATTGACATAACCTCACCCGTTGCTTTCATTTGTGTTCCTAAAGTTTTTGGAGCATCTGTAAATTTATCGAATGGAAAACGAGCTACTTTTGTAACAATATAATCAACCTCTGGTTCTTTACTTGCAGGGAAATCTTTAATTATAATTTCATCAAGTGTCATTCCTATAGCAATTTTAGCCGTTACCCTTGCAATTGGATATCCTGTTGCTTTTGATGCTAAAGCAGAAGACCTTGAAACCCGAGGATTTACTTCAATTAAAAAGTATTCTGAAGAATTTGGGTTGAGTGCAAACTGAACATTACAACCTCCTTCAATTTTTAATTCTCTAATTAATTTTAAAGCACTATTTTTAAGCATAAGTTCATCTTCTTTATTAAGACTTATGCTTGGTGCAACTACCATTGAATCACCAGTATGTACACCAACTGGGTCTATATTTTCCATACAACAAATTGAAATGGCTTTATCTTTACCATCTCGCATTACCTCAAATTCTATTTCTTTGTAACCTTTTATACTTTTTTCAATTAAAACCTGTTTTGTAGGAGATAAGTTTATTGCATTTCGCATTACATCTTTTAATTCTTCTTCATTTTCAGCGAAACCACCACCTGTTCCTCCAAGAGTAAAAGCAGGGCGTAATATAAGTGGATAACCTATTTCTTTTGCTACTTCTATTCCCTCTTCTACTGAATGTGCAATACCTGAAGGAATAACTGGCTCTCCAATATTTTCACATAGTTTTTTAAACAATTCTCTATCTTCTGCCTTTTCAATACTTTCTAGGTTTGTACCTAAAAGTTTCACATTACATTCTTCAAGTATTCCTTTTTTAGATAGTTGCATCGCTAAATTAAGACCTGTTTGCCCTCCCAAAGCAGGAACTAAAGCATCAGGTCGTTCTATTCGTATGATTTTAGCAACATATTCTAATGTTAAAGGCTCCATATAAACCTTATCAGCCATATTAACATCAGTCATAATAGTTGCAGGATTTGAGTTAATCAGTATAACTTCATAACCTTCTTCTTTAAGGGCTATACAGGCTTGTGTTCCTGCATAATCAAATTCAGCAGCTTGTCCAATAACTATAGGTCCTGAACCTATTACAAGAATTTTTTTAATTGAGTGTTTTTTCATATATCATTGTGTTATTTTAAGTCTTTGTATACTATTTTTCCATTTACAACAGTTAAAACTGTTTTTCCTTGAACTTTCCAACCTGCAAAAGGTGTTGCTCGTCCTTTTGACAAAAATTCTTCAGGATTAACTTTATAAGTTTCTTTTAAATCAAACACTGCAAAATCTGCTACATCTCCTACTGCTGTTCCTCCTTCTAAACTGAATAATTTTCTTGGATTATTTGCCATAAGTTCAACTAAATGTTCTAAAGTCATTTTACCTGTATTTACAAAATAATGATACATTAAAGGGAAGGCTGTTTCTAAACCTACAATTCCCATATTACTACAACATAAACCTTTACTTTTCTCTTCAGCAGTATGAGGTGCATGGTCAGTAGCAATACATTCAATCGTACCATCCATTATACCTTTTATTAATGCTTCTTGGTCTTCCTTACTTCTAATTGGTGGATTCATTTTAAATCTACCATCTTCTTCAATTTCCATATCGGTTAATAGTAAATAATGAGGAGCTGTTTCTCCACTTACTTTTAGCCCTTCGGCCTTTGCTTGCCTAATAAGTTCTACACTTTCCTTTGTTGATACATGACAAACATGGTATTGACATCCTGTTTTTCGTGATAATTCAATATCTCTTTTTACTTGTAACCATTCACTTTCTGAACAAATTCCTTTATGATTGTGTTTTTTACAATATTCTCCATCATGAATATACCCACCTTTTATTAATTCTTCTACTTCACAATGTGCAACAATAGCTTTATTAGTTTTTTTACATAAGTTCATAGCTTCTTCCATATCAGTATTCATTTGTACCCCTACACCATCATCAGAAAAAGCAAATACTCTATCTTTTAAACTTTCAAAATCTACCAAAGTACCACCTCCTTTTTGTCCCATAGTAATACATCCATAAGGAATAACTTTTATAATAGCTTGTTCTTCAATCAACTTTTCTTGTATTGCAAGTGTTTCTAAATTATCAGGTGCAGGATTTAAGTTTGGCATAGCACAAACAGTTGTAAAACCACCATGTGCAGCTGCTTGTGTTCCTGTTAAAATGGTCTCTTTTACCGAACCTCCAGGTTCTCTTAAATGTACATGAACATCTACTAAACCAGGTAATACAGTATAACCTTTAAGGTCTATCACTTTATCTTCTTTATTAGATTGAATTTGTTCTGATACTTCTATAATTTTTCCATCTTTAACTGCGAAGTCATAAAAACCAATTTGTTTAAAGTCTGTTCTGTAAAGTTCTGCATTTTGGTACACTGTTTTCATATATATTATTTTATAATTTTTATTTTTTGGAAAAAGGGTAAAAAAAATAGATTAATCGAATCGATTAATCTATTTTTAAATGGTGAAAGAGAAATCATTAATAATTTAAAAAGTTCTCCTACATGTTTATAAAAAAAAGGAAGAAAAGAGAAATATTTTAAGTATTTCATTCTTTTCTTCCTTTTATTTAAAAAGTATTTTCCCTCTATGTTAAATTCTTTTTTAAAAATCACTTGATTAATTTAAAACTGCACAAAGATAAAAATATTATTTAATTTTACAATTTTTTCATTGTTTTTTTTCATTTTTCTTAAATAACATTTTTTATCTATTAACTAAAATTATAAATCTTCTTTTGAGCTGCCAATAATGTATTTTGCATTAAAGAAACAATAGTCATAGGGCCTACTCCACCAGGAACAGGTGTAATATAACCACATTTTGAGGCAACATTTTCAAAATCAACATCACCATATAATTTAGTTCCATTTTCAGTATCTTCCCTGTGAATACCTACATCAATAACTGTAGCTCCTTGCTTTACCATATCAGCAGTTAAAAAATGTTTTTTTCCCAAGGCAACAATTAAAATATCTGCTTGCAAAGTTAAATTCTTAATATTTGGTGTATGACTATGGCATAGTGTAACAGTACAATTTCCTTTTTCAGTTTTTCGTGAAAGTAATATACTCACAGGAGTTCCTACAATATTACTTCGCCCAATTACAACACAATGTTTTCCTGAAGTTTCAATATTATAATACCTTAATAACTCAATAATTCCTGAAGGAGTTGCTGATAAATATGTAGGTAAACCTAAAACCATTCGTCCTACATTTACAGGGTGAAAACCATCTACATCTTTTTCTGGCTTAATAGTTTGTATAACTTTATCTTCATCAATATGTTTAGGCAATGGTAACTGCACAATAAAACCATCTACTTTATCATCTTCATTTAATTTTTTTACTTCAACTAATAATTGCTCTTCGGTAATAGTATCTTGAAAACATAAAACTTCAGAAGAAAACCCAACTTGCTCACAAGCTTTTCTTTTTGCATTCACATAAGTACGACTTGCTCCATCATTTCCTACCAATATTGCTACCAATTTAGGAACTCTCTTTCCCTCTGACAACATTTGTTGCACTTCTACAGCAATTTTTTCTTTTATCTGTTTACTTACTTCCTTTCCATTAATTATTTTCATAATTTATTATGATATTTTTATTAAATCAGTTTTCTACTTTTAATGTTTAAAATGGCGTTGACCAGTAAATACCATAGCAATTTCCATTTTATTTGCCATATCTATTGATTCTTTATCTCTAATAGAACCTCCTGGCTGAATAATGGCCCTAATATTATTCTTACCTGCAAGTTCTACACAATCTGAAAAAGGGAAAAAAGCATCAGAAGCAAGAACACTTCCTTTTAACTTATCACTTCCTTGTTTTATTGCAATTTTTAATGCTCCTATACGGCTAACCTGCCCTGAACCAACACCTATAGACTGCTCATTTTTAGCAATAACAATTCCATTAGACTTTGCATGTTTAACAAGTTTCCAAGCAAAAATTAAGTCGTTCATTTCCTCCTCTGTTGGCTTTTTATCAGTAACCACTTTAAATTCTTCTTTATTATAAAGTTCTCTATCAGAATCTTGAATTAAAAGTCCTCCTAAAACGGTTTTTATTACAAACTCACTCTTACTTGATAATTCTATCCCTTCTAAAGATAATATTCGTACATTTTTTTTCTTGGTAAGAATATCAAGAGCTTCTTTTGTATAGTCAGGAGCTATTACAACCTCAATAAAGATAGTGCTTATTCTTTTAGCTGTATCTTCATCAATAATTCTATTACTTAAAATTATACCACCAAAAATAGAAATTGGGTCAGCTTCATATGCCTTATCAAATGCTTCTTTAATTGTTTCAGCAGAACCAACCCCACAAGCTACACTATGTTTTACAGCTACAATTGTTGGACGATTAAATTCTTTAAGTGTTTCTAAACCTCCATTTACATCATTAATATTATTATACGAAAGTTCCTTTCCGTGAATTTGCTTTGCATTTATTAAATGCCCTACATTTTTAGTTGACTCACCATAATAACTTGCTGTTTGATGTGGATTTTCACCATAACGCAATTCTGCCACCTTATCAAAAGCAATGGTTAATTGCTCTGGATATTTAATTTCTAAATTTTTATTAAAATAATTAGCAATCATCGCATCATAATGAGCAGTATGGTTAAATACTTTAGCAGCTAATTTTTTATTGGTTAAACTACTAATTTTTCCATTTTCTTCTAACTCTGCCAGTATATTATCGTAATCTTCTGGAGCTATTACAACAGAAACATCATTATAATTTTTAGCAGCTGCACGAAGCATCGTAGGACCACCAATATCTATATTTTCAATAATAATATCGTGTTCTGCACCAGAATTTAAAGTTTCTTTAAAAGGATATAAATTACAAACCACCAAATTAATATTTTCTATACCTAATTGCTTTGCCTTATCTATATGTTCTTTATTATTTCTTTTGTATAAAATTCCTCCTTCTATAAGCGGATGCAAGGTTTTTATTCTCCCTTCAAAACATTCAGGAAATCCTGTATATTCAGAAACTTCAATAACCTCAATATTATTACTTTTTAAAAGATTTGCAGTTCCTCCAGAAGAAATAATTGTATAACCAAAATTTACTATTTTTTTAGCAAAATCAACAATTCCTGTTTTATCACTAACACTTATTAATGCTTTCATTATTTTTTATTTTTTTATTTTAAACATTAGTATGCTCTATCTCTACATTTTTCAACAAAATTGATAAAAGCCGTATTTACAACACGATTTCCTCCATCTGTTGGGTAATTCCCTGTAAAATACCAATCTCCTAAATTATTAGGGCACGCTTTATGCAAATTTTCAACTGTTTGATAAATAATCTCAATCTCTGCATTTATTTCTTTACTTAATAATTCAGCAATTTTTTTAGATATTTGCTCGTCAGTAAAAGGAGCATACAATTCTTTTACAAAATTTTGAAGTTTAGAATCAGGTAAATTTTGTTGATTTTTACATTTTTCATAAATCGTTTTTACAAGTTGATAGTTATTGGCATCTTCTAATAATGACAAAGTTGCCTGAAAGGCTATAAAATCTTCTAAACGAGCCATATCAATACCATAACAATCTGGATAACGAATTTGAGGAGCAGAAGAAACCACCACTATTTTTTTAGGTTGTAAACGATCAAGTATTCTCAAAATACTTTTCTTTAAAGTTGTACCCCTAACAATACTATCATCAACAATTACAAGGGTATCTGTATTTTTTACAACACCATAAGTTACATCATAAACATGGGTAACCAAATCATCACGGCTACTATCTTCAGTAATAAATGTTCGCAAATTAGCATCTTTTACAGTAATTTTTTCTACTCTAATTTTTTGAAATAAAATTTCCAATAATTGCTCATTACTCAAATGCTCTTTATTTTGTAAAATAGTATTGTATTTTTCTTTATTCATTACATCATTTACAGCCTCAACCAATCCATAAAATGAAATTTCTGCTGTATTTGGAATATACGAAAATACTGTATTTATAGTATCAAAACAAATAGAATTTATTACTTGATTAACAAGTAAATGCCCTAACATTTTTCTCTCTTTATATATATCAGCATCACTTCCTCTTGAAAAATAAATACGCTCAAACGAACATGCCTTTCGCTCCAAAGGTTTCAAAATTTCTTTTATTGTAATATTTCCATTTTTCTTGGTAAGAATAGCATTTCCTGGAGGTAATTCATAAATTTTTTCAATAGGAACATTAAAAACCGTTTGAATTACAGGTCTCTCTGAAGTAATAACCAAAACTTCATCATCTTTATAATAATAAGCAGGACGAATTCCCGCAGGATCTCTTAAAACAAAACTATCTCCATTACCTATAAGTCCTGCCATTACATAACCTCCATCCCAATATTTTGATGATTTTTTCAAAATTCGCTCTAAATCTAAATAATCCGCAATGTATTTAGATGCTTCTTTCTTTCCAATACCTTTAGCCTTTGTTTGGTCGTACTGAAATTGTACTTCTCTGTCCAAAAAATGACCAATTTTCTCTAAAATCGTAACCGTATCAGCTTTTTCTTTAGGGTGTTGTCCTAATTCCACAAGTTGATTGAAAAGTTCATTAACATTAGTCATATTAAAATTTCCTGCCAATATTAAATTACGAGAAGTCCAATTATTCTGACGCAAAAAAGGATGCACACTCTCAATGCTATTACCTCCATAAGTACCATATCTTACATGCCCCAACATTAATTCACCTAAATATGGAAGATTCTGCTTTTGCCACTGTACATCATCTATAAAATTAGAATTTTCACCTGATAAACCATTATTAATACGCTCATTAATTTGTGAAAACACATCTTGAATAGGATATTGCTTATTAGAGCGTACTCTACTAATATAACGATTTCCTGGTGGCATATCAAACTTAACAGAGGCAAAACCAGCTCCATCTTGACCACGATTGTGTTGCTTTTCCATAAGCAAATACATTTTATTGATGCCGTAAAAAGCCGTCCCGTACTTTTCTTTATAAAACTCCAAAGGTTTTAATAACCTTACCAAAGCAATACCGCACTCATGTTTTAATATGTCACTCATTTTTATTAATTGTAAAATATATTTGATAATTACTTCGTCAATCGTTCCAAAATCTCGACATACGCCTCACGCACATCGCCTAAATCTCTACGAAAACGGTCTTTGTCTAATTTCTTCATCGTGTCTTTGTCCCAAAAACGACAAGTGTCAGGGCTGATTTCATCTGCTAACACAATCTCGCCTTTGCTG
>PDWI01006122.1_pt1 | contig 15244 bp, 13 predicted proteins | sample 1430891 | NCBI WGS metagenome assembly PDWI01 (sample SAMN01162508, study PRJNA174530) | Oral metagenome, whole genome shotgun sequencing project. | biome: Marine environment; feature: Marine mammal; material: Swab sample of the gingival sulcus; isolation source: swab sample of gingival sulcus... | reverse complement strand
TTTAAGCCTGTTATTGTTGACAATTTTTTTGATTCATACAAGGATGAATTTAGAATTCTTTCTAATTAGAGGGGGTACCATCTCTATTAAATTCCCAATTTAATCTATTTTTATAAATTTACCATTTTCTCCCAATTCACCTTCTGAATAATATCCACCATGTTCTGTAGGACCAACGTACCAAGCACCACCACCTTTTCCAACTTTAGAATGCCATTTATTCTTAGAATAATAAACATCACCACCATTACCTCCATCACCACAATCGCCAAGCTTACCATAATAGCTAGGAATCCATTTAGGCTCTCCACATTTACCACCACGACCTCCATCACCACCAATCAAGATTTCGTTAGTTATTCTTGAACCAACCAAAACACAATTTTTCATTGTCATAGCATCTCCACCACGACCTCCATTACCTCCATCGCTAGAATCATAATCTACAGGGGCAGCTACACTACCATCAGCTCCTTGACCTCCATCACCAGCATTACCACCTTTAGCATAAACTTGACATTTATCTAAAGTGCAACCCAAAAAACCAATAGCAGTAATACCATTAGCTCCATCACCACCAGGATGATTAGAGCCTAAATTTTGACCTGCATAACTAAAACCACTAACTCCATCAAAACCTATAACTTTAACATTACAATTAATACAAGAAGCATGATTAATTCCTATAATATCACTTCCATTGCCACGACCACTAACTTTTATGATTAAATTACTTATTTCTGCAATATTATCACCATCAATTCCTATTTTATCATAATAACCAAGACCTCCAATGTGAAAGCGTATATATGCCCTCTGACTTACTGAACTAGTAACTTTCTTAGTTCCAATTTTACCTAATTTTATTGTTTTTGTTACAGAGAATTCACCCTCCAAAATAACATTAGTATATGCCTTATTATTAGTCTGATTAATCCAAGTGTCAAACTCTTCTTGATTAGTAATATATTTAGTAATTAAAACTTCTCTTACAACACTATAATAAAAATCTCTATGTAAATGTTTTAAGTTTACAGCTTTTAATGAATTTTGAGCCTCTTCGTGTGTTATTTCAGGAGTTTCAACATCAAAGCCTGCATTACTATCTCTTAATACAATTCTATTTGCTTCTGCTTCAGATGTAGATTTATGAGCAGATGTATCTTGAAAATGCTCCTCTGTTTGATAAAAAATTTCAAGAAGAATATCAGCTATTTTTGTATCATGATCAATATTTTTATACCCTGAATTCTTATAAAGCATTCCTAAATAATTTTCTATAAAATTTTTATCTTTTCCTAAAATTATATCAGTTGAAGTTAATGCATCAGCTCCATATAATTGAATATTAAAATTCTTAACTACCCTATCTCTTAATTTACCATCATTTTTGTGTATTTGCAAAAATCTATCATTCATTTCTGAAAGAGAGCATAAGCGATAAGTTCTTGTTGTATCTTGAGTCCAAAAATAATTATGGAACTCTGCATTTTCTCTTAAATTGCCAATATTCTCATCTGCAATTTTAACATTATGATCATTTTCTTCACTTTCAGAGCTTTCTCCCCAATATCTTTTAGCTGTAACAAATCTTATATCCTCTTCTTTTATATCTTGTAATTCAAACCAATTATCTACAAACTTCCAGTGTAATAAAACTTCTGCTATTTTTACTCTATTATTCCAAACAGAATTTACAGGTGTCTTTGTTGCATTTACACTCTCAGCAGCATTTGTTACATTTTCATTATCATAATAAGAATATAACCTAATAGCTTGTCTTTGCCTTTTTGAAAATTCTGCAAACATATTATCTTCATGCTGAACACTACCATCAAACTTATAATATGCTCGCCACTCCTTTTGAAATTCATCCCAATTGACATCTTTTTCCTTTGAATTTTCATCTAACTCTTTTAATCCAATATAAATACTATCTATTCGGTAGATATTTTTCCAATCAGGTTGATTAGGCATATTTTCACCTAAAGTAATTGAAAGAGGGTCATTATCAACTGTAAATCCATTACTTATTAATAAACCCACATTTTTATTAAAAGCAAGCATAGGTAAAATCTTAAGTTCAACTTCTTCATATTTATTTTTATCCTTATATTTTACCAGATCTCCACCGATTATAAAATCTTTAACTGCTTTTCCTTTACCATCAACTGGGTTATGCTGTTCAATTAGACCTTCAGTTAAAATACTAAAATTCTGTAATAAATTCTTAAAACCAAAATCCATATCACTAGCTTTTGCAATCTCATATGGATTAACCTTAACTGTATTGATGTTCTCTTTTATACTCATAATAATCCCTCCCTTTATACTATAAATTAGAACCTATTAAATTAAAAACTTTAACCCCAACAGGAATTAATGCATCCAATAAATCTTCAAAATAACCTTGTTCAAACCATTGAATAGTTTCTCCCCAATAGCCCCAACGAGCATTTTTTAAATTTATATCTTTTTCTTCCATTCCTTCTTTTGCCTCTTCAGATGTATCATCTTCAAATGGAAACCAAAACTTATACCTATGATGTGTTCCCTCATTAGGTGGCTCAATAAAAGTATTATCAAGTGATTTATCAGCTTCACCTGGAGCTAAAAACATAGAATGAGCACTATTTTTATCTCTATGTCCAACAACAATAGATATTGAAGGATAATTTACAGCAGGATATAAACAAACAAAATCAATATCACAATCCTTTTTCCCATCTATTTCAAACCTATAAGTCCCAACATCTAAAGTTATAGTATCATGTATATCTACCCACTCAGTGCCACAATTAAAATCCTTATCAAATACTACTTCATTACTTTCATCATTAATAATTTTTACATTAACTTCTCCTACAAAATTACCCTCAGAAACTTCTTCTTCTCCTCTCATAAAAAAGTGTAAAACATGAATACCCATCTCAGTAATGTTAAATTTTTTAGTTCTTTTCAAAGTTTTACCAGATGCTAACATAATCCCATAAATATTTACAACAGAAGCATCCTTTGATAAATCTTCGTCTATTAACTGGCTAACAGAAACATCATCAACAGACCAAGTATCTCCTGCAAAATTAGATGGATAAAATAAATCATTCTCTCTTTCATTCATATACTCTAAGACAAAACAATTTTTTTGCTTAAAATAAACCCTTAATGAATGCTCAATATTCCACTTTGTTCCCCAAACAGTATCTAAAGGTTTTCCATCTTCTACTCTAATCATCATTGCTCTATATTTTAAAATATACTCTAAAGGTTTATTTGCCTCATTTTCTCTTAGTCCTGAAAAGAAATTTAGACTTTTATGTAATTGATAACCTTTATGAGAAAATATATCGATTTCTCTATACTTCTCTAATTCATCAAAAAGTTTATTAAATTCCTTCTCTATTGCTCCTTGTTTTTCTGGATCACTATCATCACAAGATATAAGTCTTTTATAAACCTCTCCTCCTGTATTAATAGCTGAGGCTGTATAATCTATCATTCTTTTTCCTACAGTATTCAAAAAAACCTCCTAATACTACTCAAACACAACAGAAATATGATCAGGGTTAATCACTAATAATCTATTAGGCATAGTTGGAGCTGGATTATCTTCTCCATCTTCAGTAGTAGGATTAGTAATTATTACATCAGAAATCCAAGTATGTCGTCTTACTTCAAGAATAAGATTTGAAAATAAAAGACTTTCCCCAACCTCAAATCTGTTAAAAAAATCAACAATACCATTTCTAATAATATTCTCAGCTTCTTCTTTATCAGGGTATGCTGATTTTACCTTTACTTCTAATTTATTATTTTCATTAAATCTATCTTCAACTATAATTGGAGCAACAGCGACCTTAACACCTGCTGGTATGTAGCCAGGGTTTTCAGGACTACCATCACCTCTCAATCTATCTTCTACAGCCGATATTAATTGACCTGAACAAGTCTTATCTTCTGCACAAACATAAACAGCACAATTTATGTTTTCAACAAATTTAGAACTACCATCATAATTAAGAGATTCTACTTTATCTTGAGCAGGACTAAATAATACGACATTTATATATTTTGCTCCTACACTCATAGCAGCCTCTCTCATACCATAAACATTAGTTTTTTGTAAACCTCGCAAATAATTTACAAATCTTTTTCTTAGCTCGTTGTCTAATTCTCTATTACTACCATTTTTGAAAGCTTGAATATTTGTAACTTTTCTTATCTCAGGATTTAATGTACTTAAAATTACTGATATTTTACCTACTGACAAATTTGCATTACTTCCAAATTCTTTTGCTACCGCCTTGATAGGAGATGAACTATTATTATTTTTTTCAATTCCACCATGTTCAATAGTTTTAAAAATAATTCCATCACCCATTATTTCTGTATCTTTTGGAATATTTAAAAATTTACTTGCTACTTCATTTTCAGCAACAGAAAAAACTACTTGTCCTTCTGCCTTTGTTCCTTGAAGCCTCTTTACTCCAAAAGCTCCTTCAACTAAACCATTTAAATAATCTGAATATCCAATTTGACTATATAAATATGCTTCTGATAAAACTCTAGCAACTACTTCTAAAAAACTACATAATACATTCCCCTGATTAGCATCTGTATTTGAAGTTATATTACCAAAAAACAACAACATCATATCATTATAGATCTCTTCATAAGATTTTATTTTATAATCATTCATCTCTAAATAACCCCCTTTACTTTAAGTTCTTCTCCACTTAAATCCTTATAATCTATTTCAATATTCAAAACATCTGCTTTGCCAAAAAAAGAAATACTTAAAATCTCTTTTATTCTTGGTTCTTGGCTTAAAGTCTGGACTATACTTGATAATATATATGCTGAACCAACAGACTCACCTTCAGGAACATTAGTTTTAATACCATAATATTGCTGCATAACTCTTTTATTCATATTTTCCTTAAGTCTCATAAGTATGGCTTGAGATAGATTATTTTTACCTTTAACAAGTGTAAAATCTGTTTTATCCTCATTCAAAATTAAATTACCCTTGTCATCTAGCTTTATATCTATACCAAAAATATCTCTTTGACCACTTAACCCTATTATAGGATTATCATAATTAGAATCTTTTTTTTCTAATATAGGAACTAGCATATATCTTTGACCTTTACTTTTTAATTCATCAATTGAACTCTCACCATTAACAACAGCTAAAACAACTGATTTATTTACATCTCCATATTCATCTCTTGCTATAGATTCAAAACTTTCTCCTTCTTTTAATAATCTCGCATTCATACCATAAGAATATAAAATATCTCCATCTTTTGTAGGTAATGGAACTTTAAACTCTCTTTCATGTTGAGCTGAAACAGACATATTAGACAAATCTTTATATAGATTATTAGTAGTTATAGTAAAAAGCTCTTTGGCTTGCATTCCTAAAAGCCTCCAATCTTCAAAATCATCTATGGATTTATAAAAATCTGGTTTTATAGTTTCCATAAGATTTTTATAGAATACAGAAACCTCACCTAGTAAATCAATAAAAGAAGCTGCAACAAAATCAGCAGGTCTAAAAATAACAGAAGCTACATCTCCAACTGTTTCTTTGTAAAAATCCAAAGCTGTAAGACCTAATCTATTAATATTACTTGCTAACTCAACAACATTATTTATAGTGCCTCCAACAGCTAAAGCTACTAACTCTTTACTCTCATTTACAATACCTCTTAACTCATTGATAGAATTTATACCATCACTAATAAAACTCATTTTTTCTTTAATTTCACTTTGCATATTGTCTAAAAATTCATCTACCTTTTTAAATGCTTCTGTAAAATCAACATCTGAGAAAAATGATCTTTTTAAAACACTAGGCTCATTCTTTATTCCAGTAAAATCAATTGAATATGTATAAACATTTGGTCTATCTTTACTTCTTTTTATTTTAAGCTCCCCTGGAAAGACCTCCCAACAAAAACTATCAATCATTTTACTTTTTCTCTTTTTATTCCTATGCTTACTTAAATCATAAAGTAATATTTTATCTCCTAGTGTAGAATTATCTCCCTTATATTTTTCAATCAAAGCTTTTAATCTAAATATCTCTTCTTCTCCTGTAAGCATTTCTGAACTACCAAAACTATGATAAATTCTTCTAAACTCATTATTAACAGAAGTTCCTGATAGTGTAATTTTTAGAGCATCACAACCATAATCATCTATAACGAGTCCTCCAAAAGTCTTAGTTTCACTTTTTCTTTGAGATAAAACAAACTCCTCACTTTCAGGAGGCACTCCAAAAGCAAAACTATCAGTAAGAATATCTTTTTTATAAAACTCTATTAAATAAACAGATTGCCATAAATTATCTCGTATAAATCCTTGAACCATAACTACCCCCCATGTTTAACTTTATTGTTAAGAATACCATTAAAATCTTCTCTACCCATAGGTGGAGCAAGATCAGAAACATTTGGTGGATTATCTGGATCTGGTGTTGGTTTAGGAATATCAATACCTAATAATGCAACTATTGAAGCTTTATAAGTAGCCCCTCCATCTTGTGCTGCTACAGGAGCATTTTTTAAAGCATTTATAATCTTATCAATTCTACCAGAAACTTTTTCTAGCTGTTGTTTAAGCTCTTTACCATTTACAACACACTCTTTTTCTCCATTTAAATAAATTGTTCCTTGAGATTTTGCTTTAATTGTAATATTACCATCTTTTTTAACCTCAAATTTAGCTCCATTAACATTTAAAACTGTATCAATATTTTTAACATCAATTTTAACTTCTTGCTTTTTTGAATCATCTTGTATGTTTATTTTTATATTCTCTTTTGGAGAAACTATATTTATCTGACCAGTTTTTAAATCTTTTTTTTCTTTCCAATTTGACTGAGTAACTTTTTCTAAAACACTATTTTTCTTCTCTTTTTCAGTCTCATTATTTGCCATAAACTTACTTTTATGCCTATCTTCATAAAAAGATAAACCAGAACACAAAACAAAAGCACTATCAAATGTTCCTGTTGGCATAAGGACAAAAACTCTTGAATTTTCAGGTGGTAAATTTCTCTCCCCAGCTAAATATTTATTATAATCACAAACCCAATTCCAAGTTGCTACTGGAACATCTTCAAGAATAATACCACCTGCAAGCCTTACATTAACAGCATTTCTAAATGAATTAACTTTTTTAACAGTTCCCCAATGACCATATTTTATGGGAGCTTTTTTTTGTCTAACTTCCTTTCCCATCAATAACCCCTAAATACTTATTCTATTTAAGAAATCAATATCAAAATCATTATTTAGCTCAATTCCACTTTTACCTAAATCAGATAATGTTCTTAAAAATACTCCTTTTTCATATATTCCCCCTCTACTAATTTCATAACTAATAGTAGGAGTTCCTCCATAATAGAAAGAATGAACAGCCCCTTTTATGTAAAACTCTCCACCTAAGAATCTTATTCGTTCTCCACAAGAAGGCATTTTTTCAGTAGAACTAAAAGGATTGGTAATTGTAAGACTACCTGAATACATCTCATCTAAACGACCAAACCAAACTTCCATTTTTTTAGCAAGTTCTCTCATCCTCTCAGGCATACCTTTATTATCTCCCTTCTTATAACCTCTAAAGTTAATTTCAAGTAGTTTAAAACCATATAACCTTAATTTTTCTTCATTTGTTACTAATGGAGAAACTCCACTTTTCTTAGTATCTCCTGAATTAGCAATTACATATTCAGAGGCACTTAAACCTGACCCCTCAATACCAGCCAAAAAGCAAGAATAAACTTCGTTATTATTTAGATTTAAAGAATAATCAATCAAATATTCTGGCTTTATATTTGTAATAGGTAATAAATTCCAAGCTAAAGGACTAAAAGGGGTTTCTCTAGCAACCACCTTTACTTCTCCATATTTATTAACCCTTGAAAAAAGCTCATAAACAGGTTGTGCTAATATTGCTCTCCATATTTGAACAATTGTATTTATATTTTGGTTTATAAAAGAATTATTTATTGGTATATAAAGTTTTTCACTCTCTCCTACCTCAAAAAAGTTACTTCCTATAAACTGTGTAATCATATTATAAATTGCTGTATTAGATGGAGCACTCGAAATTTTAGAAACTTTAACACCTGTATATTCTAAAAAAGCATTCCAAGTAGCATCTAAATATTGCTTTAATGTTGCACCTTCTTTCATAAAACCTGATAATCTAATACTTAGATCTTCTTGAAATGTTGCAGCCCTTTTAATTGCATTTATATATCGAATGTCTAAAATAAGTTGGAAATTAGCAATAAGACTAACTATACTTGCTCCAGAAAAACTTATACTCCTTGAAACACCACTATTACCCATAGAACAATCTAAATTCTTAGATATAATAATTCCAATAAAAACTGGAAATTTATCACCTTCGAAAATTTTTACAACTTGCATAGGTTTAATTTCATTAAATAAATTATTATCTCCACCAGCAATACTGAAAGAAAAATGTCCAACTAAATCATCTACTCTTTCTGAAAAATTATACGACAATAACTGAGTATTATCTTTTTTTCTAGGAGATAATATAATAATAGGTCTATCTTTTATATTATAATCGTATATTTGAATTTCAGGTTGAGGAGATTTATGTATTACTGTTCTGACCATATTAATTCTCCTCTTTTTAAATCTGAACCTTTGTCTAAAACTTTATTTAAAGTTTCAAGTTTGTTCACAGTCTGTAAAGCCTTTTCTCCTAGTGATTTAATATTTGCAGTTGTCTTGACAACCTGAGAGCCAACATTAGATGTAATGTTTTTTAAACCTTGAACAACTTCTTCCTTTTCTGTATTTGATGTTACATATGTAGGATTTTCCTGTGCTTTATTTATAAGATTTTTTAAATCGTTAGAGGCATAATCCTTTTTATACATATTATACAAATCAACAGAAAATGCTGTTCCTAAACCAAATATATTATCTAAACTTGATATTATACCCATAGTATTACCTTCACCTTGCATATTTTCTATAATATCAATAGAATTCTTTATAATTCCTTCATCATACCCTCTTTCTGAAAGCATCTTAGCATTTGTAAAAGAATCGCCTTCAATGTATCTATCTCCTAACAATTCTTTTTTTTCATCTTCTGATAAACTATTTATTGCTCTATACTTTATTATATCATTTATATTATTTAGGCTTCTAAAACCTTTAAGAGAACCTTCAATCTGAGAATATTTTTTAAATCCTTCTTCACCTTCCCAAAAACTAGATCCTCCTGACCTATTTTTTAAGTTTATAAGGTTTTCTCCAATTTCTCCAATAGATTTAGAAAAACCACTACTTATTGAACTACTTAAAGCTGATTGCAAAATATCTATAGTCTCTTGGAATTGTCCTCGGCTTAAACCCATTCTATCATGAACATCCCAAGCTTGAGCTAAAGTCTCTCCAGAACCTTTATTTGAATTAAATCTATAAGCTGTTCCATATAAAGAAGCTACACTATTTTTATCAACATCCTTTGATGAGACCCACCCCATAAGACTATTAGTTTTAGAGACAGAATCACTTCCTAAACCATAGTTAGTAAGTATTTTTGCTACTTGAGCACTCTCTTCAACTGAAAACCCTAAATCATTTGAAGCCTTTAATGAATCTTCAAGATTACTCATATTTGCATCATTTTCATGCCGTCTATAATCTTTTTTTTCTATATATTGCCCATCACTTAGCTTCTTATATCTTTTCTTTTCATTTTCACTTAATTTAGAGAAGTTTTCTCCTTTTATTATTTCTCTTTCAACCTTATTTATTGCTGCATTTAAACCAGTGAGAGCTTTAACTCTTGAAGAATAAAAACTACTTAATTTACCAAGTCCTGCCGTAATTCCTGCAGCAGCAGCAACAGCTATACCTTTAGGACCAGTTAAAAAAGCACCTACTCCTGATAAACCTGAACTAATAAGACCTGAGACACTACCTTGCTCAGCAGATCCTATAGAAGAATTTAAAGTATTTATAACACTATTTACTACTTTACCACTAAGACCTCCAGAAATACCTCCTCCACCAAAACCTCCCGAACCATTATTAGCTTGTTCAAATTTAATTTGTTTTACTGTTTGTAATTGTTTCTCATATTCTTTAGCAAAATCAGAATTACCCATTTTGGAAGCTTTTGAAATATTTTCTGATAAAGATTCAAATGTATCACTTAAATTTTGTACACCAGCAACTGCCTCTGATGTATTTAATCCTATCCGTAATCCAACCTCTTTCATTAATAACCTAACTCCTTCATAACATTTTCATCTGGTAATTCTTTCTTACTTTCTTCTATCCTTTCTAAAAATCTTCTCTCTCTAAAATTATTCAAATCATATTCTATTGAGAAATCAAACCACAAACCCAAAGCCCAATCATCAAGTTTTTCAATCTGTACCTCCTGAAACCCCTGCAAATAAGCCATCATCCACATTTTCATCCACACTCTCGGTGGAAGGTAATTCTCTAACTTTTGATTTTTCTTTCTTGCTAAATTTTGATTGCACTTTTTCGAAAAACACATGTGCCTTCTGAAATAATTCTAATAAGAATTCATCATCAGGCACCTCCTCAAAACTGAAATTTTTATTTTTAGCTTTTACTTCATCCAACCAAGTTGGACCACTAACGACAACAATATCAAGTGTTGAACACATTAAATTCCTATCTTCAGAAGCAACATCAAAACTACTAACAGGAAGACCTCCTCTATGAATACTCATTAGTTTACTTATATTCATTTTATCCTTTGCTTTAGGGAATTTAACTTTAAATTCCCCTCTTGATGTTTCAACTTTTCCTATAACATCTTTTCCCATTAACAAATTCATAAACAAATCTTCTTTTGCTTCATTATTCTTCTCTGATGTATTATTATTTTCAGATTTTGTAGCTATGGGATTTGCATTTTCAACTATTTCTAACTCCATTATTCACTCCTTTAAACTAAAAAGTCATTATTATGTTTTTGGACATCCCAATCTAATGCTTTTAAATTCACATCACCTTTTACATAACCAGAACCTTGACTAGAAATATTTCCTGTATCTACAGTAATACCTACAAAACTAGCTATTATATTTCCATTATCATTGTCTTTAAAATCTATATATGGAATTTTAGTAATAACTTTCTCATCTCTGAATTTTTTAGCATTAGGAAAGAAAGTATATAATGAAATTTTAACATCATTATCTTTACTTATATCTATTCCTTCATCTATTACTGGCTTTGATGGTAAAAACCCTGACATACTTATTGAACAAGATAACCCCTGTGCATCTATTGCAACAGGAACTAACTCTCCTATTACTCTAGCTTCTTGAGTCATATAAGATATGCTAGACCTAAAACTATCAACAAAACCTATTACTTTTGTAGAAGAAGCATCCTTACCAGCTCTAACATAACAACGATGTCCTTCTGCTAAAATTCTTTCACTAACTCTTGGTAAACCCATTTAAAACCTCCTTTATTTAAATTGAAACTGTAACAGCAGAACCTGAATATGTATGATTATTTTCTGTAATAAAAATAAAGTTTCTAGGTGCTACTAAAAATCTACTAAATGTTATAAATGTTGAATCAGCTGATTCTCTAGTTGTTAATCCCCATATCAATTCTCCTAAATCATTCTTAAGAATAAGACCAGAAGAAAACCAATCATCAGCTGCTTGTTTTAATGTTGCTAAATCATCTTCAACTTTCTTACCAACACCTGGATCACCAACAGATCTATTAAGCCTTTTTCTCAAATCCCTACTCATATATATTGCTTCTCTAACCATAGATCTTTCAACATCTTGCAACTCTTCTCCTGAATAAGTTGTAACAGCTCTTATTACTGTAAGTTGACCTTCATCATTTTTACCTCCAACTAAAACACCACCTCTAATAAGTTTTTTAAGTTCAGAAGGTGTATATTTATTAATAAATTCTACTACATCAATAACTTTATTTGTTAAAGGTTGATTTACAGATAAACAAGACTCTAGCCCTGCAAGCTTACAAGCAAAATATGAAGCTGGATAAATCTCTAATGCTCCTGTTAGAGGGTTTACAGCCTTAATTGTGCTTGATGTATAACTACAAAACTTACTATCTAAGACAGACGAAACAGATATTGAATCATCAATTTTTTCATTCTTTTCTCCACCTAAAATACAAGTCCTTTCTTTTTTATTATCAATACTACTCATATCCTCACAGTGCATAGCTATTAAATTATGGATGATATTATTTTGACTAGGAGTTGTAATAATATTTATATCTTCTGATTCTAGTATATCTAAGCAATCAATCCACTCTTCAACTGTATTTGCAGCTCCTTGAGCTCCTGAAAATATTATTGGTGCTCCAACACTTGGTCTCTTATTTTCATTGACAAGCATTTCAATCTTATCAATTAAACCTGTATCTAATAACTCATTTATAAAACTTTGAACATTCTTATATGCTGTAAACTCACCTGTAGAAAAAGCCTGTTCAATACTATCAAGATCATCTGTTGGCAATTCATCCATCCCTGGTAATATTTCAACTTCATAACATCCCTTAGACATTATTCTATTTACTAAAGTATTAATTGTTGGACATTCATCTAAAGGAATTTCAAGATTATTTAAATCATTTTCTGAAGTAATTTTAAAAATATCATTAGATATTTTAACTGTTGGATTATCACTACCTCCTGTATAGTATATTTTAAGAATAGGTGTAGAAATATCTTTTTCTATGTTATTTATTCCATCAGTAATATTAAAACTAATCTTGCTTTCACTTGATTGAGTAATCTCAATTTGTAAGTTATTAGCTCCAACCCCATACTCTTTTGAATATAACTTCATAATTTCTTGAGTATTATTTAATAATTTTGCTGCGGACTGAGTGCAACTACCTACTCTAATAGCAAAAATACTTTGTGGAGAATATCCTTTTGCTGGTGAAAAAGCATGTGCAACTCCATCAAGCAACTCACCACCTTTTAAAATATCTTTAGCCTCTTCTATTGAAGAAAATTCATATAAAGTATTTGGTCTTCCTGCATAGGCATATCCTATAATAACAACATTTCCAGCAGAAACACCTCCATCTTTACCCTTAATTGACGAACTTCGAGAAAAAACACCTGGTATTAAATGTGCACTTCTCTTACCTGAACTATCAAAATATACTGGTTTTACTCCCATAAATAACCTCCTTTTATACAACCTTCTTATAGAACTCTTCTATTTTATTTTTCCATTCAGTTTTAGAAAAAAATTCTCCTCTGTAATTACGAATAAGAACAAGTTTAATAGCTCCCTTTATATCCTTTCCATATTTATTAAGATATGTTCGGATTCCCACTCTTTCATTGTTCTTTTCACCTTGCTTAGTAGTATTTTCAACTACTTTGCCACTTTCACTTGTAGATTCTTTTTCTACCTTTCCATTAGTCTCGTTTGACTTCATTTGTTACCTCCCAAATAATATTTTTATCTTCTATCGAACTATCTATAATTGATTGCTCAATATAATAGTTTGCTTGAAATGTTAATCTAGCTCCTGCTAGTCTTTCTCCAAAATCATAATTAAAATTTCCACTTCTATCCCCATCTAAAGAAGTATCAAAAACAATTAAATTATTACTTTTTGCATAATCCTTTAAAGCATCCTTTAATCCTGCTGATATAAAAAGCCTACAAGCCTCATATAACTCATTTTTAAGTTGAATATTTTTAGACCAGATTTCAATACTTATTTGCTCTTGTCGTCTGGATATTTGTGTAATTCCATAAAGTTTATCTTTATTCTCAAATTCTTTATCTAGCTCTTGTATAAGTTGATCACAAACTAGATAACCTTCATTCTCTAACAAGGATAAATCAGATCTTTCTAAAATAAGTTTTTCTGTCTCAACAAGATTAGATAACTCACTTGTTTTAGTATCACTTTCTGTTGTTACAACTACTACAGGGAATAAACTTTTTTGAAAATTAAAATTAGGCAACATTAAAGCGAATGGGTGTTCGTTAGTTACATTAACAGTCCAATTAGAATACATGTCTTGAATTTTAAGTGCCTTAAAATATTCTCGAAATGCTTTAACGATTACTTGCTCTAAAATTAAAGGTTTATTAAGATAATACAACATTTAACCAACCCTCATTCTTTGAATATCACTCTTTATTTTTTCTAATCTCAAACTTATAAAGTCTGAATTATAATAGATAGATTTTTTTGTTAAGTAAGGATTTCTATCTAAAACACCCTGCATAGGCATTAAAAAAATATCACTTGAATTTGTTGAGACTGTAATCATTTTTGAAGATGGAGAATAACTATCATAACACAAAAATGAAATGTCATTAGATGTTAAAATATCATTTAGATATTTATAATTAAAAGCAATCTTAAAATCTTCTTTTTTATCTTTAGTTTTCCCAATTTTCTTATCATAAAAATAAACCTCTCCATTTTTAACTTTTAATAGAATAGACTTATCTTTTGAAAAATATTTATCTTTTTTTAAGTCTTTAATTATATTTTTTATAATTTTATTATCAATTTCAAGATTTTTAGGATTATCTTCTTGAGAACTAAGAATATTCTCAATACTAGGAAATCTAAGATTTTTTACCTTACTTAATACTATTTCATTATCTTCTATATTAAAATTATAACAAGATCTATTATCTTCTTTATTTATATTATCCAAACCATCAATTTTAATTCTTTTAAGTCTAACTCCATCTGTTGCTATGATAAAACCATCAATGATGCCTATTTTTTTCATAGCTTCTACTTTATTATTTTTAGAAATATACTTTTTTAAATCTTTAAATTCTTTTAAAAATTTCTTATCAAGAGGTATCTTTATAGAACCATCATTAAAAACTTCTGCTTTTGTTATAGCAATTTTATCTGTATTTATTCCTATAACATTATTTCCAATATTATTTTTTGATGAATTTATATCTGTGTTATCTTTCCTTTTTTTGTTAATATTTTCTTGAGTATTCTTTATATGTTCACTTAATTCTTGAACAAAAGGTAAAGGATGTCCATCTTTATCAGAAAACCTATCTCTATTTTCTAACATAATATTCATCATCTCTTGTGGTGTTTCACAAGCTGCTATCTTTTTCTTTAAATGTGCGACTGAAAGTTTTGCTCCTCTTGAATTACTATCATATTTAGGTCGCCACTTATTA
>PDWI01006121.1_pt1 | contig 15245 bp, 7 predicted proteins | sample 1430891 | NCBI WGS metagenome assembly PDWI01 (sample SAMN01162508, study PRJNA174530) | Oral metagenome, whole genome shotgun sequencing project. | biome: Marine environment; feature: Marine mammal; material: Swab sample of the gingival sulcus; isolation source: swab sample of gingival sulcus... | reverse complement strand
AAACTGAGCTTCGCCCACTTGGATTTTGAAAGCACCGTCCTTAGGACGAACAACGATATCGGTAGATTTACCTGCAACAGACTTAATCTCTAGTCCTTGCTCTAAGATAGCTTTTGCATTAGCTTCAAAGTACTTTATCAAAGATTCAGCTTGAGCCGACTCAATAACAACGCCCTTATCTAGATCAAATCCCTTAACCATCTCAAGGATTACGCCTTGCATAAAGGCAGAGTCTGTCGTTGCAGCCTTAACGTTATCAGAACAAATCTTACCTGTAAGTTTGTCTGTCACCTCACTTTGGATAGACGAAGACAGCTGAGCAGCATAAAGCTTTAGTTCGCTTTCTGTATTCTTCTGCAGTTCTGTAGCTTTCTTCTCGGCAGACTTAAGTATTTCTTCTGCATTAGCTTTCGCCTTTGCTTCAATTTCCTTTGCCTTTGCCTCAGCAGCTGCAATGATTTGTGCAGCCTCTTCGTTAGCCTTTTGAATGCCTTCGTTATAGACCTTCTTTGTTAATTCTTGAATTTTTGCATTCATAATTCTTCTATGCTCGTTTTATATTTGATTATTTATAATCGTTTAATTCTCCGTCTGTGCCACAGAAAAGCTCCTAAGCTAAACGCACAAGAACAGCCTCAAAGCCCTGCTCCAAGGTATCTGCACAAACAAAGGTTGCTAAATAGTAATCATAGAGAACCATCTCCCTGTTATATTTTATCCAATACGAGTTAGGTTGAGGTTCTTTTAACCATAATAGCCTTACAAAGATAAGAATAAAATTATTTTATGCACATTATAAGGCTATTAAATTTGATTTTCGCTGAATAATTATCTCATTTCCAAGAAAAAGGCTTCAAACTGAACTGATTCATAGTAAGTAATCTCAGCCTCTGTAATCCATTTTGCTATACCCTCAAAATAAGCAATTTCTTGAATCCAGTTCCCCTGTTTATCATATTTACGTTCATAAGTCCCCCCCTTATCTAACTGGTTCTCAAAGTCGGACAAAGCCTTATCTTCAATTTTAGCAGGATCATCTTCAAAAGGGTTATTCTCATCATAATAGTAAACTTCTTTTACCCTTGAACCATCACCCCGAAACATTAAGATTCTGATAGTTCGCCCTTGAGTGAATACCATAACTTCTTTTTATGGTATTCCCCATCAGCATTATAAAACAATTTCGAGAGCTTATGCCCCTTATCATCATAAGTATAGACTTCCTTTTGACTAAGCCTAAGAGCATCAATCTAAAGAATAAGGTCTGTTTCATAGCGTATTGTATTATTAATACCCAAAGATAATTATTTTCATTGTTTTACTTGTATTTATACTTTAAAGTATATGAATAAATAGTTTTGTTTCTAGAGCAAACTCAAACATTAAATCTGATACAACAAAATTAAACTCTATACAAGAAAAAAAAGTTTAAGGGAAAAGTCAAATGAGTTTAGCCTTAAACTAAAAAAAGTTTTCCCATAAACTTTGCAGAGTTTATGGGAAAACTTTTAGACCTTTTTCAGAGGCTCAATTAACTGTTGAGAATCAATCAGTTACAAAAGCACATTTTAAGCATTTAATCCAAGCGATATTGCCACGAGCTTAGGTCTCTGTCTTTTCCTCTTGCTGAGGCTTATTTTCGCCCTCGCTCGCACTAATTTCTTGCTTACGCTTGTCATCTGCAACGAAGATAGAGGCGATATAGGCAGTAAACAATCCGAAGACACCAACGCCTGCCGTCATCAAGAAGACAGCAATCATTCGCCCAGCCGAAGTAACTGGATACTTATCCCCATAGCCAACCGTTGAAATCGTCACAAAAGCCCACCAAATCGCATCTTCCGCGGTCTTGATATTACTCTCAGGGGAAGTCTCAACCTGCAGGATAGCAATAGAGGAGAAGATAATAATAAAGATAGCCAATAAGGTCGCCACTTCAAGGCTACCTTTGGCGCGATTGCCGTAGCGCGTACTAATGATTTCCTTAGGTGTCTGCACACGTTTCGCGACGTGAAAGAAACGATAAAGCCTACCTAGACGTAATATCTTGAACATAGGAATACTTGCAATGAGGTCAATCCAGCCCCAACGCATAAAATTCAACTTATTTTTTGCTGCGGTAAAACGCACTGCAAACTCAAAAAAGAAGAAGATACAGATACCAACATCGATATAATAGAGCAAATGCTTTGTCTCCTCAGGCAGCTCAAAAAGCAACTCAATGAGCAAAGCACCAACGACATATATTGTCAATGCCAGCACGACAAGGTTCAAAAAGTCTAAGCCCTCTTTCGGTTCTTTTTTCATTCTATTTTAATTGACTTAAGTAATCATCAAAAACAACTTTCTTAGCTATTCCTATTCACAAAAATACTCAATTCCATTGAATTAAAGGATATTAGACATAAAACAATCGCATAAAAGCTGTTACAAAAAAAATGCTAAGCTAGAGGATTACACTCCCCTAGCCTAGCATTAAGCCTTTCCTATAAATAAGCCTAGCTAAGACATCGCAACCACGCGAAGAATTTCAGCAATCGTTGGGTGCGGGAAGACGTAGGCGCTTAACCGCTCTAGCGTCATTCCGTCTTGCACTGCCATAACAGCTGGCACAAGGATTTCCGAAGAGGTATTACCCACGATATGAACGCCTAGAATAATGCCTGCCTTATCTGTCAAGATTTTACACAGACCGCTAACCATTTCGTTCTCAATAACGAAACGCCCTGACATCGTCATCGGCACTTTCTTAACCGAATAATCTATGCCTTTGGCTTGCAACTCCTCTTCTGTCTGTCCTACGCTCGCTACCTCGGGGTCGCAATACACAATGGCAGGAATAGCCTTGTAACACATCGCTTCGTCCCGTCCAAGGATATGCTTGACTGCAATAATGCCTTCACGAGCAGCAGTATGCGCAAGCATTGACTGCCCTGTCAGGTCGCCGATAGCATAAAGCCCCTTGACATTCGTCTGCATATAATCGTCGGTATGCACGGCTCCGCGATTTAGTTCAACGCTCAGGTCTTCCAAGCCTAAGCCCTTAGTGATTGGACGACGACCGACGCTCACGAGGATTTTATCGCCTTCTAATTCAAGCGTTCCTTCTTCATTCTCCGCTTGAAGACGCCCATCTTTGACTGCCGTTACACGCGTAGAGAGATGGAACTTCACGCCTTTCTTCTCAAAAGCTTTCTGTACCTCAAGGGCAATCTCTCTATCCACAGCACCAAGCACCTTGTCCTGCATCTCCACAACCGTCACAGAAACGCCTAGAGTAAAGAAGAAAGAAACAAATTCCATTCCGATAACGCCAGCACCAATGACAATCAAACTCTCAGGTAATTCTTCAAACTCCAGCGCTTCTCTTGCCGTCCAATAGCCACGCTCTGCCAAGCCTTCAATAGGCGGAACGAAAGCTTCCGAACCCGTTGCAAGAATGGTATGTTTAGCTTGATAAACTTCGTCTCCAGCTTGAATTGAGAAAAGCTCCCCCTCTTTAGCTTGCAAACGTGCCTCAGCTTCGACAAGCTTTACATTATGGTTATTTAAGCCTAGCTTAATACCTGCTCCAAGCTTTTTGAGAATTTTCTTCTTCCTACTCATCAGCTTGCCCAAATCTAAGCTAACATCATTCGCAGAGAGGGCATATTTCTTGCCTTGGCTTGCGTGGCTATACAGATGAGCCGAATGCAATAAAGCCTTCGTTGGGACACAGCCTTCGTTAAGGCAGACGCCTCCGACCTTATGCTTCTCGAATAAAACAACTGAAAGCCCTTGCTTAGCAGCGAATTCCGCCGCGTCAGCTCCCCCTGGACCTGCTCCGATAATGGCAATATCGTAAATCATATAATTCTAATGTTTAATGTATGTATTTATTTTGTTTGTCAAACTTGTCAATGAAGTTCTAGTCTGCAAGTTAGTAAATTCTAAAGATTTGAGCAAAGAAAAAGAATAATAAACTCGGGCAATAAAAAAACGTGTCCCCCTTTCCCAAGGGAGACACGCCTATTCGATTTATCACTTAAACGGTTTACTATTTATGGATTAAGTACTAACTGAAATACAAAGCACTTATTTCACTTACAAAGGTAGGACATCTATCATAGCGATACAATACCTATATATATGTAATTATTTTACTTTTATTCCCCTTTAATACCTAATACATTGTAGAAAATCCACTACAAGTGATTAAGAGTGCTAATAATTTACTTGAATACGTTCGTTATTCACATCAACAGCATAGATGTAAAGTGCTCCATTTGGATCACCTCCTCTGTTGCTAATAAATTCCTTTACTTTCATACAAGAAGCTCTATAACTAGCACTGCTATTATAGCCATCTCCGACATAAAGCAACTTAGCTCCTGAAGTACCGTAAGCCTTATCCCAGATTTCGTAAACGACAACATTCTTCCAACCACTGATGATTAGGTCGCCTCCATTCCAAGTAGCCTTCGAACCCTTTACAACGTGTAGGTTATCCTTGAAGAACTTCCAAGAGCGATCTGAAATATACTCAATAGGCACATTAAGCTTGGGCAAACCCAAAGCCGAGATATTGTTCTTAACTTCATCAACACGAGACTGAGGAATGCAAATGAATGCCTTAGAATAGTCATCAATCTCCGTCTTAGGCATCTCACGAAGGAAACCCCACTTAACAAAGAAGTCTGTCAAATCATAACCTGCAGCCTTAGAAGCATTATAAGCAAAGTCCGTCTGATAGACACCTTCTTGATCGCCTGCAGGTAGATTGCCCATATAACTATGCGTTCTAGCCCACTCGTAAACACGAGGGTAGAAACCATCATAACCATTCGCCTCTGTTGGCGTCATTCCTTTAACATTACCAAAGTAAAGTTGCAATTGCCAGAAAGGAACAAGCTGACAGAATACGTCCTTCAAGACAAAAGGTTTAGCAACGCCCCCTGTCTTATACTTCGCAGGAAGTTTATTGACCTCCTTTTCAGGGTCAATGCTCAAGATTGGTAATGGGAGCTCGTTAGTCAATAAGCTATTCCAAGCCTTAGTATAACGGTTATTACCATTCATTTCGCCAAGTGATTCAACTTGCAGGCGAGACTTTTGTTTGAACACTGTTGCCGTAATATACTCAGACATAATGTTATTCGTCACCTCTGTCATACCAATCCATTTAACCTGAGGGCGTGTTTGGTTCATATGTCCAATCTCGTGAGCAGGCCCCCAAGCGGGGTATCCTTTCTTAGAAGACTGGTACGTAGTAGGATTAAGCACATCTTTGTTTGTTCCATAGCTATAAGCAGTGTGCCCCCAAGTAGCATACATAAAGTTATGATAAGCTACGTTACAATACATATGGTTCTTAAAGACTTTATTGTATTTGTAAAGTCCTAGGAGCTCCATTTCATTCCTAACAATCTGATCCCAACCGTCAATAAGCAATTTACCATCAGAAGTAACTTGCTGATACATATGCGTAGGGAAAGTCAAATGTGCATACTTACCAATGACATCAAAATTCTCATCAATCGCATTATTAAGCAATTCACGGAAGCGACCTTTGTGCTCAGGGTTCTGAGAGTCAAAATAACCATTAACCTTACCGGAAGCAAAGTGAATCTTAATTGGTTGAGCTGTCTCTACTTTACTAAGCGAATTAACATAGTAATTTACATAGATAAGCCCCTTTTTCTCAATATCCAACTGGTTAAAACCTTCGTGTAAAGCATAGCTTTGACCTCCATAGCCATAGCCCTCCGCCTCTTTGGTCTTACCTGCATTTGGATAAAGCCCTTGCACTTGTAAGCTTAATTCATTATACCCGTGTGTATCCCCAACAAATACAATAAGCTTCTCGCCACTATCGACAAACATACCTGTAGGGTTTTCACGATAAGAGTAAGCATTCGTCTTATTGCTATTAGCTTGGATAGCAGGATCTGGATAAGCCTTGAACTCTGCAACACGGAACTCTGTCTTATATTTCTTTGTGAAAATAGCCAATGCAAGATTACGCATAAATTTACTACTACAAGCTTGGATTTGCTCTTGCGTTACGCCATCTTTAAGCTCATAGCACAAGGCATTCTTAAAGAGCTTAGAGCTATCAAACGCTGCTGAAGTCTTTGTGAAGAACTCCATCTCTGCACAAGAAGCAAAGTTATTCACTCCAGAAATTACCTTAAAGCGAATATGCTTTGCCTTAACTCTGTTCTTGAAATAAATTTTTCTCGCAGCTGGAGAGCCATTAAAATCGTAAACATCAATCTTTGTATAAGTCGAACCATTGGTAGAATATAGCACCTCTACCTTCTTAAAGTTCCCATTATCATTACCACTAGGACGAGGTATATATTGGAAGTAATCAACCTCTTCTTCCTTAGCGAAAGTATAAGTTAAGATAACAGGCAAGTTCGTGCCATTACCCCAAGGAGAGTGATAAATCGTATTTGTATCTCCATCAAAAGATTTCTCAATGCTTTCGTTATTGCTATTTTGTTGACTTGCATTCCCACTTACAACCTTAATTTTAACATCATCTCCAAAATCTGGTTCAACGGGATTATATCCGTGTCCTAGTCCCTTTTGTGTAACAGAGACAATTTTCTTAATAGCTTTAGAAGCATCTACATCTTTTTGTATAATGATGATCTTACCACTACGAGAATTTTCTAAAGGGTTAGCTTTAATTGTAAATTTATGGACGTTCTCCTTCATTGCAGCACGCGCTTCACTTTTTGAAATCCATTCTGGGAGTTCAAATTTATAGGCGACGTTTGCAGTCACAGTAATCTGAATTTCTTCACCATCTGCTGTAGCATTAATATACTCCTGCCCTACTAAAATTTGAGAACCTGTGCCAAGTTGTTGAACTTGAATCTCTTTTACCTCTGAGCCAAAATAAACTTTAATTTTTGTTGAACGAACCTCTGTCTCAGTATTTTCATCAACAGAAATTTTTAGCGACTGCCCCTGAGAACGCACTGTACACCAGCTAACAGAACTTTTAGCATACCAGTTAGAGACTCCCGTTTTAACTGCGATAATCTTTGAACTAGCAACATTCTGAAAATCAACAGACATCTCAGCAATCTCATTCGTCTGCGTGTCTTCCTCTCTATCCTCTTTACAAGAGGAAATCGAAGTTAGCATAAATGCTGTTGTTAAGACAAACATCAAGCTATAAAATAACTTCTTCATAATCATTCTTTCTTTTTTTATAAGTGAGGGCAGAAGTAACTACCTCTTGCCCTCACTCAAATTAGTTATAGTCAAAAGACATACACAATAATTTGTGTTTATTCTTTTGTTGTTTCCCCTGTTTCAGGGTTGTAGATCTGCTTAGTATATGTGTAGACATTTAACTCAGCAAGAGCAGAGAATTTATCACTATTATACCCCGATAGAACTTGGAACCAAACATACTCGTAATTTCCTCCTAGAAGGATAATAGGAGACTCATACGTAGCAGCTTGATCTGTTGGAAGGTCAACAAGCTCTTCTCCAGCTTTGACTGCGCCCTGTGCTTCAGGGTTAAATGTCGTACCATCAAAAGAGTTACTCGCCCAAACTTGCATACGCTCAGGATTAATCTTACCTCCATTATTACGACAGATATAGTCAAAAGCAATTGCCGCAGCTGGCTTATCTAACTTTATCACAATGTAGTGAGGGAATGGAGTTTGATTATGCCAATCCATATGATAAAAAGTCTCCGGGTCTCCATCGAATAGATCTTTAAGAGGACCTTCGTTTGGATCTGGGTTATCAGCCCAAGCTTGAGTAGCTGGATCAATCTTAACCTTCTTCTTATCTACAAATTTAGTCACTAGTGGCTGAGCAATAGCAGTCCCACTGATAGAGATTGTCTTACCTGACACCCCCTTATTACTAACAGGAGTTAAATTGAAAGTAATCTCACCAAACTTATTAAGCAAGTCATCAATAATGATAGACTTATAGCCAACAGGATCTGCCTCCATTACAACCTTACCGTCAACAACCTTCTTTTCGTTAGAATAGATACTTGCCAAGCGGGTTCTGTGCTCTTCTTTGAAGACATTAGTCTCTGTAATGACCGTTTCTGGAATTGTATAGTCCACACGCACGTATTTGTAGTTTGCTCCTTCAGGAATTTTCCATTGAAGCTTTACTCCTCCGACTACAGGAGTTTGAGTAAGAGTAGCTGCATCAATATCTGTAGGAGCTGGACCTTTATCTTCTTTATTACAGCTTGAAGCAAAGATCATACCAATCAATGCAAAAGCCAATATAAGTTTCTTATTCATTCTTATTATACTATTAAAGGTTAGTAACCAGGGTTCTGAACCAATCTAGGATTATTGTTGATATCCGTGATAGGAATAGGCAATAGGTAGTTCTTTGGAGATACGAACTTACGCTCTAGGAAAACCGTTGCATCTTTTGCGAAATCATCAATAGAGTTCGCTTCAAGATTCATCCCATGAACCTTTTTATTAAAGACCTCTCCTGCGAGCAACCAACGACGCATATCCCAAAAGTTTTGATTCTCAAGATAAAACTCTACCATACGCTCACCACGTACAATGTCAATCATTTTCTTCTGATCAATAGAGATACCAGCGTGTTCAGTCCAAGCCTTATCTACAGTAGGGATACCTGCACGTTCACGCACCTTGTCTGTGTATGCTTTTGCATTTTGAAGGTCTCCAGTCTCAGCACAAGCCTCCGCATACATTAAATAAAGGTCTGCAAGACGAATAATAGGCCAAGGATACTTACTATATTGACTACCACTTTTTCTTACCCCAACAGTTGGATCACAGCCCTTCTTGTTAAGATAACCTGTCAAAGAGTAATCTTGTGTATGCTTAACACCTTGACCACTGATACCTTGAAGTCCATCTCTTAGGAAGTTAAGGATTACAGCATTCTTACCATCTTCTTGATAGAAACCTGGATAAACGCCCTTATCTCCTTCACGAAGTTCATAGTAACCTCCGTGGAACCCAACCCAAGCATAGAAACGAGGCTCACGTTCAAGGTTAAATAGAATTGTCTTTTCCCCAACACGAGCTTGATCTTCTTGAGTAGCAGCAACAGTTACCACCTCATACTTATCTAAGTTTTTGAAATCTGGATCTTCGTCCCAAGGCAGACCATTCTTAGTATAGAAGCGGTTCAACATAGCCCAAGTTGGTGCGATACCATTCCAAGCAGCCATATTATTTTCCTTACCACGTGGATAAGACTTATTTTGAATGCTGTATGCCCCACAATCACGAGGGTCAGCAAAGATTACCTCAGGGTTTTTCTCAGACCAATCAATCAAAAGTGTACGCATACAGCGTGTAACGCCGGTAGGAATCTCATTAGAAGTGATTCTATAGTCCTCCTTAGTATAGAGGGCAAAACCTGTAGCCTCTGCCAAGTCAATAGCTTCCTTAGCAGCATTCTTAGCTAAAACCCACTTATTAGGATCTTTCTGTGTTGGCATTAACTGTACACCATCATTATCCTTAAAGTCTGCATACGCAGGATTACCGTTAAACAAAGGCGATGCTGCATACAATAGAAGCTTTGCCTTAAGAGACTTCGCTGCAGTGCTTGTAGCAAGCCCAAACTCTTGTAGATTGACACGTTCAGCAGGAAGATCCTGAGCTGCTTCATCAAAAAGATTTGCGACCCAAGCTACACACTCATCAAATGGAGCACGAGCAGGATAATCAGCAATCGTCATATTGATATTCGGCAACTCTTTAACCAAAATTATAGAGCCATAACAACGAATCATCTGATAATGCAGATAAGCGATCAAGAATTTAGCTTGTGCACGATAATCCTTCTTCTGTTCTTCCGAAGTACCTCCTTGCCCTCCTGGGAGCTTTTCAACAGCTTCAAGAAACATATAGCACTGACGAATAGATTGGAAGAAGTCATTCCAATAAGAGATCACAGGCTTAGATGCAGAATAGTTACCTTCAGGGAAACGAGAGAAAATCTCAGAACCTTGAAAGAATGCGGCAGCAACTTCATCACCTGTCATTAAATCTAATGACTTTGGTCCCGCCTGAGGATTAGGTAAAAGACCATAACAAGAATATAGGTAATCTCGCCCTGCCTCATAATCGGCATAAGTGTCAGACTCCTTAACATCCTCATCTGGTACTACGTCCAAATAACTGGAACAAGACGTTAGTCCCCAAGCAACAGTAGCAAAAACGAGGACTGCTTTATATATAAATTTCATACGTTTAATATCTTTTAGGATTACTTAAATGTCACCTGTAAACCAAGGTTGAATGTACGTTGTAATGGATATTTTAATCCACTACCTCCACCTACAGCAGGATCCCAATGTTTGAATGGTGAAATTGTAAATAGGTTTGTTGCACTAAGGTAAACGCGAGCTCCCTTAAAGCTGTAACCGATTTCAGCAGATTTGAGCTTCAAGAAAGCTGCATTTCTTGCCCAATATGTAGAATATACATTATTATTATCATTGTCTTTCTGAGTAAGACGTGGATAAGCAGCATCAATGTTTTGATGGTTACGTGCCCAATAGTCATCTGCAACAAACTTCAACACATTGCGTCTTATATTATCACCAAATGGGTGGAATTTACGCATCATAATGGTTACGTTGGCCTGTCCTTGGAAAAAGCAACCAAAGTCCCAGTTCTTATAAGTTACCGTTGGACCAAAACCATAAATAATTTCTGGCACGTATGGGTGCTCCATAAACACTTGGTCTTCATCAGTAATCTGTCCATCATAATTCCCAGCCTTATCTGGCTGGTCAATATACTTGATATCCCCTGGGGCAATAGCCATATTACCAAGCGTTGATGTTGGATTATTCTGAATATCAGCTTCATCAATAAAGAGACCATCAGCAACGTAACCCTTATCAGTCTTCAAAGTCTTGCCAATCAGACTTAATGCAGGACGAGTATTGACAGGCTCATCATACTCTAAGACCTTATTATGTGCATAAGTGAATGTCCCTTTAAACTGGACTGCAAGGTCTTTATTAAACTGCTTACCATAGTCAATAGAAAGGTCAATACCCTGATTTTTAACCTTAGCAAAGTTACCAAAAATCTTAGTATCTGCAGCTCCAAGGAACTTAGGCACAGATTTTCTTTCTTGGAAAATATTACTACGAATTTCTTGGAAGAGATCCACTGTAAGCCCTAAAGACTTAAAGAACTTCAAGTCTAAGCCGACATTAAGTTTATGCCCAACCTCCCAAGTAATATCATCATTTCTAAAACGCGTGTAAATAGGACCTTTACGCTTCTGAGACATATTATCTCCAAAACCAGTAATGAACTCAGTTTTATCTTCGTGAGGCACAAGAATAGGACGATAAATAAAGCGGTCTCCTCCAATTTGGTCATTACCGACAAGACCGTAAGAAGCACGAATCTTGAAGTTATTTACCACATCTTTGATTGGCTCCCAAAAATCTTCTTGTGATACGTTCCACGCAGCAGAGATAGATGGGAAGAATCCAAATCGGTGTCCCTCTGCGAAGTTTTCTGAGCCATTATAACCTGCATTAAACTCAAGCATATAGCGGCGAGCATAATCATAGGTAGCACGAAAGGCAAGACCTAGCTTTCTATAAGGAAGGGCTTCAAAAGTCTTCTTTTTATAGTCACGCTTAATAATGTTATGCTCATCTTGGTTATAGAGCAACATTCCCGAAATATTGTGGTCACCAAACGAACGGTCATAGTTGAAATAAGCCTGCAAGTAGTACCTGTTATTTCCCTTACCATCAGTCTTAAATTGCAAAGTATGCTTTTTAGGTGTACCAACAGGAGCTTGCGTATAAACCCACTGACCATTAGGATCTTTAGTCGCTCCATCTAAGAGATACATATTATAGCCAAGATAACGCTTAGTACCAGACTCTGTGAAATTTGTAAATGAGAACAAAGCTTTGAATGATAGCCCCTTCGTAATGAAGTCAAGCTTCTGCTCAAAATCAATATTCGCTACTACATTAGCCTTAAAGCGCTCTTGGTAACCTGCAGTTGCCTCTGCAAGAGGGTTCTTAGTTGTAGCATTACCAATCTTAGATGTACCTCCCCAGTGAATCCATTCATCATCTCCTTGCTCATAAAGAATAGGGAAATCCACAGGGTTAATATCCATTACACTTCTGAACACCCCATCCAAGTCATTACCGCCATTTGCTGTTAGAGGTCCTTTATAGTTCTCCAAGTTCACATTAAGATGAAGACCAATTTTAGACTGAGGAGTTAGGTGGAAATCCACGTTGTTTTGGAAAGCATACCTCATATTGTTGATACTATTATCAAATGAGTGGAATTCCTTACTACGTCCACGTAACATACCACTTTCGTGAACAGCGTTTACATTCATAAAGTAGGTAATCTTTGATGTTCCCCCACGAATATTAAAGTTAGCTCTTTGATTGAATGTTTGTTCTCTAAATAGCTCCTTATACCAATCAACATTAGGATAGATAATAGGGTCCATTCCAAGCTCAGTTCCTCGAATCTTTTCCGCTGAATAAAAGTCACGATTACCTTGATTACGACGACCTTCGTTAAACATATTCATAAAGGTAACGGCGTCTGCAAGTTCAGGCATTTGAGTAGGCATATTCATTGAAGTCTCAACGCGGAAACCAATGATAGCGCGCTCAAGGTCTGCACCTGATTTTGTTTTAATAATCATTACCCCGTTTGCACCACGAGTACCATACATCGCAGATGCTGTCGCGTCTTTCAAGACCGAGAAGCTATCAATCACCTCAGGATCCAGAGCATCAAGAGCTTCTTGAGACATCTCTACTCCATCAATGATAATCAAAGGCTTATTTACTTTACTCAAAGTTGCAATACCACGAATATAGAACTCTGAGTTACTTTGCCCAGGCTGTCCACTCTTCTGCTGAGCAATCACACCTGATAGGCGACCTGCAAAAGCACTTGATAAATTTGATGTAGGAATCTTCAAATCTGAAGGACGTACAGTTTGAATAGAACCCGAAACTGTTTCTTTCTTCTGACCTGTACCGAAGGCTGTTACTACAACTTCGCCAAGAGCCTTTGCATCTTCAGAAAGAGTAACAGAAACAACCTTCTGCCCTTTAACGCGAATTGTCTTCGTTGTATACCCCATATAAGAGATAACAAGGACATCGCCCTTCTTTACTTCTAGTTCAAACTTACCATCATAGTCTGTTACAGTACCGTGCGTAGTCCCTTTAATCAAGACCGAAGCTCCGATAACTGACTCTTTGGTTTTACTATCAACAACAGCCCCTACAATCTTATAGGACTTAACTGGAGTTGCTGCAGAGAACTCAAGGTTTTGTTCTGCATTTGGCACAGCCTCCACCGCAGCCGTAGCTGTCAGTGGCAAAGCCAAAGCCGAAAGCACACAAAGCACCTTCGCCATTCCTTGCTTAGTTCTCGCTTTAATTGGGTAATTTTCTTTTACCATAAAACTAAACTTATATTAATAATTAGTAAATACTTTTCTCCTTATTGTTCAAAGTAAGGGACTTTTATGCCCCAATCTTCTATTTTAATAAAGCTCAAAAGTCGGAATGAGCATAAAAGACCAACAGTGGCATAGCACATTCAACATATTTCTAAGCTTGCAGAGCAAATATAACACAAGAAACTCAAGAAACAAACTAAAAGGATAATAACCTGCCATATAGCAGAGTTGAAGCTAAAATAAATTAAAAAATACACAGATTAACAGGATTTTTATTAAAAACCCCTAAAAGCAAAACAAAATGAAACAAGCTCAGACAAATTCACGACATCATTTTCTCATCTATTTTAGAAGGGCTAAGTAAGGCTTCGAAAAGTTTTCCCATAAAGTCAAATGACTTTTCCCATAAACTTTTTTGAGTTTAGCGCTAAGTTTGAAAAAGTTTAGCGGAAAGTTTTAAAGCGCCTCAAAGACAAAAGATTAAACACCTATAAATAAGGAAGTTACAAGGAGACGCAGGGATTCCCATTTTACCTAACAAAAAAGGACAGCCCAAGACTCAATAAAAGACAACGCCTAAGGTCAGAAAAAAGAAGACATTTGAACCAAAAATCCCTAAAAATACTTAGAAAGGAAGCGAAATAAGAAGAAAATATCACAATAAGTTAGGAGCGCAAAGCTTAGGTTTTGTCATAATAATACGCTTACTTTGTAAGAAGGCGAAAAGCTTTGAAATAAGAATTTTAATAGTATACTAACATAAAACAGACAAGATGATGAAAGAAAAATCTGAATGTACGAGCCTACTCGTAGGCAGAAAGCTAATGAAAGATGGTTCAATGATTGTAGCCCGTTCGGAAGACTGGGACAGCAAAGAAGCAAAGAACCTCAAGATTTATCAAGACACAGAAGAGGGTGCGACTTCATTCGTTGCCCTAGACAGCCCTTTCCGTTGCGATGACTTACCAAAGAAAGCTTTAGGCTACCAATCGCTTGAGCCTTATTGCTTACCAAATCATTGGGGAAGTGCAGGCTTCAATACTGCAGAGGTTGGAATGAGTGCTACAGAAAGTATCTTCAGTAGCGACGAAGCGCTAAAGGCAGACCCACTCGTAGAGGACGGCGTGGCAGAGAACTCTGTCTTTAATATCGTATTGCCTTATATCCACTCAGCAAGAGAAGGGGTCGAACGCCTCGGTATGCTGATTGAAAAGTATGGTGTAGCAGAAGGCTTTGGTATTGGCTTTGTGGATAAAGATGAGGCGTGGTATCTCGAAACAGCCTCAGGGCATCGTTGGTTGGCCTGCCGTCAGCCTGACGATATGTACTTCGTAACGGGTAACCAAAGCCGTTTCCGTGACTACGATCCTAAGGATAAGAAGAACTATATGGCCTCTGCAGACCTTATTGAGTTTGCGATTGAGCATAAACTTCACGACCCAAAGAAAGGCAAATTTGACTTCCACGAAGCTTATATCAGAGACGAAAAGCTAGACACGACTTACAACTATCCACGTGTTTGGGGCTTACAAAAGATGCTTAGTCCATCAATTAAGAATGATGTAACGAAGAACACTTTCCCTGTTTATGCTAAGGCTGACAAGAAGTTAGACATTGCAGACATCAAAGAGGTCTTCCGCTTCCACTACCAAGGAACGGAACACGACCCTTATTTGCACAACAATCCAAATGAGCCTTTCCGCCCTGTCTCAATCTTCCGCACAACGCAGACACACATTCTGCACGTTCGTCCTGAACTACCTGCAGCGATTGGACAAATCAATTACGTT
>PDWI01006120.1_pt1 | contig 15245 bp, 19 predicted proteins | sample 1430891 | NCBI WGS metagenome assembly PDWI01 (sample SAMN01162508, study PRJNA174530) | Oral metagenome, whole genome shotgun sequencing project. | biome: Marine environment; feature: Marine mammal; material: Swab sample of the gingival sulcus; isolation source: swab sample of gingival sulcus... | reverse complement strand
CCGGATCACCAATGATGTGAATGTGGTCAAATCCATGGTTTCCACGTCTGTGGTTAATTTGTTCCGGGATTCTTTTTCCGTGGTGGCGTTTCTAATCGTCATTTTTTACCGGGACTGGAAACTTGCCTGCGGAGCCTTTATTGTCCTGCCCCTGGCCTTTTATCCCATTCTTATCTTTGGCAGAAAGGTCAGAAAATTTTCCACAGGATCCCAGGAGGTCATGGCGGACTTGAACTCCTTTCTTCATGAAACCTTTACCGGTGCCAAGGTCATCAAGATTTTTTCCCTGGAATCCTTTGAAAAAGGGCGGTTTTCCAAGAAAGTACAGCTGCTCTTTGATCTTGAAATGAAAAAGATCATGGCCAAGGCATTGTCTTCTCCTGTCATGGAATTTTTGGGCGGGCTTGGCATTGCATTTATCATCTGGTTTGGCGGCATGAGAGTTATCAGCGGGACTTCCACGCCGGGAAATTTTTTCTCCTTTTTAACGGCTGTGATGATGCTCTATGATCCGGTAAAAAAACTTACCAAGCTGAACAACACCATCCAGGAAGGAGCTGCTGCTGCCTCCCGGATATTTGATATTCTGGAGCAGAAAAGCACCATCAAGGAAAAAGAGGATTCTGTCCATTTGACGGGAGAATCCCTGGAAGTGGTCTTTGACCATGTGGATTTTTCCTATGATACTTCTGAAAACAAGGTGCTTGACGACATTTGCATCAAAGCCGCTCCCGGAGAATCCATTGCCCTGGTGGGCATGAGCGGCGGCGGAAAAACCAGTCTGGTGAATCTGATTCCAAGGCTCTACGATGTAAGTTCCGGCAGGGTGATGATTGGCGGAACAGATGTCAAAGATTTTTCCATTGACTCGTTGCGGGAAAAAATTTCCATTGTTACCCAGGAGCCTGTGCTGTTCAATGAAACGGTTCGGGAAAATATCCGTTACGGAAAAATGGATGCAACGGATGAAGATATTGTTGAGGCGGCAAAAGCTGCCTATGCCCATGATTTTATTTCCGGGTTTCCCAATGGATATGATACCGTGGTGGGCCAGCTTGGCACCCGTCTTTCCGGCGGAGAAAAACAACGGTTGTGCATTGCAAGGGCCTTGATTAAGAACGCTCCCATTTTGATTCTGGATGAGGCTACTTCTTCTCTGGATTCCCAGGCAGAGCGGGTGGTGCAAAAGGCCCTGGAAAATCTCATGGAGGGCAGAACATCCTTTGTGATTGCCCATCGTCTGTCCACCATTGATTATGTGTCAAGGATTGTTGTTCTGGAAAACGGCCGCATCGTTGAACAGGGAACCCATGAACAGCTGATGGAAGCAAAGGGTGCGTATCATCGTCTGAGAATCATACAGTCAAACAGGGAATAGATATATTTATGAGCATTTCAGAAGACTTACTGGAAATTTTGGTTTGTCCCAAATGTAAGGGGCAAATTCGTCTGTATGCGGAAGAAAATGGTACGGAACAAAATGGCCTGGTGTGTGAACCCTGCGGCCTTTTGTACGAAATCCGGGATGATATTCCCATCATGCTGGTGGAAGAAGCAAAAGACTGGCATCCATGAGTAATCCAAAAAAGCCCGATCCAGCAAAGCTCATTATTTCGGTGCTGATCCGCGAAAAAGAAGTGTTTCCGAAAGTTCTACAAGAACTTGAAAATCTTGCGGGGCCTGTGGAACATCAGAGTGAATGGCTGGATTTTGATTTTACCAGCTATTATGAAAAGGAGATGGGTTCGCCTTTGTTTCGGCAAATGCTGGCCTTTGAAAATTTGATTGAACAAGATGACCTTGCCGGGATCAAGCTTGCCACCAACACCATTGAAAAAACATATGAAATCTGCGGATGCCGTCTGGTGAATCTTGATCCAGGGTATTTGCTTTCTTCCCGTTTCATCCTTGCCACGGGAAAGGAATATTCCCACAGGATTTATATTGGCGGGCCGGGAATTTACGCAGATTTGACCCTGATGTACACCAAAAAGGGATTTCAGGCATTGGACTGGACCTATCCCGATTATCAATCCAAAGAAATTCTTGGGTTTCTCACAAAGGTACGAGATCAATATGTTGTGAAATTGAAAGAAATGAAAAAGGACTTTCCACGATGAAAAGCATGACCGCCTTTGCCAGGGCAGAGCAGACAAAAGATGGACTTACCGTTCAGGTAACCATGCGTTCCTATAATTCGAGATTTCTGGATATTGTTTTGCACATACCCGATTCCTGTCTGGAATTTGAAGACCAGATCCGCCAGACCCTTTCAGGAATGCACCAGAGGGGACGAATTGATACCAGAATCCATGTGAAGATGGAAGATTCCTTTGAAGATGGAGCCTCCCAAAGCTACGATGTGGATATTAACCAGGCAAAGGCCTATTATCAGGCCCTTTGCACATTGAATGACAGCCTGGGGCTTGATACTGCCCCCACCCTTGCCCAGGTGCTTTCCGGAAAAAATTTCATTGTTGCCGCTCCACGGGTTCTGGACGAAAATTTGCTGAAAACGACTGTGATTGAAGTATTGAAAGAGGCTTCCCGGGAACTGGATGACATGCGTTCCAGGGAGGGAGAACATTTATTGTCCGACCTTTTGGATCGGGTTCAGAATATGGAAAATCGCCTGAAAGATATAAAAGACCTTGCGGACACCATTCCTGAATTATACAGGAAAAAATTGGAAGAACGGATCACAAGGCTTCTTGATGAAGATAAACTGCCCATTGATCCGGTACGGCTTGCCCAGGAGGTTGCCATTTTATCGGACAAAAGTGATGTGACAGAAGAAATCACAAGGCTTTACAGTCATATTGCCCAATTTCGGGAAATCCTGGAAGCTCAGGATTCCCAGGGACCCAAATTAAATTTTCTGGTGCAGGAATTTTTGCGGGAGTTTAATACCATCGGTTCCAAGGCTTCCCACGCAGACATGACCCGGATGGTGGTGGAATTCAAATCAGAGCTGGAAAAAATCCGGGAACAGGTACAGAACATCGAATAGGAATCAGGATAAGGGATAACGCCCATGAAAGAACATTTGTTACACATTGGATTTGGCAACAAACTTTCTGCAGAAAGGATTGTGGCGGTTTTGTCTCCCAATTCTGCTCCCATGAAACGCCTGAAAGACGAGGCAAAAAAGGAACGAAGCCTTGTGGATGTAACCCAGGGCAAAAAAACCAGATCCATTATTCTGACGGATTCCAATCATGTGTTTTTGTCTGCCATCCAGGCAGAGACCATCTCTGTCCGGTATGAAGCCTTGATGAAGGAACATGGGGGAATGCCTTCTTTGTTGGGAAAGGTGCAGGATGGCGAATAAAGGGGAGATTCATAAAGGGAGATTGTTTGTAATTTCTGCACCCTCTGGCGCTGGAAAGACCACCTTGATCCATCATGTTTTGTCCAGGGTGGAAAATATTGCCTATTCGGTTTCTCATACCACCCGAACACCAAGGGCAGGGGAAACCAATGGAAAAGATTATTTTTTTGTCACGGAACAGGAGTTTTTGTCCCTGATTGATGACGGCATGATGCTGGAATGGGCAAAGGTACATGGGAATTACTATGGCACTTCTTTGGGATTTGTCAGGGATACGTTGGAAAAGGGGACGTGTCTCATTCTGGATATTGATGTCCAGGGAGCCGAGCAGGTAATGAAATTCTATCCTGACTGCGTGTCTGTTTTTATCATGCCTCCGTCCATGGAAGAACTTCGTCATCGTCTGGAACAGAGGGGAACAGATTCCCAGGATATGATTAAAATGCGGTTGGAAAATGCCCGGATGGAAATGGAAAAACAGTCTTTGTATTCCCATGTCCTTGTCAATGATGATCTTGACAGGGCAAAAGAGGAGTTGTTCCATATTTTTCAGGAGCAGCGCAAATGAGTTCCCGGAAGCCACCAAGGGGACAGGGGAGAAAATTTCCTGCCGAACCTCAAGGGAAGGGTTCTTGGCAGGGGCAGGAAAAATTTTTCAAAGCTACCAAAGGGGTAAAATCCGCCAGAAGAACAAGGTCAGGAGCATGGGAAATTTTGTTTGGGATTCATTCTGTTCTCGAGGCACTAAGGGCCGGAAGGCGTAAAATTCAGAAAATCCATGTGGCAGATACCCGTTCCCAGGGAAGATTGAGTGGGATCATTGCCCTTGCAGAAAAACGGAAAATTCCCGTGCAGGAATGTTCGGCGGAAGATCTGACAGATCTGACAGATTCAACGATGCACCAGGGCGTTGCTGCCATGGCAGAAAATTTTCCGGTACATTCAGGACTGGAACTTCTTGATGTCATTGAAAAAAACAATCAGAAGCAGAAACCCTGTTTTTTTCTTGTATTGGAATCCATTGAGGATCCCCATAATCTTGGGGCATTGATTCGTAGTGCCGTTTGTGCCGGGGTGGACGGTATTTTGATTCCCAAACACCGTAGTGCCCTGCCAAATCCCACGGTGTCCAGAATTTCCGCCGGAGCCATGGAACACGCCAATATCTTTGTCATGACCAATGCCTCGGCTGTGCTGCGTCAATTACAGGAAAAAGGAGTCTGGATCATGGGGCTTGATGCCTGTGGCACTGGTACCTTATATGATGCCGATTTGACCATGCCCCTTGCCCTGGTTGTGGGAGGTGAGCACAAGGGGCTTCGTCCGGGGGTTCATAAACTGTGCCAGGAAATTCTTTCCATTCCCATGGAAGGCCAGATCAATTCCCTGAACGCTTCGGTTGCTGGTGCCATTGCCCTGTTCGAGGTGATTCGCCAGCGGTCTGTATCATCCATTTGATTTCACAACGCTTCTTGTTTTTTTATTGTGTTGTTGACGGGATTGGCATTGTATGTATAATATTACCAATTTTTTTTATGTGGCTTATGAAGAGGATGTTTTTTAACTATTCGTATTTACAAATTGTTTTTACAAGTCTGTTTCGAATGGACAGCTAAACACACAAAGGAAAATGATGTCATGGATCCACAAGATTTGGAGTATTTCAAAAGCCATCTGACCCAAAGGCTCAATGAGCTTTTGGCCCATGCGGATCATACCGTTACCGGAATGACCCAGCCAAAGGAAAATTTTCCTGACCCAACGGATCGTGCTGCCCACGAGGCAGAAAGAAGTTTTGAACTTCGGATTCGGGATCGGGAGCACAAGTTAATCAAAAAAGTCAAAGCTGCTTTGGAACGTGTGGAAAACGGAACTTTCGGACGTTGTGAGATTTGCGAGGAAGACATTGGCATTGCAAGACTCAAGGCCCGCCCTGTGACCACCCTATGCATTGACTGCAAAACCAGGGAAGAGGATATGGAAAAGGCTCTGGGACTCTGATTCTCTGTATCTGGATACATTTTTGTGATTGATTTACATATACATTCCACGGCTTCTGACGGTTCTTTTTCCCCTGGGCAGCTTCTACAAATGGCACATAAAAAGGGTCTTGAGGCCTTGTCCATTACAGATCATGACAGCATTGACGGTGTCAGGGAAGTTCTGGAATCCGGTCGCCAGATTCCCCTTGATTTCATTGCCGGGGTGGAAATTTCCTGTCAGCCCCATTCCCCCTTTTCCCATCTGGGAAGTGTCCATCTTCTTGGATACGGGTTTTCCCTTTATGACAGAAATCTGAATGCGCTGCTTGCCCAGGCCCAGACCTCCCGGACAGACCGAAATCCCCAGATTATTGAAAAACTGCGCGGCCTTGGCATTGATATTTCCATGGATCAGGTAAAGACCCAGTCGCAGGATCAGATCGGAAGACCACACATTGCCAATTTTTTGAAAGAGACAGGGGTTGTGGAAACCTTTGAGCAGGCTTTTGATTTGTATCTTGGCAAGGGAAAACCTGCCTATGTGGATAAGTTCAAGGTATTCTGTCAGGATGCCATCAAGATTGTCCTGGATGCAGGCGGAGTTCCGGTGCTTGCCCATCCGGGAATTCTGCCCTTTTCCCATAACAGGGAGATGAAAGATTTTATTTTGTCCCTGATTCCCTTTGGGTTACAGGGAATTGAAGTATATCATACGGATCACGACAAAAAGACCTGTTCCTTTCTTTCCAGAATTGCCAGGGAAAACAAGTTGCTGGTGACGGGCGGTTCTGATTTCCACGGAAAATACACGCCGGGCGTTGAACTTGGCACCGGAAAAAGCAATCTGGATGTGGATTTTTCCATATTCAGAAACCTTGTCAGCCGGGTTGCATCCATACGAAAACTGCACACAAGGCTGGATATTCTGGAAGAAAATCTGGGCCACCATTTTGCCGATCGCCATCTTCTGGAAAAAGCCCTTTGCCATCGTTCCTATCTCAACGAAAACCGGAAAATCTGTTCCGGTGATAATGAACGCATGGAATTTCTGGGTGATGCAGTTCTGGGTCTTTGTGTGGGGCATCTGCTCATGGAGGAAAATCCCTTACAAAAGGAAGGGCAATTGTCCAGGATCCGGTCTGCCCTTGTGTCCGAGCCTGCCCTTGCAGACATGGCAAGGAGCATTGATCTTGGCAGATTTGTCCGTCTGGGAAAGGGAGAGACCGTATCCGGTGGGTCTCGGAAAAATTCCATCTTGTCGGATACCTTTGAAGCCGTCATTGCAGCGGTCTACCTTGACGCAGGTTTTGACAGGGTGTTTGAGCTTGTGACAGAACTTTTTGGCCCGGCAATCAAACGCAAAACATCCGGCCGCAAGGTTGTTGATTATAAAAGCGCCTTGCAGGAATATGCCCAGGATGTGTGGTCTTGCGTGCCCTTGTATACTCTTTCCGGTGAATCCGGCCCGGATCACGAAAAGGTCTTCCAGGTTTCCCTTGAACTTGCACACATTGTCACCACAGGAACGGGTAAAACCAAAAAGGCCGCAGAGCAGGATGCCGCACAAAAGGCCCTTGCCATGATTACAGATTAGCTTACAGACTGGTTCTGATTAGGTTGCCTTGTGCTTGTAATTCCCATTTTTATTCCTCATTGGGGTTGTCCCCATCAATGTTGTTTCTGCAATCAAAAATCCATTGCAGGAGAGAAATTTTTTTCTTCTTCATTTTCTCAATTTGAAACCTCCTTTCACCAGACCATTGAAGAGTATCTTTCCTATAAGGGAAACCGATTACGGGTGGAATTGGCGTTTTTTGGCGGGAATTTTCTGGGCCTTTCCCGAAATCTCATTGTACGGCTGCTGGATCTTGCCAAGCCCTATCTTGACCGGGGGCAGGTTCACGGACTCAGATGTTCCACAAGGCCGGACACCATTACCCATGAACGTCTTGACTTGCTTTTCAATCGTTCCTTTTCCCTTGTGGAAATCGGGGTACAGTCCATGGATGACAGGGTGCTTGAACAATCTCTCCGGGGACATACCAAAAAAGACAGCTTACAGGCCCTGGACTGCCTTGCAGAACATGGAATTCCATCCGGGGTACAGGTCATGGCAGGGCTGCCCGGAGAAACCAGGGATGGTTTTGTCCAGGGGATTGAAGAACTTGCTGCAAGAAAACCTGTGACCGCACGCATTTATCCCTTGCTGGTGCTTTCCAAAAGTCCTCTGGCAGCCTTGTATCAGGAGGGCAAATATCAGCCGCTGGATCTGGAAGAGGCTGTGTCATGGGTGCGGGATGGGTATGAGATTTTTATCAGAAACCGGGTAAGGGTGATCCGCATGGGCTTGCAGGCATCGGATATGCTTTCCGACTGCCGGACGGTTCTTGCAGGGCCATATCATCCTGCCTTTGGACATTTGGTGTTTTCTTCCATTTTCTTGCAAAAAACCATCATGGCCATTGAAAGCTGGCTTTCAGGCAGGGAAACGGAAATTTTGGCGCAGGAAATTCAGCTGGTTGTTCATCCGGGATCAGAATCCCGGCTCCGGGGGGACAAAAATGCCAATATCCATACCTTGGAGGTTTTATTCCCCAAACTTTCCTTTTCCATTGCAAGGGATGAGCACATGGATCGGGATGAGGTTGCGGTCATTGCCGCATGATGATGTCAGGCAGAAATGGTTTCCCGTTTGGCACGCAGCTGACCGCAGGCCGCCAGAATATCGTCTCCCTTGCTCTTCCTGACAATGGCAATCAAGCCCTTGTCCAGCAGAATCTGTACAAAATCGTGGATCCTTTTGTCAGAAGGCCTTTTGAAGTCTGATCCTGGATGTTCGTTAAAGGGAATGACATTGACCTTGGCACGGATGGGGGTGAGGATTTTGACAAGGTTTCTGGCATCCTGATCCTGATCGTTGATTCCCTTGATGAGGATGTATTCAAAGGTAATCTTGTCCCTTGGTTTGAGTTTTACCTGTTTGCAGGTATCAAGGAGTCTGGGCAAAGGATAGCGTTTGTTGATGGGCATGAGAGAAGATCTCATCTGATCTGTAACCCCGTTCAGGGACACGGCAATGTTTACCTTTGTGTCTTCTCCCAGCTGGATCATTTTGGGAAGCAGGCCGCAGGTGGAAACCGTTACCCGTTTTGGGGAAAACTTCATGCCGAAATCTGAATCCGTGATTACGCTGAGCGAGCGGATGAGGTTTCTGTAATTTGCCAGGGGTTCGCCCATGCCCATGAATACGATGTTCATGAGTTTTTCAGGCTTGATGTTTTCTTTTCTCAGATCCAGACGAACCATGCGGATTTGTTCCAGGATTTCGGCCATGTTCAGGTTCCGGGTCAGCCCTGATTTTGCGGTCAGGCAAAATTGGCAGTCCATGGCACATCCCACCTGGGAAGAAACGCACAGGGTAAAATGATCCTTCTGGGGGATTTTTACGGCTTCAATGTGGGAACCGTCTGCCAGTTCAAACAGATACTTGCAGGTGGTGTCCCTTGACTGGCGTTTTTCCACAATGGCCATGGTGTCCATGTGAAATTCCTGGGCAAGGGCTGCCCGCAGGTCTTTTCCAAGGTCTGTCATTTCCTCAAAGGATGTGGCCAGATGGACGTAGAGCCATTTGAAAATCTGCTTTGCCCGGAAGGGTTTTATTCCTCTTTCGGCAAGCCAGTCAACGAGTTCTGCCTGGTTGTAGTCAAAAATGTTGTTCATATGTATTGGTATGAATTTCTATTATCATATGTGGTTATGGTATAAATTATTGATGCATCTATTCGGGCCCCCTTGGCAGGGCAGTCTTTTTTCGCAAATTTGAATACCTTTTGCAAGGTATCTCTGCATGGCGAAGACAAAGGAATATGGCCTTTGCAACAAGGGCTTTTCCTGTTGATTGAGGGATTATTTGTTGACATATCACGAAAAAAAGACTATTTTCAACAAATTTTGATTTGGAGAATTTTATCCTGGTGACTCATTGGTATGTTTGACAATTTAAGCGACAGACTGGATCTGGTTTTCAAGAAGCTCAAAGGCCACGGCGTTCTTACGGAAAAGAATGTGGAAGAAGGCCTGCGACAGGTAAGAATGGCCCTTCTTGAAGCAGATGTCAACTATAAGGTTGTCAAGGATTTCATTGCCGGGGTGAAAATCCGGGCCATGGGCCAGGAAGTCATGCAAAGCCTGACTCCTGCCCAGCAGGTAATCAAGATTGTCCATGACGAGTTTACCAGGATGATGGGTTCGGAGCATCAGGAACTGAATCTTGCCCGCAGGACTTCCGGGACAATTATGCTGGTGGGATTACAGGGAGCAGGAAAAACCACCACGGCCGGGAAATTGGCCCTGTATCTGAGGAAACAGGGGAAAAATCCGTTTCTGGTTCCTGCGGATGTGTATCGTCCTGCGGCCATCGAACAGCTGCAAAAGCTGGGCAAACAACTGGATGTCCCTGTGTTTGCCTCGTCTGCGGATATGGCGCCCCTGGATATCTGCCGGAATGCAGATGCCCAGGCAAAATCCCAGGGCTATGATGCTGTGATTGTGGATACGGCGGGCCGTCTGCACATGGATCAGGAACTCATGGATGAGCTTGTCCAGCTCAAGAAGGAATTAAAGCCTTCGGACATCATGCTTGTGGCAGATGCCATGACAGGCCAGGATGCGGTGAACATCGGAAAGGCCTTTGATGAGCACCTGGATTTGGACGGTTTTGTCCTTACCAAAATGGATGGCGATGCCCGGGGCGGCGCTGCCCTGTCTATTAAGGCCGTGACGGGAAAACCCTTGAAGTTCATGGGCGTGGGAGAGAAATCCACAGCCCTGGAGCCATTTCATCCCGACCGCATGGCTTCCCGGATACTAGGAATGGGCGACACTCTTTCTTTCATTGAAAAGGCCGTTGCCACGGTGGATGAAAAGGAAGCACAGGCTCTGGAAAAAAAAATTCGTGCCAATTCCTTTACCCTGGAGGATTTTAAGAACCAGGTACGATCTGTACAGAAAATGGGTTCCATAAAAGATTTGTTGGGAATGATGCTGCCCGGAGCAGGTAAAAAACAACTGAAAGGAATGGATTTTGATGAAAAGGGCCTGGCAAGAATTGAGGCCATTATCAATTCCATGACTCCCCAGGAAAGGCAGCACCACGAAATTATAAAAGCGTCAAGAAAAAAACGGATTGCGGCGGGCAGCGGAACAAGTGTTCAGGATGTGAACAAGTTGTTGAAAGGCTATGCCCAATCCATGAAAATGTTGAAAAAGTTTAACAAGGGCGGCATGCGATCTCTCAAGGGCATGCTTCCATTTTAAGGAGAATGTTTTATGTCCGTATCAATCAGACTGACCAGAAAAGGAACCAAGAAAAGACCGTTTTACAGAATTGTAGCAGCAGATACACAATTCCCCAGAGATGGTAGATTCCTTGAGGTTCTGGGGACCTATAATCCCATGACAGAACCTGCTTCTGTGGAATTGAAGCAGGAAAGAATTGATTATTGGCTGGGCGCAGGAGCCAGGCCATCCACCACGGTAAAAAGCATCCTGAAAAGACAGGCCAAAGCGTAAGGCCGGTTTTTCATGTGCTGGATGCGTTCCTTTCACGGTTGTGATAAGGAGGCAGATTTATTATGAAAGAACTGATAGAGTATATTGCAAAATCATTGGTGGAATCCCCTGATGCCGTGGATGTTTCTGAGGTGACAGGTGATCAGGTAACGGTTCTGGAATTGAAAGTGGCCAAGGAAGATCTGGGAAAGGTCATTGGAAAGCAGGGCAGAACCGCAAGGGCCATGAGAACCTTGCTAAATGCCGCCTCTGTGAAATTGCAAAAACGGGTAGTATTGGAAATTATCGAATAACACCATTCCCAGGGGGATTCTGGAGGCAGAGCGTTTGCTGACCATTGGCGTAGTTACAGGTGTACATGGATTAAAAGGACGGGTGAGAGTTAAATCCTTTGCCACGGATACCTTGGCTTTTTCCAGGGGAAAGGAATTTTTTCTGGAAAAGGAAGATAATGGTTTCAATGCGGTCAGCAAGGGATTTTCTTCTGCAAAAAAAGGACTTTTGTTATCTTTGGAAGGGGTCGATACTCCCGAAGCTGCCCAGGAGCTTGTAGGGTACACCATTTTAATTGAAAAGGATCAGCTGCCGCCCCTGGAGGAAGATACCTGGTATTGGCAGGATTTGTATGGTCTGGAAGTGGTGGATGCCCAGAGGGGAAGCCTTGGAGAAATTACTTCCATTATTGAAACCGGGGCAAGTGATGTGTTGGTGGTGCAGGATACAGCTTCCAAGAGCGAAACCCTGATTCCCATGAATGCAAAATTTGTGTTGTCCGTGGACATGGACGCAGGTTTGATCCATACGGATTTACCCGAGGGCTTGTAGGTGGTTTTGTGGATTTCATGGTGCTGACCCTGTTCCCGGAATTTGTGGAGTCCTTTTTTCAGCACGGCATGATTAAGCGGGCCGTGGAAAAGAATCTGGTCTCCGGGGAAGTCCTTGAAATCAGAGGGTTTTCAGAAGATCGACACCATGCGGTGGATGATCGGCCCTATGGCGGGGGCTGCGGTATGGTGATGAAGCCCGATGTTCTGGGCAAGGCCATTGAAGGGGCAAAAAGAGAATTGCCTGAAGCAAAGGTTGTTGTAATGAGCCCCCAGGGGAAACCCTTTTCCCAGAAAATGGCCAGGGAGTTTGCCGATAGTGGTCAGGATATGATTCTGGTGTGCGGACGCTATGAGGGTATTGACGAGAGGGTGTATTCCCTGTTTGCAGATGAGGAAGTTTCTGTCGGGGATTTTGTCATGACCGGGGGAGAAATTTCGGCAATGGCTGTCATGGATACCGTGATTCGGTTGATCCCAGGAGTTTTAGGCAATCAAGAATCCTATGGTACAGAGTCTTTTTCTGACCAGAGAATCGAATATGCCCATTATACAAGGCCTTCGACTTTTAGTGGGATTGATGTGCCGGAAGTACTGATGTCGGGAGATCATGGGAAAATTGAGCAGTGGCGGACAGAAGAATCTCTGAAACGAACATTTCTGAAACGATCGGATTTGTTTGAAAAACGAAGCCCCACAGCAAAAGAAAAACAGATATTGCGTTCCTGGGCAGACCAGTTGATGGAACTTGCCAATGGTTGAACAGAGAACAGAAGCCGGGGCTGATTTGGGTAATTTATATATTGTTCTCATTCACTATCCGGTGCAGAACCGCAAGGGAGAACAGGTTGGGTCTGCGGTTACCAACCTTGATCTGCATGACCTTGCAAGGGCCGGCAGGACATTTGGTGTCAGGGCCGTATATGTGGTGACTCCCTATGAAGATCAGGTGGCTTTGGTTAATAATCTGATTTCCCATTGGACACAGGGGGCAGGAAGCAAGGTAAATCCTGACAGAAAAGAAGCCCTGAATCTTTTGAAGGTGAAAAAAAGCTGGGAAGAGTCCCTGGAAGATATTTGCCGGGAGACGGGATATGCGTCCCCTGTGAAAATTGTTACCAGCGCAAGGGTTTGTGAAAATACAGTAAGCATACAGGATTTGCAGGCATCCCTTGGGAGAAATATTCCCCATGTGCTGGCATTTGGTACGGCATGGGGACTTTCAAAAGAATTTATGGATGCCTGTGATATGACTCTTGCTCCCATTCGTGGTGCAGGAAAATATAATCATTTGCCGGTTCGATCTGCCGTGTCCATTTATCTGGACAGACTCAATGGCTGTCGGTGAAAAGGGTGGTAAAGAAAAAAGTTTTTATTAGGTATATATACATCAATATGTTGATTTTATAGAAACAGGAGGAAGGATAGGATGACAAATATCATTGAAAAACTGGAAAAAGAACAATTGCGCATGGATGTGCCTGATTTTGATTCCGGGGATACCGTAAAGGTTCATGTAAGAATCCGGGAAGGTGAAAAAGAGAGAGTTCAGGTGTTCCAGGGTGTGGTAATCAAAAAGACCCGGGGGATGACCAGCGCAAGGTTTACCGTTCGGAAGATTTCCGGTGGAATCGGCGTGGAAAGAATCTTTCCTCTGCATTCTCCGGCCATTGACAAGATTGAAGTCGTGGCCCGTGGAAAGGTACGTCGTTCCAAGCTGTATTACCTGAAAAACCTCAAAGGAAAGGCTGCCAGAATCAGGGAAAAACGATTCGCATAAAAACGGCCATTGGCAGGCAGCGTTTAGTTGATGCGGAAAATAGAAAACGCCCTGGCAAAAAAGGGGATCAAATATATTGCCGGTGTGGATGAGGCTGGCAGAGGTCCCCTTGCCGGCCCTGTTGTGTCTGCTGCCGTGGTCTTTCCCCTGGGATATGAATCCGATGAAATTCGTGATTCAAAGGCATTGACTCCCAAAAAACGGGAAAAATTGTATTCTGTTATTCAGCATGAAGCCCTGTCTGTTGGTGTGGGCATTTGTAACCATGATGAAATTGACCGTCTGAATATTTTTCAGGCAAGCTTGTTATCCATGAAGCGGGCTGTGGCTGAACTTTCTGTCCCCTGGGATTTTTTGCTCATTGACGGAAAATTTATTCTGGATTTTGGTGACGCTAAAAAGTCCTGCCAGCAGGCGGTGGTCAAGGGAGATGCCAAAAGTATCTCCATTGCTGCGGCATCCATTGTTGCAAAGGTGACAAGGGACTCCATCATGGAAAAAATGGATATTCTGTACCCTGAATATGGTTTTGCCAAGCACAAGGGCTATCCCACAAAGGTGCATAGGGAAGCACTTGCAGAGCACGGCCCCTGCAGAATCCATCGAAAAACCTTTCGGGGAGTTGTCTGACTATGGGAAAGGTTCATTTGTCCCTGGGACAAGAAGGAGAACACCAGGCAGCGCAGTTTCTGATCCGCAGGGGATATACCCTGGTTGAGACAAATTATCGAACCCCTTTTGCCGAGATTGATATTATCGCACGGCATGAGGGGTTTTTGTGTTTCATTGAGGTGAAGACCCGGAAAAGTTTGAGAAAGGGTCTGCCAAGGGAAGCTGTTACCCGTACCAAACAACAGAAAATTCTTGCAGGGGCAAGCCAGTATCTAAGGGAGCAGGCACAAAAGAACGCAGAGGGGAAATCCCAGGGCCAGGAACGGATCAGATTTGATGTGTTGGAAGTATTCATGGATGCAGATGCGGATTTGAAAAATCAATGGGATTTTGTATTGATTCCCGGAGCCTTCCAGGCCGGTGAGGGGTAAATCGGTCATGTCTTCTGTTTCTCACTCTCCATCGGCATCTGGTAATGGGACCTTGTTTCTTGTTGCCACTCCCTTGGGAAATCTGGAAGACATTAGTGTCCGTGCCGTGAATACCTTGAAACAGGTGGATCTCATTGCCGCTGAAGATACACGCCGATCTGGGATTTTACTTTCCCATTACGGGATTGATACCAAAATGATTTCCTGCCATGAGCACAATGAAAAAAACAGAACCGTCCAGATTCTGGACATGCTTTCCGCCGGGAAAGATATTGCCTTGATTACAGATGCCGGGACCCCCTGTGTATCTGATCCTGGATTTTTTCTGGTTCGCTCTGCCTGGGAAAAACATCATCGGGTGGTGCCCATTCCGGGGCCTTGCGCTGCCATTGCCGCATTGAGTGCTTCCGGCCTTGCATCGGATCAATTCTTGTTTGTGGGTTTTTTGCCTAAAAAACACTCCCAGCGAAAAAAAGTGCTTGCCAGTCTTGTTGGACAACCTGCCACCATGATTTTCTATGAATCTGCCAATCGTTTGTCATCTTTTTTTGAAGAGGCATTGGCTGTGTTTAGTGATGTGACGGTTTGTCTTGCAAGGGAATTGACCAAAATTCACGAAGAATTTGTTCGGGGATCCATATCGGAAATCCGTGAGAACCTTGCTGCCAGAGATATGGTAAAAGGCGAGTGTGTGGTGTTGATTGAAGGGGCTGA
>PDWI01006117.1_pt1 | contig 15250 bp, 13 predicted proteins | sample 1430891 | NCBI WGS metagenome assembly PDWI01 (sample SAMN01162508, study PRJNA174530) | Oral metagenome, whole genome shotgun sequencing project. | biome: Marine environment; feature: Marine mammal; material: Swab sample of the gingival sulcus; isolation source: swab sample of gingival sulcus... | reverse complement strand
AGATTCTGAGATGGAGAGAAAAGTCAGCGGAAAAATCCCACTTACAAAAATAAAATGTTCATTTGGGTCTATTTTTTTACGGAGAAAGTGGGATTTGAAATAGGAAGAAATCCGATATGCCCATTAGCAGATATAGTGATCTTAGGTATATAGAATAAAAAATTATAATCATATCGGATTTCGTTTTTACCTAAACAAGTAATCCAAAAACAATTAAGAAATATTAGTTAGCCCAATAAAAAATATTTTTTCATGCTTATAAACTAAAACACACGCCAATAATAAAAAATTCATCAAAATATAGACTATTTTTATCTAATATGTTAAAATATTATTGCAATAAACAAATTTTTTTATATATTTTTCATAATGGAGATTGGGAATGAATAGTATTAAAATCAAATTAAGTAATCAAATGGATAAATTAAATTCAAATGTTCTTTTGCTTGTATTTATAGTTGTTTTGATAGTTGCTACAGTTATTTCGTCTTTTCAACCTATTTGGGGAAATATTCCTTTGACAATTATATTGCCAATACTCGTGTTGATGTCTCTCAAATTAGTGTTTTTTGAAAAGTTGAAAATATCTACCTTGATTATTATCAGGGTTTTGATTTTGCTTCCTATATTTGGACTATGGGATGGAAACTCATTTGTTAGAATAGTTCTTCCGTTTATGGGAATCAATATATTAGAAGCATCGCTTGTAGATTTTAAAAGAAAAAAATACTACAATGCAATTACAGGGTTTTTTCTAATTGCAACCTTGTTTCTAATGACGAGTTCTTGGTTTGGAACTTATTACACAAACTATGTGACAAATGAACTTGGAGAGATATGCGTTTATGCAACGTGGATTTGGGCAATAGTTTATACTATCTGGAATTGGTTTTTTATAATATTCGAATTCAAATCAGGAATAGCTTTCTTGCATGTGGGAATACTTTTCGCTCCAATCTTTTTGGCTATAACCTATGGTTCGGAGTATTGGATGCTAACTAGAGCCTATTCATTAACTTTTGGTGGTGGGGTAGTTCAGATATTTTTTAAAGAATTTTTCGAAAGAAAATTTAGTAGTCCTAAGTGGAATGTCTTTGTAGAAAAAGCTAAGTCAGAAAAAGTACAGTTGATTTTTATGATAATTAATATTTTATTATTGACTTCTATGTATTTATTTAGATAATAATGGTGTTGAAATGTTTTTGTGTTGTAATGGTGAGGAGAATTGAACCTTTATAGGTTTGGATCACCTCACTTTAGATTAAGGAGTTATTATGTCTAATAATAAAACAGTACCATTTTCGCTTTCGTGTAAAGAATGTGGAGCAAGTATGAATTTTGATATAGTAAATCAAAATTATGCTTGTGAATTTTGTGGGAACACATCTTTTTATAATACTAAAAAAGAAGTTTTGGCTGCTTGGGTAAATGAGAGTAGGCAAAATCTTTGGGGAAACGATGAAGAAATTAGAGAACTTGAATGTCCTAATTGTGGCTCGGTAGTTCATAGTAAGGGAGACTCTCAAACTTTAAAATGCTTTGCTTGCAATAGCGCTATGGTTAAGAAGGAATTTATGCAGACTAAAGATTATCCATTAGCGATTATTCCTTTTAAGCTAAGCTTAGATGAAGCAAAAACCTTGCTAAGAGATGAGGTGAGTAAGGGTTCATTAAAATACCTTCCTAAAAATCAAAAAGAAAAAATTATTAATAATTTGGGTGGTTTACGTGAGGTTTATCTTCCTTTTCAAATATATAATGGACCTATAGATGCAAAAGCTAAAAGAAATCACAACCAGAAGGAATTTAATTTAAAAACATATATTAACCAAAAGGTTGTAATTGCTTGTGATAATGTTGATAATGATTTGATTGATAGGATAGAACCTTTTAATATGGAGGATTTGAAGCCGTTTGAGTTTTTATATATTAGTGGACACCAAGCTAAGACTCAAGATATTAATTACAAAGGTTTGGACAGTAATTTTGAAGAAGAAATAGAAGATGATATGTTTAAATTTTTGAGCAAAAAAATGGGCTCAGATAATATAAGTATATCAGTAAATCCACATGATAATTCATCTATTCCTGTTTTGTTGCCTGTTTTTGTTTTTTATATAAAGGAAGTCAGTATTGCTATAAATGGTCAAACTGGTAAAATTGGAGTTAAAGAGAAAAAGAAAAGAAAGTCAAATAAGTGGTTGGTTTATCCTACAATGTATACTTTGATTGCAGCGATTATAATTGGACTTGCTTCTGGCTTTGATTGGCAACTTACTGGTGCGGGAACTTTAATCTTTGCCATTTTTATATTTGCGGTTTATGATGAATTTTCCAGAAAAGGAAATTATCATAAGATGAGAGAAAGCAATAAAGTTTATTCTAGATTAGGAAGAAAGCTTGCACAAATTGAGTTGAGTGCAAAGCCTACTTTTGAAGAGCCAGTTTTTTATGAATCATATAAAGGTGAAGTACAAGCTGTAGAAGTTAAATTTTTTCCTCTAAGGTTAAAGATTGGAATTATATTGTACTTGATTGCATTCGTATTTTTACCAGTACTTATTTATGCCTTAGCCTTCCCTATATTTTCTTATTATGGATATGGTATATCGGAGTATTTCTCAAGATTTTCATCTTCTCTAATTACTACCGCAGTTTGGTTTATTATTGCGGGAGCCACTGCGATAATGCTCTATTTTACTTATGTTAAACAAGGCATGTATGATAGGGTATACATAAGACCTTATAAAAGTAAGGTGAGATTTATTTTACAAAAGGGAAGTGTTAATGTTTTTCGAGATATTAAGGATTTTATACATTTAATATTCACTGTTAGTAAGCTTGCGTTTTTCTTTATGCTTTTCTCGCTTGTGATATCCACGATATTTTTCTTTCAGGCAATGCTTGAGTAGATGGCGAAGAAAGTGATTCTTTAGATGACGTTAAAAAAACAGAATATGTTTCTGAGATAAAGACGAAAAATGGATTATAATTAGACAAAAAGAGAGAGAAGTAAATTAATAATACTTTGATTTTAAATAAAAAATGATTTAAGGAGTAAGTATGTTTAAAAAATATAAATTTTTAGTAGAAAAGGGCATATCGGAAATGATAAGTGCGAAAATTGGTGATAAGGTATTGGTTTATGGTGGAAATAATTTTCCTAATGGAACACCTCCAGAAGGCAAGAAGAAACTATATAAAGAGATGTATTTGTTTGATAGCGAATTTAATATTATAAAGCAGAGAGATGGTATGTTAGAAGCCAATGCGGGAATAACAGTTGAGGATGGCGAAAGATTATGGTATTTTTTAAATTCTAAGATTTATTTATTAGAATTAGATGATAATGATATAAAAGAAAGTGAGTATATGAGCTTTGACTCTGACTTAGAAGTAAAATATGCTTGTAAATATAAAGAAAAATTGTATTTTGGAAGTAAGGGATTATATTGTCTAGACTTAAGAGATAAGAGTATAATTAAATTAGCGGAATTTCCGTCGACTTCAAGAAATCAGCCAGTATTTACTAGATATGAAAAGTATTTATATATTTTTGGAGGAGCAAGTAATATCTGCCATTTAGATGCTTATAAGTATGATTTAGAGGAGAATGTTTGGACTAGGCTAGAAGACATACCAGTCTCATTTACAGGAAGTGCTTCGGAGATGTATGACGAACATAGACTTTTAATAACAGGGGGCTTCAACAAGGAAGTATTCGACGATGCAGTAAAAAAACTTGCAAATTTAGATTATAAAAGAGAATACTTTAAAAAAGAAAGAAGCGAATTTAACTGGAATAAAAACTACTATTTATATGACTTTAGAACAGAAAAGTTCGCAAAATTAGAAGAAGATTTTAACTCGGCAACTTGTGGGTCAGGATTAATAAAAATCGGAAAATATTTCTACTTAATAGGTGGTGAAGAAAAGCCGGGATTTAGAATTGGGTATATTTTTAGGGGTGAGATAAAACTGGAGGAGTAGGATAAATTATTACATAGAAGATGTTATTTTTTTGTATGGATTTTTTGTTAATACTATTTATAAATACACGTAAAATAAGAAAAATATTAATGAATCATTAAATTTCTAATAAATTTGTAAAAATCTACTTTTTTTTAAAATTTTTTGGTATAATATATGAAGTGTTAGCGAAGACTAGCTTTTGTTGTCTTACAATGATTTTTGCTGAGCTATTTAAGTAAGGTTTTTGGCGAAACACGAATAGAAAATTTAGACATGAGTCTTAGAAAGGTTATTTTTGTAAATGTTTGGAATAGATATTGGAATTGATTTAGGAACTGCAAATGTTATTGTTTATATTAAGGGTAAGGGAGTTGTTTTGAGAGAACCTTCTGTTGTTGCTTTTGATAAGGATAGTAATAAGATTTTGGCAGTTGGAAATGAAGCGAGAACTATGCTTGGTAGGACACCGGGAAATATTGTTGCTATTAGACCTTTAAGACAAGGGGTTATCAGTGATTACACAGTTACTGAAAAAATGCTTAAGTACTTTATTAATAAGGCAATTGGTAGGACTTTTAGAAGACCTAGAATTACAGTTTGTGTGCCTAGTGGAGTAACTGAGGTTGAAAAGAGAGCGGTTGAAGATGCAACTTACACTGCTGGAGCTAAAAAGGTTGAGATTATCGAGGAACCAATAGCAGCTGCAATTGGAGCAGGAATTGATATTTCAAAGGCATGTGGTAGCATGGTTGTTGATATTGGTGGTGGTACAAGTGATATAGCGGTAATTTCACTTGGTGGAACAGTTGTATCAAAGTCTATTAAGACTGCTGGTGACGTTTTTGATGAAGCCATCGTTAAGTATATGAGAAAGAAACATAACCTTCTTATTGGTGAGAGAACTGCTGAGGAGATTAAGATAAAAGTTGGTACTTGCTTTAAGGGCACAGAAGTTTTTGAGATGGATGTAACAGGTAGAAACCTTATAACTGGTTTACCAAAAACTATTACTATAAGTAGTGAAGAAACTGAGGAAGCTCTTAGAGAGAGTGCAGAAAACGTAATTGAAGCAGTGCATGCAGTTCTTGAAAAGACTCCACCAGAGCTTGCAAGTGATGTTGCGGAAAGAGGAATAGTTCTTACTGGTGGTGGTGGTCTACTAAGAGGACTTGACTTGTTAATAGAAGAAAATACTGGTATTAATGTAATAATAGCTGATGATGCTAATACTTGCGTGGCGATTGGTACAGGAAAGTATGTTGAGTTTTTAGCTAGCCAGAGTCAAAGATTTAAAGATTAATGGACGAATTTGTTAGTGGTATAGTAGAAGAAATTATTTACCGAAACGAAGAAAATGGATATACAATTTTAAACATCGATACGCAGGAAGAATTACTCACCTTGGTGGGTAATCTCTTTCATGTTTTGGTGGGAGAAAAAATAGAGGCAAGGGGAACTTACAGTAAGCATAATATTTATGGATTGCAGTTTAATGTAACTTCCTTTGTTAACTATCTTCCAGAGTCAAATGATAGCATAAGAGCCTATCTTGCTTCTGGAGCGATTAAGGGTGTAAAAAAAGTTCTTGCAAAAAAGATAGTGGATCATTTTGGAGAAGATACTTATTATATTTTGGAGAATGACCCGCTTAGATTAAAAGAAATAAGGGGAATTAGTCTAAATAAGGCAAGAGATATAGGGGAACAATTTCAAACGCAGATAGAAATGAGAAATGCTTTTTTGTTTTTAGCAAAATACAATATTTCTTATAATTTTGCTGTAAAAATTTTCAAAAAATATAAAAATAAATGCTATGATATTATTAAGAATAATCCATATATTTTGGCTGATGATATAGAGGGTATTTCATTTAAGAAGGCAGATGAGATAGCTCATAAGTTGGGACTTGATAAGAATTCTGAATTTAGGATTGGAAGTTGTATAAAGTTTGTCTTAAACAATAGTTTGGCAAATGGAAATATTTTTTTAAGTGATGCAGAACTAAAGCAAAATATAGTAGACTTGATAAATGTAAGTAGGGATGAAATTGAGAATGCTTTAATTTCACTGTCTTTGAAGGAAGATGTAGTTATAGAAATAGTAGATGAAGAGAAAAGAAATATTTATTTAACTCCATTTTATAATATGGAAAAATATATTGCTCTTAAATTGCTCAAATTAAATAACCATAAGGGTAAAGAATATACAGATATCTCAAGTCAGATAGAAAGTCTTGAGGATGAATTTGATTTAAGATATGAAGAGAAGCAAAAGGAGTGCATATTTGAGGCTCTAAACAGTAATGTTTTAGTTATAACTGGTGGACCTGGTACTGGTAAGACTACTACCTTGGATGGTATACTTCGAATTTTTAATATGAATGGACTTAAAACTTTACTTGCAGCACCAACTGGTAGGGCAGCCAAGAGAATGACAGAAGCAACAGGATATGAAGCAAAGACAATTCACAGGATGTTAGAAGTTAATGTTAGTGAAGAAAAAGGGAATTATTTTAACTATAATGAAGAAAATAAATTATCCTGTGAAGCCATAGTTATCGATGAGGTTTCTATGCTTGATACGTGGTTATTTTTCCACTTGTTAAAAGCTGTTAGTATTGGAACAAAGATTATTTTGGTTGGGGATAAAGACCAACTTCCTTCTGTAGGTGCAGGGAATGTACTCAATGATGTTATAAAAAGTGAACTTATAAGAACTATAAAGTTAGATGTTATTTTTAGACAAAAAGAGGAAAGTGACATTGTAAGCAATGCCCATAAGATAAATAGTGGAGAAATGATTTCTTTAAGCAATAAGAGCAAGGACTTTTTTGTAATTAAAAAGCAAAATAGTGCACAAGCTTTATCTGAGATTATTTCGCTAAGCACTAAGCGCCTACCTAAGTTTCTGGATACAGAGGATATATTTGACATTCAGGTTTTAAGTCCTATGAAAAAGGGTGTACTAGGCATAGAGAATCTTAATGAAAATCTACAAGCAAGCCTTAATCCGCCTAGTAAAAACAAGGCGGAAAAGAAGTACAGAAATATTATATTTAGGATTGGCGATAAGGTTATGCAGATTAAGAACAACTATGATATTAAGTGGAAAATATATAGCGAGGCTAGATATTTATTAGCTGATGGAGAAGGAGTTTTTAATGGTGATATTGGTACTGTCGTTGATATAAATTTTTTTAATGAAGTGCTGACAGTTTTGTTTGATGATAGCAGGGAAGTTGATTATAAGTTTTCAGATTTGGATGAGTTGACACTTTCTTACAGTGTTACTATCCACAAGTCACAAGGTAGTGAATATAAGTGCGTAATTATACCGCTTTTTGCAGGGCCACCTATGTTGCTTACAAGGAACTTGCTTTATACAGCGGTTACACGTGCAAAAACTTTGGTTGTCTTGGTAGGTGACCCAAGTATAGTAAAGAAAATGATAGATAATAATTACATTATAAGGAGAAATTCATCCTTAGATGTGAGGTTAAGGGAGTTTAAAGATTTTAGTTAATGAGGTTTGTATCAAAGATATTAGACTTGTTGTATCCGAAAAGATGTATTTTTTGTGAAGATATTTTAGAAAGTGAGAATACTAGCTTTTTTTGTGACAAATGCTTTAAAAAGGCTAAGTATATAGCTTATAATAGGTGTGATAAGTGCGGAAAATCTTTGGAGAAAGATTATAAATTATGTGATGATTGCAAACATATCTTGCATTTTTACAATGAAGGTAGGTCAATCTTATCTTACAGTGAAGATGTTAAAGATGTTGTGATTGGATTAAAACAGGGCGAAAAACTTGGCTTGGTTTATTCTTTAGCAAGCATTATGAGTGATTTTTTTAAGAAAGAAATTTCTTGGGAAGTAGATGTAGTGAGTGCTGTTCCTATGCACTTTAAAGACCTTGAGCAAAGAGGATTTAATCAGAGTGAACTCATTGCTAAAGAGTTTTCTAAAAAAACGGGTATAATATTTAATAAGGATATTTTAATTAAGGTAAAAAGAACTCAAAATCAAAAGAGTTTAGATAGGAATAATAGGCTGAAAAATTTGGTTGATGCTTTTGTAGCAAATAAGATTGATGGAATAGATAATATTTTATTGATTGATGACGTATATACTACAGGTGCTACCATTGATTCATGTTCTAAGGCTTTGATTGATGCAGGTTATAATAAGATTTATTTTTTGACTTTTGCAAGTGCTTCTAGTGATAATAAAAAATGATTTTTTGTCGATATACTTCTTGAAGGCAAAGGAGAAGATAATGGCTAGATTTAGTTGTAAAAACTGTGGAAGAATTATTAATTCAGATTTTCAAAATAGGATTTGTCCGCAGTGTGAAAGTAAATCGAAAGATGAATTTTATAGGGTAAAGCAGTTTATTAGAAATAATAGTGGTGTGAACGTTTCTGATGTTTCTGATAATTGTGGTGTAAGCGTGAATCAAATTAAAGTGTGGGTAGGTGAAGAAAAACTTGCTTATTCTAAGGGGAAGAACATGAAAGTAATAAATTGTAAAAACTGTGGTAAAATTTTTAACTATTCTTTTGGAGAAAAGATTTGTACTTCTTGTAAGAAGAAGATGGATGACGATTTTCAAAAGGTAAAAAGATATATAAGGTCTAATAAACAAGCTACTATTAGAAGGGTTTCTGAAGAGTGTGAGGTTTCAATAAACCAGTTAAAAAAATGGGTTCGTGAGGAAAGGCTTTCTTTCTCGGATGGAGTTGGAGTTGGGATTGATTGCATAGCTTGTGGCAAGAGTATTAGCACAGGAAAGTATTGTGATGAATGTAAAGGCAAGTTACTTAAAGGCTTTGAAGTAGATAGTAGAATGAAGAAGCCTGATAAAATAAAGAAAGATAAAAAACAAGATTTGAATAATAGAATTAGATTTAATTAAGAACTTCTTGTTTGTGGGATTGCAAAATATGATAGAACTGGTTTGTAGTGAGAATAAAGTGGTGATGAACCATATACTTAGGCTCGATACTTTTGATAAGTTTTTGTTAAAGGTTTTTGAGATGGATTTAAAGGTTACGTATAGAATATATGGCGAACTCATTGAAGATGAGGCAAAACTCATATCTTGGGCTGAAATCCGTGAAGATGTATACAACGTAGTAAAAAATAAGCAAAAACCTAAGAGTATGAAATTTGTTTTTGCCTTTGATGATGAAATTATTTTTAAGATAGCTAGTGAATATCATGAAAAAATAAACGGTTTTAAGTTAAATATAAATTTTGATGGTGAAACTGTTAAGGTTACTACAGGGGTAAATTACAAGGAGTTTATACTTGATAAAAGTGTAGAGAAGAAATTTGATGATATGATATACAGTTTCTTTGAAAAAAAAGGAATATCTGTAAAAGTTTTATAGATTTATATTTGCTTTACAAAGATAAAATCGTATGATATCATGAAATTAGAAATCGAGTTAATATGGTAAAAAGCGGTGAGATAGAGAGCTTAATAAAAACGTTTTAGTTTTTGTTGTGCTCTTTTTTATTGTGTTTTTTTGAGAAAAGTATAAAAATAAGTTAAGTAATAGAAAAAAAGTGCATATAGTGATATATTTAAAGGTATAAAATATATCATAATATTTAAGGTGATTCTTAAATATGAGGAGGTTCTTATGAAGAAATATCTGATGGCATTAGATCAAGGAACGACAAGTTGCAGAGCGGTTCTCTTTGATAAAGAAGGTCAGATTGTTGCTATGGAGCAAAAAGAATTTATGCAGATATATCCAAAGGCTGGTTGGGTAGAACATGATGCGCAGGAGATTTGGACGACTCAGTTGTCGGTTATGAAGGCGGTTTTACAACAAAGTGAAGTAGAAGCGAGTGAGATTGCAGCTATTGGTATAACTAACCAAAGGGAGACTGCAGTTGTTTGGGATAAAAAGACTGGGGAACCAGTTTATAATGCTATTGTTTGGCAGTCTAGACAGACAGCAAGTATTTGTGAAGAAATAAAGGATGCAGGTCATGAAGAATATATTAGGAATACCACTGGACTCGTTGTGGATGCTTATTTTTCTGGAACAAAGGTTAAATGGATACTTGATAAGGTAGATCCAGATAGAAAAAGAGCAAAAAAAGGTGAACTATTATTCGGAACTATGGATACATGGTTGATATGGAAGCTCACTAAGGGCAAGGTTCACGTTACAGAGTATAGCAATGCTTCAAGAACGCTTATGTTTAATATAAAGGAACTAAGATGGGACGATAAGCTCTTAGAGATATTAGATATTCCAAAACAAATGTTGCCAGACGTGAAGGATTCTTCATGTATTTATGGGTACACTGCAAAATCTTATTTAGGTGAGGAAGTAGCTATTGCAGGAGCGGCAGGCGACCAACAAGCAGCACTTTTTGGACAGGCTTGTTTTGAAAAAGGAATGGTCAAGAACACCTATGGAACTGGATGTTTTATGCTTATGCATACGGGTGATAAGCTTATCGCTTCTAAGCGCGGATTGTTAAGTACTATAGCTTGGGGAATAAATGGAAAAGTCGAGTATGCCCTTGAGGGCTCGATATTTATAGCGGGAGCGATTATACAGTGGCTTAGGGATGAACTTATGATGATAGATTCTGCCTCTGATAGTGAATATTTTGCTTCTAAGGTTTCAGATTCAAATGGTGTTTATATAGTGCCTGCCTTTGCTGGACTAGGAGCGCCACACTGGGATATGTATGCACGTGGAACTATGGTTGGGCTTACTAGAGGTTCAAACAAAAATCATATAATCAGGGCGGCTTTAGAGGCTATTGCTTACCAGTCCAAAGATCTTATAAGAGCTATGGAGATAGATTCGGGTATAGAACTTAAAAAGTTAAAGGTAGATGGTGGAGCCACAGCAAATAATCTCTTGATGCAATTTCAAGCTGATATATTAGGAGTTCCTGTTCAAAGACCAGAGATTACAGAAACTACTGCCTTAGGTGCAGCATATTTAGCTGGAATGGCGGTAGGTTTTTGGAATAGTAAGAGTGAAGTTGAAGAGGGATGGAATCTTGATAAAGAGTTTTTGCCTGAAATGACAACCGAGCATCGAAATAAGCTTTATAATGGGTGGTTGGAAGCTATAGAGAGAACAAGAGGACGTAGAGACTAAAAAAGGAGTAATGATGAAGTTAAAAGAATTTGCAGAATTATTGCAAGATAACCCTATCTTAAAAGCCGTTAGTGATATGGATAGTTTAGACAAAGCTATAAATGCTCCTGGTGATTTTATTTTCTTTTTGACTGGAAGTATTTTAGATTTGAAAGAGGCTACTAGAAAATGTCATAAAAGTGGTGCATATGTGTTTTTGCACCTTGACCTTATAAAAGGTTTTTCTAGGGATGTAGAGGCACTGAAGTATATAAAAGATGAGATAAAAGCTGATGGTGTTATATCTACAAAAGTTTCATTGCTAAAGCAAGCTAGAGCAGTAGGCTTAATAATAGTTCAAAGGCTTTTTATGATAGATTCTACATCTTTCGAAGCAAGCCTGACTTCCTATAATACCCTAAGACCTGATGCGGTAGAAATATTGCCGGGTGTTATGCCTAAGATTATAAAGAAGGCTAGTGATAAGATAAAGGTGCCTATTATAAGCGGTGGATTTATAGAGGATAAACAGGAAATTATTGCATGCTTAAAGAGTGGAGCAGCTAGCATTTCAACTTCAAGAGCAAGCTTGTGGTATAAGTAGAGGATTAAGAAATCCGATATGCCCATTATTATATAAAAAGATAAGAAGTAGGGAATTTCTAGAGGTATAAACATATCGGATTTTAGCATAAATAAAAGTGTTATTGGAGGATTAAGAAATCCGATATGCCCATCAGCATAGAAAAAGATAAGAAGTAGGGAATTTCTAGAGGTATAGACATATCGGATTTCAGCATAAAATAAAAGTGTTATTGGAGAATTAAGAAATCCGATATGCCCATTAGCATATAAAAAGATAAGAATTAGGAAATTTCCAGAGGTATAAACATATCGGATTTCAGTATAAAAAAATTGACATTGGAGGATTCATTATGTACGACGTGGCAATTATTGGGGCAGGTGTTGCAGGAACTTTTATAGCTAGACAACTTTCTGCATATAAAATTAAAGTCTTGTTACTAGACAAAGAAAACGATGTTGGAAATAAGACGAGTGCAGCAAATAGTGCAATTATCCATGCTGGATATGATGCGCGTTCAGACCAATTAAAAGGGCGTTTTAATGCGCTTGGTAATACTATGTTTACAAAAGTATGTGAGGATTTGGACGTGCTATTTGAACGCTGTGGTTCCTTGGTAATAGGCTTTAATGAGGAAGATGAAAAAACTATAAAAGATTTATATGAAAATGGTATCAGAAATGGTATAAAAGATATGGAAATAATCTACGGTAATAGAATATTTGAATTAGAACCAAATCTAAATCCAGATGTCACAGTTGCCTTATATGCTAAGACTGCAGGAATTATAGCGCCTTTTGAATTAACTGCTGCCCTTGCTGAAAATGCAGTAGATAATGGCGTTGATTTATCTTTGGAAACTGATGTTTTAGATATAAAAACTTTTGATAAGCACTATGAATTGATTACAAATAAGGGTAGTTTTAAAACTGAATATATTATTAATTGTGCAGGTGTTTATGCTGATAAAATAAGCAATATGGTGGCTGATGAATATTTTAAGATAAGACCAAGGAAGGGACATTACTATGTGATGGACTTGAGTGAGGTTGACTTGATTAAGCACGTTATCTTCCAGTGCCCATCTAAAAAGGGTAAGGGGGTTTTAGTTACACCTAGTATTCATGGTAATATTTTGGTAGGCCCAGATTCAGAATTTATTGATGAAAAATTTAATAATGCGACAGATGCTGAGAGATTGTCCTATGTTAGAAAACAAGCTAGTAAGACCTGTAAAAAGATTGATTTTTCTAAGGTAATTAGGGTCTTTGCTGGACTTCGTGCGACAGGAAACACTGGTGATTTTATTATAGAACATGTAAAAGGTACTAGAGGGCTTATAAATGTAGCTGGATTCGAGTCGCCCGGACTTTCCTCTGTGCCTGCAGTTGCAGATCATGTTGTGAAAATACTTGATAAATTAATTGGTGGAATGGAAGAGAATGAAAGTTTTAATCCTAAGAGGCGAAAAGTAATTCGCTTTAATATGTTATCTGACGAGGAAAAATCAAGAGTAATAGCTGAAAATCCAACCTATGCTAAGGTTATTTGTAGGTGTGAAACAATTACAGAAGCAGAGATAGTAGATTCGATACATAGAAGTGCTGGGGCGAGGACGGTAAAGGCAATTAAAAAGAGAGTTAGACCTGGTGCAGGAAGATGCCAAGGCGGTTTTTGCTTGCCAAGAGTTCAAGAAATATTAGCTAGGGAATTAGGAAAGGATATGACTGAAATTCCATATGATTCTACTGAGGCATATGTTCTTACAGAGAGTATGGCTGAAAGGGGGAAGAAATGATGAATTACGACTTAGTTGTAATAGGCGGTGGGCCTGCAGGTTTAGCGGCTGCGATTGAAGCTAAAAAAAATGGAATAGATAGTATTTTGGTAATTGAGCGTGATAAAGAGCTTGGTGGAATTTTACAACAGTGTATACACAATGGTTTTGGACTTCATGTTTTTAAAGAAGAATTAACTGGTCCAGAATATGCCGGAAGATATATAGAACTTTTAAAAGAGCAGGGAATAAGGTATATGCTCGAAAGTATGGTTCTTGATTTGACTAAGGACAAAAAAGTTTATCTAATTAGTTATGAGGAAGGTTATTTGACTGTTCAAGCAAAGGCGGTAATTCTTGCGATGGGATGTAGGGAGAGAACTGCTGGTTCAATTATGCTGACTGGATATAGACCATCTGGAATCTTTACTGCTGGAACTGCACAGCGTTTTATAAATATGGAAGGTTATATGGTCGGAAAAAGAGTTGTAATCTTAGGCTCTGGAGATATTGGACTTATCATGGCTAGAAGGATGACCTTAGAGGGTGCAAAGGTTCTTGCGGTTGCAGAACTTATGCCATATTCGGGTGGTTTAAATAGAAATATAGTTCAGTGCTTAGAAGACTTTGATATTCCTTTGTATTTGAGTCATACAGTAACAAATATTTTTGGCGAAGATAGGCTTACAGGTATTGAAATATCAAAGGTAGATGAGAATAGAAAACCTATCAAGGGAAGTGAAATAGTTTATGATTGTGATACCTTGCTTTTATCTGTTGGACTTATTCCAGAAAATGAAGTCTCAAAAACTGCAGGAGTTGAACTTGATAGAAGAACGAATGGACCTTTTGTAAGTGAGATGATGGAAACTTCTGTAGAGGGAATATTTGCTTGCGGTAATGTTGTTCATGTTCATGACTTAGTAGATTTTGTTAGTCGAGAGAGTGAAAGAGCTGGGCGAGGAGCTGCACTTTATATAAAAGGAGAAGTAAAAAGAGATAGCGAAAGTCTTTCAACTATAAATGGAGAGGGTATTTCATACATTGTTCCGCAAAAGATAAATATTTCTAACTTGAAAGATGAACTTAATTTGTTTTTTAGAGTTAGAAAGGTTTATCATAATGCTAGTTTGGAAATTTCGCTTAATGGTGAGTTTATAAAGACGATTAAAAAGTCGCATCTTCTTCCTGCTGAAATGGAACATTTAGTTCTTAAGGCTAGGGATATTAGCAAGTTAAAGACAGGAGAACTCGAAATAGCTGTAAAGGAGGCTAGTGATGATTGATAAGGAATTAATTTGTATAGTTTGCCCAGTTGGATGTCATATTAGGGTTAAAGGTTCAGATAATGAACATTTAGAGATTAGTGGAAATAACTGCCCTAGAGGGAAAAAATATGGAATAAAAGAACTTACTGACCCAAGACGAGTTTTGCCTACAACAGTTAGCATAGATAATGCTATTTTTACTAGGCTTCCAGTAAAGAGCAGTGAAGCACTTCCCAAAAAACTTCTTATGAAAGCTATGGATGAAATAAGAAAAGTAAGAGTTGAAGCACCTGTAAGGATTGGAGATATTATTATAAAAGATATACTGGGAACTGGTATTGATATAATAGCTACTAGGAATATGGATGTAAAGTAATATACTATAAACAAGCTATAGCTTAATTATTTGCATTTATTTTAAGAAATGACTAATAAACCTAAAATCAAATCAAACTATATACCTATTTTTGTTGACTAAATACCAAAAAACTGTTAAAATAACTACAGAGGAAATTGTAACAATAAAAACA
>PDWI01006116.1_pt1 | contig 15251 bp, 13 predicted proteins | sample 1430891 | NCBI WGS metagenome assembly PDWI01 (sample SAMN01162508, study PRJNA174530) | Oral metagenome, whole genome shotgun sequencing project. | biome: Marine environment; feature: Marine mammal; material: Swab sample of the gingival sulcus; isolation source: swab sample of gingival sulcus... | reverse complement strand
CAAAAATCAAATTTGAAATAATCGAATAAAATCAATTTGATTACTTTCAACAGATAAAAATATATGAATTATGAGACAAAAAAGTTCAATCATTTTATTCTTTTTATTCTTTTTAACAAATTTTATGACAGCGCAAGAACTGAATAATTTGAGGTTTATTGAAGTAACGGGTAGCGCTGAAATGAAAATTGAGCCTGACGAAATAAGATTTCAAATAGGCATAGAAGAATATTGGAAAGAAGAGTACGAAAAAGGTAAAGAATACAAAGATTACTTTACAAAAATTCCGCTGGAAGAAATAGAAAAAAACTTAATGTCGGCATTAGAAAAATGTGGAATAAACAACAACCAAATAATAATAAAAGAAGTTGGTTCTTACTGGGATAGACCCGGCAAAGACTTTAAAAAAAGTAAAACAATAGAATTAGTTTTAACCGATTTTAGCGCTGTAAATGAGATACTTACGAATGTTAATGTTAAAGGTGTTAATTCTATGAGAATTACAGAACTAAAAAATAAAGATATTACGAAATATAGAGAGCAGGTAAAAATTGAGGCGATGAAAGCCGCAAAGAAAAAAGCTACGTATCTACTGGAAAGTATTGACGAAAAATTAGGCAAGGTAATTTCGGTAATTGAACTAAGTGAAAATCATGGATATTTTTGGAGACCTCAAAATGCAGTAAGCAATAGTTTTATCGCTTCGCCGAACAGTGAAAACAACGAGGAAAACATAAGAAAAATCAACCTAAAATACGAGGTTAAAGTCAGGTTTGAAATAAAATAACTGTCGCTATCTCCGCCGACAAGCAGAACTAAGGGAATGGTGAATTATGAATTTATACTTCGTTAAATTAAAAGTTAAAAACTAAAAACTAAAAATTAAAAATCAAAAACTATCTAGCTGATTATAAACAAATTATAGTTTTTTTTTAACCGATAAGAAATTGATTATCAAAAAAAAAAACGAACTATTAGTTATTACAAGAAGGCAAAAAAATTATGAAAGTAAGACATTTTTACATATTTTTATTGATTTTAACGCTTAGTTTTTCTTCGGCAAAAGCCCAAAAATACAGGTACCGATTGGTTGAAAAATCTAATGGTTTGGGACCTTACTTTTTCTACGATTACAAATATTTGAAATGGCCCGGCGACAATATCGCCAATCAGCACGACATCGATTACGGCACTTTTGGGGTGTCAAAAGAAGAGGCCGACGCCCGATTCTTCAAAACTTTGGAAGACGAAGGTTACAATTCTTATTACATCAGCACTCTAAAATATTTTCTGAACACTTCGATTGCACGGAGGGTTTACCGAAAATCGCAAAGGTCGGCACGAAAAACCATAAAATACAAAGAAGAAGCCGAAAAAGCAATGAATATGACCATAGATACTTATCATTATCATATAGTTAGGTATCGAAATAGCCCTTTTAGACGCAAAAAATAATTTACCGTAATTTTCCATTCTACGGTATTTTTTTTATATAATAATTTGATAATCAACACTTTATTTACCTAAACAGCATGCCTTGCAACACACTGATAATCAACAACATAACCCCCAATCACCCTCATAATAACTTGCGTCCCTATCAATTACTGTCGTGATTTAGGCCTTTCTCAATTTTCAATAAAACAGAAGTGTTGAAAATTTAAAATTTTGTTAAAATAAAAATTACACAAAATTTTTATAAGTTTGCCAACGTTTTTAACCCGAATTGTGCAATAGAAATACAAAAGGTCAAAGAAATTTGATTTTTTATAATGCGCAATGCGGATTTTTAGGGCGTTTGAGCTATTTTGGTTCTGTCCGAATTATGCCAATGAAACGACGTTACGAAAGTTCAACAAAATTTGAATGCGTAATAAATTTTCTAATCGGCGGTTCGGAATTGGGCGTTCGGTATAAATTTTTCAAAAAAAAATACGTAGCACTTTTAATATATTAATAATGTATGCACTTTTAAAAAAAGAAATATCAACCTTTTTTAGCTCTCTAACAGGATATTTGATAATCGTTGTTTTTTTGACGATAGTTGGGCTGTATATGTGGGTTTTTAAGGGAGAATTGAACATTTTTGACGTCGGTTATTCATCGATAGATACTCTGTTTTACATAGCTCCGTGGGTTTTCTTGTTTTTGGCGCCGGCAGTAACAATGCGGTTGTTTGCCGAAGAAAAACGCACCGGCACTCTGGAAACTCTGCTAACGCGTCCGCTGTCGGATTTGCAGATTGTTTTGGCCAAATACTTGTCGGGGCTGACCTTAATTTTGTTAGCCTTGCTCCCCACGTTTATTTATTTTATTTCCGTACAATTTTTTTTAAGTCCCCAAAATATGGACGTTGGCGGAACTTTTGGGTCGTACATCGGCTTATTTTTTCTGGCTGCAATTTACGTTGCAATCGGATTATTTGCATCGGCAATAACTCAAAATCAGGTAGTTGCGTTCGTAATGGGTATGCTGTTCTCGTTTATGTTTTTTATGGGATTTGAATACGTTACACAACTCGGAATTTGGGGCAATTTAGCTTCTGCAATCGACTATTTGGGCATCAATTCGCACTACAAATCAATAAGCCGAGGCGTGATAGACACCCGCGACCTTGTGTATTTCCTTAGCATAATCGGCATATTTATTTTCCTAACGAAATTTGTTTTAGAAAAAAGAAAATGGTAAAAATGAATAATCGAAAAAAAATTAAAATACAAAACATTTCACGACTACTCACAATAGTTGGTATAGTGCTGATAATCAACATAATATCATCAAATTATTTTAAGCGATTCGACTTGACAGCCGAAAAACGTTACACCCTTACCGACTATACAAAAAAAACATTGCAAAACGTTGAAGGACAAATATTTATAACTGTTTACTTGGACGGAGAAGATTTACCGTTGCAGTTCAAAAAATTCAGAAGTTCGGTGAAAGAAATTTTAGATGTTTTTGGAGTTTATTCAAACGAAAATTTCAACTACGAATTTGTAAATCCGACCGATGCCGAAAAAAGCAAAAAAGAAAAAGAATTGTTGTTTCAAGAATTGTATTATTTGGGCATAGTGCCGGTCGAGAGCAACGAACAAAAAGAAGGTCAAGCTACGCAAACGCTTATTTTTCCGTCGATTGCCATTACTTACACTTATTTTGACGAACAAAAAGATTCTTTGGTAACAAAAAAAATCGGGCTTAATTTGTTGAACAACGACCCAAATTATATGCAAACAAGTCCCGAAAATATAAACAATTCGATTCAGAATTTGGAGTACGCGCTTATCAACGAAATTGTAAAAATCAGCAAAAAAAATAAGCCGAAAATTGCATTTATTGAGGGACAAGGCGAATTGAGCGAGTTGGCGGTTGTGGAAATGCAAGACAAATTGCGCGAATATTACGACGTGATGCGGGGCGAAATAAACGGACAATACGGAATTTTGGATAATTTTGAGGCAATAGTTATTGCAAAACCGACAACCGAATTTTCAAAAAAAGATAAATTTATAATCGACCAATACGTGATGAACGGCGGAAAAATTCTGTGGTTGATAGATGGCGTAAACGTCAGTATGGACAGCATTTACTACTATCAAAGAGCTTTTGCGATGCCAGCAAATACGCAAACTCTCAAAATCGACGATTTGTTGTTTACCTACGGGGTTCGGATAAATACCGATATTTTGCAAGACGCTTTTTCATCAACCATAATGCTCAAAGGAGTTTCGGCAACCGGACAAACGCGCAATCACAGATATCCGTGGCTTTATTTTCCGCTGATTGTCAGCACCAATAACCACGTGATTACCAAATACATAGACGCAATAAAAACAGAATTTGTAAGTTCCATCGACACTGTTGGAAAAAATACTGACATCAAAAAAACGGTACTGCTCCGAACTTCAAATATGACCCGCCAAATGCAAGTAAATATGCCTTGGCAAATAGATTTTAGCGAAATTAAAGAGAAACCCGACCAAAAACTATTCAACAAAACTAACTTGCCGATTGCGATTTTGTTGGAAGGCGAATTTCCGTCGCTGTTCAAAGGGCGAGTTATCGACGATTTGATACCAAATAAAAATCTGTTCAAAACAAAGAGCAACCCGACCAAAATGATTGTAGTTTCGGACGGAGACATTATTAAAAATGTTATAAAATCGGACAACCAAACAATGCCACTGAGTTTTGACAAATATTCGTTGAATAATTTTTACGGAAACGAAGAATTTTTGTTAAATTCCTTAAATTATTTGTGCGACGATGCCGGACTTATGGAGCTGAGAACCAGAGAGTTTAAGTTGCGGCTTTTAGACAAATCAATCGTAGAAAATGAAAAATCATTTTGGCAAATGTTCAATCTTTTGACACCAATTGTTTTTATTATTTTGATAGGATTGATAATGTACTTTATTAGAATTAAAAAATATAAAAAAGTTAAATAAATTATGAGAAACATATTGATAATCAGCATTATAACAATATTATCGTTGTCTGCATTCGGACAAGAAGAAAATTATGAAACACACGACCCCGAAGCAAAAAAAATATTAGACAAATTATCCGAAAAACTATCCGAGAAAAAAACCGGACGCATATATTTTTCGTACACAGCGCACAACGCCGTAGATTCGTCAAAATTTTCGTATATGGGATATTTGTTTGTCAAAGATATTGAAAAATACAAAGTCATAATTCCGGAAAGTGAAGTTTTTTCGGACGGCACAAAAATTTATTCGTACAACAAAAAAGCTAACGAAATGAATATAATGTTTGCCGACCCGAACGACGAAGCCATTTACACTCCTAAAAAGCTGATTAACAGCTACAAAGAAGGCTACAAATACAGTTATCGCGGCGAACTCACTTTTGAGCCAAAAGTAAAAGTAAACGGAAAAATTGTAAAGCAAACGAAAACTTGCCACGTGATAGATTTGTATCCCGAAAAGCCGAAAGAATCGCCATATTCGATTATCCGCATCTGGATTGACAAGGACAAAAACGAACTTGTTAGCGTAAAATATCAACAAAAAAGCGGAATTGAAGAAATAGTGGAAGTGCTGTCATTTGAACTTGACGTAAAAATAAATGAAGATATTTTTTCATTCAATCCGGCATTATATCCTAAAAATTTAGACATTATTGATTTTACCGAAGAATAATTGAAGGTTGAAAATGGTGCAAGACACCACAAATAAAAAACAAAACCATTCTTTGTAGAAAATTTTAATAAGGCGTATTCATAAAATACAAATTCCCCGATTTACATCGAGGGCTACAAAAATATCATCGCTACGCGATTGAGGTAAACCCCGTAAGGGTGATATATTTGTAGCCCCGTATGGAATGAAATGGAATGCGGGGATTAAAAACAATAAAACCAGTTTTTTGATGTTTTTTTGCAAAAAACAAGGCTTTCTAAGTCAAAAACAATTGTAAGTTATTGATAATTTGGATATTAACATTTTATGAATGCACCTAATAAAATAAACGTACTTACCATACATTTATTTTATTAAATCACTATCAATCAGCAACTTACAAATCCAAAAAAGCTATACACTTTCGGTTATTTTTTTAGAAAAACATTTTTTATTATCAATAGCTATTTCATCAAACCCCATTTTTTTCAAATATTTTTCAGTTTTTTTGTTTGACGAAAAATTTATCAGTTCGCGATAACCGGCTTGATTAAATTTATCGATATACACATTATATAAATATCGCCCGACCTTAAAATCGCGATATTGTGGGCTGGTGTAATCCAAAACTATTTCCAAAACCCCATTTTTGTATTCTTTGGCAAGCACCACGCCGGCAACCGACATATTTTGCAATACAAAAAAAATATATTGGCAATTTTGTTGCTTAAAATCAAAATTTGGATAATATTTTTTTATATCATCTTTGTAATAATCTAAAAATTGAACCAAATACTCATTTTCGCTATTAGTGTTCAGCACCTTGAAATATTCTTTGCGCACCTGCGCTTGTATCAGATAATAAATATCAATAAAAACAATAAATAAATTCAAAAACCCAACAGGCAAAGCATTTATCAAAAAGCCGTAAGTCGCAAAAAATCCGGCACCTATCATATTCACCCACCTTAACACTTTTATAGACCTCATCATCATCGAAATAACAACAATGACCGAAGCAACGTAACCTAAAATTTGATACCAATCCATATTTTTATATTTTTTATTTTTTATATTATCCCCGCCAACAGCCAAAGGCCAACAGCTAACAGCCAAAAACAAAAACAAAAACCTACTCCCCCGCCCTCTTTTCGGCAATCAAGCTATGCCTTTTTTTATAACCTTTTATTCTTTTTACGTCAAAACCCGCTGTTCGCAAATTTTGTTTAACAACACCTTTTGCGCTATACGTAGTCAATACTCCGTTATTATTCAAGGAGTTATACAATTTACTAAAAACATTTACCGACCACATTTCCGGTTGCGAATTATACGAAAAAGCATCGAAATAAACCAAATCGTATTTTTCATCAAAGTTATAATTTAATATATCATCATACACCGCACGAAAATAAAAATTATCATCAATTTTTGTATATTTTTCGCCACGAATACCATGTAACTGTCTGAAAATATGACGATTAAAACACTCTATCTCCGCAAAAGAAATTTGTTCTATTTCGCCGGAGCCGATAGGATATTTTTCGATAGTTGTGTAATAAATTTTTTTCTTAGATTTTAGAGCCTCGCACAAAGTTAAAATAGCGTTAAGTCCGGTTCCGAAGCCAACCTCAAAAACTCTGATTGTGTCCTTATCAATATTTTTCAGCCCTGCATTAATATAAATGTGTTTGCTTTCGGAAACCGCCCCTTTTGTAGAGTGATAAGTTTCCGAAAATCGCGAACTTTCGAGCGTAACAGAGCCGTCTTCGGTTTTCAAAATTTTATTTTGCACAAGCTCATTATTCATCTTCTTCCAAGAAAACAAAAGGAATATAAACCTCCAAAATCTTTGATTTACAGTTAGTTTCAAGCTCCACCGACGTAAAATCGGCAGGTATCAAAACCGTTTCACCTTTTTGTATTTTTACAGTTTGATTATCGTGATAATTTATTTCAAATTCACCGTCCAAACACATATAAACCACAAATGAATCCAATTTTGAATAGTCAAAAATTGTTTTGCTCTCAAATTCCACCAAATTTGTAGTAAAATACGGACAAGCCACCAAAGTATTTCGCTGCCCCAACTCACTATCATACTGCAATTTATATTCATCTTTCACCGAAAAATCAATAACATCAAGCGCCAAATCGGTGTGCAGTTCGCGCGGTTTTCCGTCCAAACCGACCCTGTCCCAGTCGTACAACCGATAAGTAATGTCGGAAGTTTGCTGAATTTCAGCCACCAAAGCCCCCTTCATAAGCGCATGAACCCGACCGGCCGGAATAAAAAACACGTCCCCCTTTGCTGTTTTTTCAAAATTCAGATATTCCTTAAAAGTTTTATCCTCTATTTTTTTTATCAATTCATCTTTTTGCAATTGCTTTTTGAACCCCACAATAATATCAGTATCCTCCTCAGCATCAACCACATACCACATTTCGGTTTTTCCGTACGCATAATGCCTGTACTTTGCAACATCATCGTTTGGATGCACCTGAATAGACAAATTATCGTTGGCGTCAATAAACTTGAACAACAAAGGAAATTCAACTCCGTATTTCAAATAAACCTTGTCGCCAATCAGTTCGCCCATATAAATTTCTATCAATTCTTCGAGCGAATTTCCCGCCAAAAAACCGTTGCTAACAACCGACACGCGGTCTTGTACTGCCGAAATTTCCCAACTTTCGCCCACCGGCTCCGACAAATTTATATTTTTGTTCAAAACTGTTTTTAATTTGTTTCCGCCCCAAACTTTTTCTACAAAAAAAGGCTCAAATTTTAGTGGATATAATTGTTTCATAATAAAGTTCTATTTTTTTAATTTTACATTTTCAACACCCCCCATAACAAACTGATAATCAAATAAATACAAGTAAGAATCATCATTCATAATTCAACAGAATATTATATTTTAAACCCCTGATTTTCAGCAGCTATGGTATCGCTAAAACCAAATTTCAGAGCTTTTTCAAAATATTGGTTGCTCAACTCAACATTTTGCAATTGTTTTTGCCGAACCGCTTTGAAAAACCACATATCCGAATTTTCGGGTTCTAAAAGTTCGTATATTGTCAAAAATTTTTCTATCGACAAACTGTTCATATTTTTTATTTCTTCGCTGACTTTCATATACATAAGTATTCCCAAAACCGCCTTTGTGCGCTTGTACGAGTTTACTTCCAGAGTATTTTTTTTGCTTAATTTTTGTTCAAATTCACCAATTTCGTTGCGCCACCAAGTTTCATTTTTTTGCTCCAAATTATTAAAATAAAAATTTGTTCTATCGCTTTCGGCAAGCAAAATATTCTCAAAATTTGTCATAAATTCAACAAATTCCTTTTGCTGAACAAGTTTATCTATTTGTTTTTCAATTTTTTTGTCTTTGTAGAGCGAATTTCCAAAATACAAACTTCGCAAAGCTAAATAATATTTTTTCTGCCGGACAAAACCATCAAAAAGCGTCTGATAATCAACCGAATAAGGCGTTTTAATTCCATTTTCGGAAAATAAAAAACTAATAGCGTTCAAAATATTTTGGTCGGTTGCCCATTCGTGTTTCCCCTCAAAAACCCAACAGGCATAACTTGGGAACATTTTTTCGTTTTCGATATTTATGTTGAATAAATTTATAAAATTGAAATCCAAATTGCCGATAGCCACAACAAGCGGGAAATTTTTATTCTGTAAATCATTGAAATTCGGCAACATACCCGTCATCATAACACCATCAACCTTGTTCGACCTCGCATAATTGTAGGCGATAGTTGCACCGGCAGAAAATCCGCACACAAAAATTTTTGCATCAGCAAGATTAAATTCAGCTTTTGCAGCGTCGATATTTTCGCTGATAATTTGCAAATAATTTGAAGTTTTGTTGCTCACATTGTTCAATCCGATAACCGTACAATTTACAAGTTCGGTAAGTTTCGTAAAATGCGTAATTGCCTCATTTCCTTTGCCATGCGGGTCGATAACACAAATTAAAACCCGCTCGCTACTGTCTATATTTTTACTTTCGATAAAACTATAATCGACATTTGCAGGCGTCGGCGCTTCCGTTTGTGTTTGCGTTTCCGAAGCCGTTTTTTCTTCGGCAACCGGCTTTTCGTTTGACGATTTTGGCCTCGAACAAGCACACAAAAAAACAGTTATCGATAAAAGGATATATTTCAACATATTTTTAATTTTTGACAAAGCTAAATATTTTTGACAAAAAAAGACAAAATATTTTGTTATTACCACCGTTTGTTGCCCGCAAAACAACAAATCAAATACGTTTTGGCTTATTTCAAAAAAATCTCACCGGCGACAAACCGGTGAGAAAAAATATTTCCACAACGCCTATATAAGAATCTGATAATCAGCATCATAACCCTCAATTTAACGATATATTTTTGCCTGCTGCATAAGTTTTATTTTCACACCGGCTTTTATCCATCTGCCGGGTAATTTTATGTAGCTAATATCGTAATAATCAGCATCTAACAGATTTGAGCCTTGCACATAAAAATTCGCAACCCCGAACGAATATGAAATTTTGGCACTAACCAACCAATTCGCCCCAAACGGCTTTTCCTCTACGGCATTTGTAGCTTTATTCAGCATAAAAAACGCTCCATTTCGGAAGCCATATTTCACCCGCCAACTAAAAAATAAATTTTTAATAATCTCGTGATTCATCGAAAAAGATAAATTATGCCTCAAATAATTCAGAGTATATTTTGAAATATAATTTTTTTGAGGCTTATTTTGATATAAATAAGTATAATTTATATTGAAATAATCGATAAAACGATAGTGCATTTTTTTATTCACAGCAATCTGAAAACCCGTTGTATTTATCTCGGTGTAGTTCATTGTTTGCCATTTTTCAGTATCCGATTTTTTCACCCAATCGATTGTATTTTTTCCATTTCGGTAAAACAAGGCAGACAAAATTTGCAAATCACTCTCAAAATATTTCCACCCAATTTCGTAAGTAGTTGATTTTTCGGGACTTAAATTAGGATTTCCAACATTCGACGGACCATTATAATACAAATCCGTAAACGTCGGCATTCTAACTCCCTGATTTACAGAAGAATAAATCAAAGAATGAGACGTAAAATTCATACTGACATCGCCCCCAAAAGTACTAAAAAATCCAAACACCTTATTATATATAGCATTAGCTCCCACCGAAAAACTAAACTTTCCAAAAGATTTTTTGTTGTCTATAAAAACATTGAAATTTGTTCGGGCATCACCTTTGGTGTATTTTTGTTTTAAGAAATAAAAATCCGAAATATCATTGCCCAAAACGGTGCTTTTTATTTGATTATTTTCTACGCTCAAACCATAATTTGTTGTACCAATAATAGAACTGAAAAACGAACTAAAAGACGCGCCCAAAGTGCCGGTCAGATGATAATTGTGTCCGCCGTAATAATTCCATTTTTCATAAACGTTCGGCATATATTTAGCCGTATCCGCGTTGTTTCTAACCCAAAATTCCGACCGTTTTTGATACCAATTTTCGCCCTCTCTGAAAAGCTGAAACTCGTCGGTGCCGGCATTGCAAAACACATTAATAATATATTTAGAATTTCGCCCCAAAGCAATATACGACGAAGCCTGAATTTTTGCAATTTTTTCGTACTGAAAAGGGAAACGAGGCGTATAAAAATTGTAAGCTCCGTAATTTTTGGCATTAAAACTAATCTGATTGTTTATGCGAACATTATTTTTTTTAAAAACAAGGCTTAAAAATTGCGAAAAAGCCTTATAATCAGTGTTTTCAGTATATCCGTCGGACGAATTGTAAGCCCCCGAATAATTTAAACTAAAATTTTTGCCCAACGGCAAACTCGCAAAAATACTCCCATTTATCAAACGATGTTGCCCGCCCTCTACGGCAAGCGTAACCTGCTTGTTTTCAGGATTTTCCGTAACAAAATTGATAGCCCCGCTGTAAGCCCCAATCCCGAACAAGCGGGTTGCAGGCCCTTGCGAAATTTCAATTTTTTTGATAATATCGACGCCAATTGGCAGAGCAAACAAATTGTGTCCGGTTTGCGGGTCGGAAATTGGGATTCCGTTCAGAAGAATTAAATTTTGGTCAAAATTGCCCCCCCGAATACTTATATCAGCCTGAATATCAGCCGCTCCACGTCGCCTGAAATCAACACCAAGCGAGCCGTCTATAATTTCGCTGACCGACGAATTGGGCATCGTGGCAATAGCCTGTTGCGAAATCCGATTTACAATTCTCGCATTTTCGTTGTCAAGCACCGTTTTGCGCCTCGAATTGATAATAATATCGTCAATATCAACCGTATCGGTCTGAGCCACAGCAAAATTGAACGACAAAGCAATGTAAACCAAAGGCAACATCAAAATTACAACTAATTTTCCGATGGTACTAAGAATTGAGTACCCCTTGTTTTGCCATCTTTTGAACAAAATGACATCTTTTTTTAAGAAAAATGATTTTTTTTTCATTATTAAATATTTTTTTATTAATTTCGTTGCAATTTTAACAAAAAAATAACACGAACAACTGTTCGCAAAAAAAAATAAATATTCTTTTAAATAAACTTTGTTTAATTGAAAAAAAATTACTTTCTTTGCCGAAAATTAACTTTTTGATGAGTCAAAATATATTTTCCGAAACATATAAGGATTTTGTAGTTCAGCTTTTTCAAGGAATCGAAAAAGGCGACTTGGAGTATATCTACAAAGGCGACGTAACAGCTACGGTTGTCGCGAATATATTGGATTTGGCAAAATTGAACCTCAACGACCAAGACCTCAAACCGGTAAGCTCACGAATTTATTTTATTTTGGGCGAAGGTTTGCAAAATATTAGCAGGCATCAGGAAAAAATTATTTTAGATTCATCGTCGGAAGACAGCATTATACTTATAAGCAAAAGGGACAATAAGTACACAATCACAACCGGAAACCTAATAAAAATAGAGAAAAAAGCCGAATTGGAGCAAAAATTAGAACAAATAAACTCCATGACGCTCGAAGAACTTAGAGAATTTGCCGGCTATATCCGAAAAAATTATTCGCTATCCGAAAAAGGTGGCGCAAACTTGGGTTTGGTCGAAATGGCAAAACGCTCCGGTAGTCAGTTGCTGTACGGATTTAACGATATTCACGAAGATTATTCTTTCTTCTATTTTTCAACACAACTGGACTTGGTGGACATCAAACGCCCGAAAATTCTAAAAACATTCCCCGATAACTATAAGTATATCAACTTCTTGAAAAATTTTCACCAAACACTGTCCGAACAACATATTTATTTGGTCTTCAAAGGAGATTTTCACCAAAATAATATTTTGGCGCTGTTTGATATTTTACGCAAACAAATGGCCGAAACATCGGTTTCAATAAGATTGAAAAATGTTTTGGTTGAGGTTTTGCAAAATATCGAAAAACACGGAGAAAATATACAAGGTGTAGATGATTGGAAACCGGGAATTGTTACGATACACAAAAAAACGTCTCAATATCTTTTGACAGCATCAAATTATATCAGCAACGATAAAGTTTCGGAAATAGAAAATAAAATAAACAAAGTTAATAGCATGAGTAGAGACGAACTTAATTCTTTTTATAGAGAAAGTTTGTTGGATTTTAATAAAAAAATTACGTCTAAAAAAACCGGCTTGGGGTATATCGATATACGTCGCCGGAGTGGTAGCACGCTTGCGTTTGATTTTATAAAATTGAACGAAAGTAAATCATTATTTTTTATACAAATAGCAATTAAAGAAAAAAATTAAAAATATAACATGGAAGCATTAATAATACAAGCATCAACAGATACACCAAAAGTACATTTGGATAAAGAAAATAATATTTTTGAAATATCGGGTTTATCTTTGCCCGAAGACGCAATAGAATTTTATAAACCAATATTGAATTGGCTGGAAGAATATGCTTCAAATCCGAATTCTGAAACAAAATTTGATTTGAAATTGGAATATTTTAATACGGCTTCGTCTAAACAGATTATCCAATTGTTATTATTTTTGGAAAAATTGAACACCAAAAGCGCCGTTAAAATTTTCTGGCACTATAAGGATATCGACGAAGATATGTACGACCTCGGCGAAGAATACTCGGACATAATCAAAGTTGATTTTGAACTTGTAGAATATACTTAGACCTTAACTTTATTTTTTTTAATCATTGTTTTTTGTATTTACAATGATTTAATTTGATTATATTTTTAATTACAAATTTTAAAACCGGCTTTCTTATGGCTGGTTTTTTATTTTTTTATTGAAAGTTGAGAATTGAGAATTGAGAATTGAGAATTGAGAATTGAGAATTGAGAATTGAGAATTGAGAATTGAGAATTGAGAATTGAGGCAAAGCCCTTACGACAGTAATTACACCGCTGATTATCAGAGAGTTAGACAGAAGCTCTCGCGAGCACATAAAACACTGATTGTTAGGCTATTACAAAAAAAAAAGACGAACGTTTGTGTTGCAATACCGGTAATTTATAATTAATAATTTGATATAAAGATGTATATAAAAAATGTAGAAATAAAAAACCTTTGGGGGAAATTCGATATAAACTGGGAATTAGACAAAGAAATAAATATTCTTGGCGGCGAAAACGGAATGGGAAAAACTACTGTACTAAATTTAATGTACAATGTTTTAGCAGGAAATTCTAAAATTGCCAACAAATACTATTTCGATTCTATAAAAATAGTGTTTGACACAGCAGAAGAAATTACTCTTGTTGCAACAAATAATTTGCTGGTTGAATTTGCAAACGACCCGATAATAAAAACACTTGCAAATTTTAACGAGTTAGCACCGGCCGAAAACGAAGAAGACGAGGAAGACGCAGAAATTATAGCTAATTTTTCAAATTTTACTAAGCGTATAAAAAAAATACTTACCTCAGAAATAAATACAGTTGAACAATCAAGACGTTCAAGTTATATAGAGCATACCATAAAAGACCTGAAAGATATAAAACAACTAAAAAGTATTTTCTATTTTTCTTTTGTAAGTACTTTTGATAAAATCAAAGATTATGAAATAAACTATGAGGCTGAAACAGAGTTAGAAGCCGATTTGTTTAGAGCAATTGAAGAGTTCAATATTTATGAATTGACGCTGTACAAACAGGAAGAAAAGGTTACCAAACAGAATGAAGCAAAAATTAAAGAAATTCTAAATAAAAAAAATCAAAGTACTACAGAATTACAAGAAATTAAGAATTTGTACAAACAAAATGAACAGTTTAGAATAGAATTATATAAAAATAAGAATTTTTTAATCAAAACAATCAATGAATTATTTGCACAATCGGGCAAAAAAGTAGGTTACGACCAAGATGGTTATTTGATTTTCTACCAAGATGATACAATAATAGCCCCTGAATATTTATCGGCAGGCGAAAAACAACTGTTGATTGTACTGATAAATAGTGCAATACATGCCAATAAACCATTTATATATTTAATGGACGAACCCGAAATTTCTCTACATGTGGATTGGCAAAAGAAATTGATTGAACTAATTAGAAAAATTAATAAAAATGCTCAAATTATCATTGCAACCCACTCTCCGGCAATAATAATGGACGGCTGGCTGGATAAAGTTACAGAAATGTCTGACATTAAACATAAAAAAAGATGACTAAACTAAAAGATAATCTTAACTCAGACTGGTTACGCGCAAAAGATAGAGGCACAATTAAAACAATTTATGTTGAAAGCGATATTGATATTCCTTTTTGGAAAGAAATATTTCAGAAATATGCGCCTAATCAGCAAGTTACGTTTAATGTAGGATATAAAACAAAAAAAGGGAAAGAAGCTCTGTTGAAAGAATTTTCGGGTAAACTTGGAGATTTTTTGTTGCTCTGTGTTGATAGCGACTACGATTACTTGTTACAAAACAACACTCCAAACGCAAAAATAGTCAATAATAATAAACATATATTCCAAACTTACACATATTCGATAGAAAATTATAAATGCTGGCACAAAAATCTTAATAAATTAGCAATAAGGGCAAGTTGTAATGACGATATTCATTTTAACATCTCAAAATTTTTAAAAGATTATTCATCTGCA
>PDWI01006648.1_pt1 | contig 15252 bp, 11 predicted proteins | sample 1430891 | NCBI WGS metagenome assembly PDWI01 (sample SAMN01162508, study PRJNA174530) | Oral metagenome, whole genome shotgun sequencing project. | biome: Marine environment; feature: Marine mammal; material: Swab sample of the gingival sulcus; isolation source: swab sample of gingival sulcus... | reverse complement strand
CTAAAAGCGGATCCAAAAAAAGACCGCCGAAAAGACGCTCTAAAAACAACAGACGAAAGAACAATAATAATGATTCCAATTCATAAATACAGTCTTATTTTATTTTGGTTACTGGTAATGACCGCTTGTCAGGGAGATGTGGTTTTTAATACCTACAAACCTGTCGATAAGACCGGTTGGGGGAACGGTGAAGTCGTTGCCATAGATATTCCCGTTCAGGATACACTGTCCTACTATAACCTGTTTATCAACCTTCGTAATAATAAAGATTATCCTTACAGTAATTTATTTCTCATCACCCGGATGACTTTTCCTGACCGGACAAAAGTTACGGACACTCTGGAATATGAAATGACCGATGTCAAGGGACATTTTCTGGGTAGTGGTTTTTCAGATCTTAAAGAGAATAAATTGTTTTATAAATCACACATCAGATTTCCTCAGACAGGCACTTATCTGTTTGAAGTCAAACATGCCATGCGCCAAAGGAACAGCACCGAGGGTGTTGATCCGCTTAAGGGCGTCACCGATGTGGGGATAAGTATGGAAAAATCTAAAAAATAAACTAATTTTTAACGTTCAAAAATACCTCAATGCTTATTTTTGCGTTTAAGTAAAAAAGATACATATGTTTAAAAAATGGACTTTATACAATGCTGCTCCCAAAGAATTTAAAAAATACATTCTGTGGTTTTGGCGATTGGTCTTTGGCGGTTTGACTTTTTTGGTTTTAATCTTTCTACTGGCCGGTCTGGGTGTTTTTGGAAAGATGCCTACGTTTGAGCGACTGGAAAATCCTGAGAGTAATCTCGCTACCCAGATTATAGTACAGAAGATGAACGTTTTCGTCAGCATTCGGGTATTGATTTTAAAGGGACGATGCGTGCCGTGCTGACCATGGGGAAAGGCGGCGGTGCCAGTACCATCACACAGCAATTGGCAAGAATGCTATTTACGGGACCTAAATCTCAAAAATTAATCCCCAGAATTATCCAAAAGGTAAAAGAGATGGTCATCTCTATTCGTCTGGAACGACGCTATTCAAAAGGTGAGATTATAGCTATGTACCTTAACGAATATGATTTTCTCAATCAGGCAGTAGGCATACGTTCGGCATCCCGTATTTATTTTGGTAAAGAACCTCAGGAGCTTGAAATAAAAGAGTCTGCCATGCTTGTAGGTATGTTGCAGAACTCATCTTATTTCAACCCGTTAAAATTACGCAAAAAGGAATTGGTGACTAACAGGCGTAATGTGGTTCTCAAACAAATGTACCGTAATGATAAAATCTCTAAGGCGCTGAAAGATTCATTACAACAAACAGATCTGGGATTGAATATTCATCGTGAAAGTCATACAGAAGGGATGGCGCCCTATTTTAGAGAGTATTTAAGGCATTATATGATGGATTGGCTCAAAGATCATAAAAAGCCCAGTGGTGAACCTTATGATTTATACAGAGACGGTCTCAAAATCTATGTTACACTGGACTCGCGTATGCAACAATATGCGGAAGAAGCCATGCGGGAGCATATGGCTAACCTCCAACGGGCTTTTTATAACGAACAAAAAAATAATAAAACGGCGCCATTTGTAGATTTGACTAAGAGTGAAAGAGAAAAAAGTATTAATAAGGCTATGCGTGTCTCTGCACGCTGGCAGAACATGAAAAAAGCCGGAAAATCTGACAAGGAAATTATAGCTTCTTTTAAAAAGCCTATAGACATGACCGTATTTTCCTGGAAAGGAGAAATTGATACGGTCATGACACCAAGAGATTCAATTCTGTATTACAAGCATTTTTTACGGGCAGGATTTATGGCATTGGAGCCCCAGACCGGACATGTCAAAGCCTGGGTGGGCGGTATAGATTACAAATATTTTATGTATGATGCCGTAAAACAACAAACACGTCAGGTCGGTTCGACCTTTAAACCGTTTGTATATGCCTCTGCCATCAACCAGTTGCGTAAATCGCCTTGTGATAAGTATCCTAATACATTGTATACTATTCCCAAAGGCAAATACAACCTCGGGGAAGACTGGACACCTAAAAACGCCGGTAACTCTTATGGTGGTGAACGTACGCTTAAAGATGCTTTGGCTAATTCCATCAATGTCATCACAGCGAGATTGGTCGATGAAGTTACCCCTAATACCGTGGTAGAACTCGCCAAACGCGCCGGTATAAAATCTAAGTTGATGCCCGTACCATCCATAGGTTTGGGAACTTTGGATTTGAATCTCTATGAACTTCTGAGTGCTTACAGTAATTTTGCCAATAAAGGTCAGCGTATAGAACCCATGACCATCCTGAGTATTTCAGATAAAAACGGGACGGTTTTAGAAACATTTGTCCCTCATACCAATGAAGTCATCAGCGAAGAGTCTGCTTATGTCATGCTGGAATTGATGAAAGGGGTAACCGAATACGGTTCCGGTGCGCGGTTGAGAAGTAATTGGACTTCTAACCCTGATGGGGTGGTCACCGGTCATCCTTATAAATTTACTAATCCGATAGCCGGAAAAACAGGTACAACTCAGAATCAGTCTGATGGTTGGTTTATAGGTATTGTACCCAATCTTGTTGCCGGTGCATGGGTAGGTGGTGAAGACCGCTCGATTCACTTCAGATCACTGGGTAAAGGACAGGGGGCATCTATGGCATTGCCTATCTGGGCATTGTTTATGAAACGTTGTTATGCCAACCCCAAACTCAACATCAGTGCAGGGAATTTTGAAAAACCGGCACGTGTCACTATCAATCTGGATTGCAGTAAAGAAACCATTGATTCGATACAGACCAACAAACCTGTGGAGGAAGTTCCGGAAATTGATTTTTAGTTTTCAGGATGATTCTTTTGAGATCCACGTCGTTTTTTTTGATGCTCAATAATCACCTGTTGGTATGGCTTTCATGAGTTTGATTGACGTGTTTGGCTCAGGTTAGCTGTTTTGAGCTGACTATTGGTGATCACTTCTCGGTTAAAAAGCGTGATAAATAATACCGGATAAATATATTTTGGAATAGATTTTGCTTTAATTTACAGGAATTTAGTATCTTTGCTATCCTTTTTTCTAAAGGCTGATGGGCATACAAATACTATGACAGTTTCAAGTATGCCAAAGAATAAAACATGGGGACGACCGGTTTTGACAGCAAGGTCAGACGGACGGTAAGCATGCCGAGTAATGAAAAAGCACTCGTAAATCCCATTTTCAACAATTAAACGGCGAAAATAACTACGCTTTAGCTGCTTAATCTGAATTATAGTAGGATTCTCAAGCCAACGCTCCTGCAAGGCAGGAGGGCTAAATGTCTCTCGAAAGCCTTGATTTACGGCGTTCCCTATAGAGGCATCGTAAAAGTAAATCTAGGAAGCAGAAGCTTCGGCTGACTTCCGAAATTTTTGAAGCTAAGCCATAAGTGGGCGGTTTTTGGCCGGCTTGTGGTCTAAAAATAACCAAAGACTAAGCATGTAGAAAGCTCTTCGGTTGCTTGTTTGGACGCGGGTTCGATTCCCGCCGTCTCCACAAATTCAACTTTTGAAATCCCGGTAAATCCGGGATTTTTTATTTGTACATCACAATAGGTTCCCTATTTAAAAAACTACACCCAATCGTTAGTACTTAAAAAAAAAGTTGAAAAACGGGTTTGAACCAAGGCGGACAAAGCGTATAAAAAATCTATGATTTTTTGTTTTGTTATGTATTGCGCAGGCGATAAATATCCCTATATAATATATCCCGGTTTATTTTAAGCCATTTTCTGCAAGCAGCACTTTCCAATCCATTTTTTCAATATTATACAACATTGAATAATTAATGGATTTGACCAAAGTGTCCGGTAATTGTTTATTTAATCCAAAGGCATAAAACTGAGGATTAAACTTAATATCTATAAATTGATATTTTGACAGTGAATCTTTTTTAACCACGGATTGCAATACTGCCTGATCATATGCAATAGCATCCACCTCTTTTTTGTCCAATGCGTTGAGTGCGTCTTCTATTGTAGCGTAGGCTTTCTTTTTTGTAAAAAAGTTGTTTTTTAACCATGCATTGGTTGCAGAGCCTTCTATGGTTCCTAAATTCCTGTTTTTAAAGTCGTCGATTTTATCATGAGAATAACTGATATTGTTTACCGTGAGTGAGGATGCTATACCGGCTGTAAAACCTGAGATAATAATCACTGCTGTAAACATCCAGATGAGTGAAACAATTCTTCCGCCGACACTTCTTGGCGATTTATCGCCATACCCAACGGTAGTCATCGTTACGGCAGACCACCAAAAACCTTCCCAAATTCCTTTTACTCCCTGATGAAATTCGTCTTTGTTTTTCTTTCTTTCAAAAAACCAAATAAGAATACCGAAAACCAGAACGACAAACACCAATGCTCCTAAAGCACGCAAAAAGTTCATGGAAAAGAACGATTTGATAAAATGTAAAGATTTTTGCCAGGATGATATGTTACGCTCCAGCAGAGCAGCGTGTTCTGTATGGTACGGCGATGTAAAATTTATGACCTTATACCTTTGGGATGTTATGGTCAAAGGAGACAAACTCGCATCTATCTCATCTTTTTCAAGCGCTTGCAACAACTCATCCAATTGCATTTCTACATATTTGTACGTTAAGTTGTTTTCATGGGCAATATTTTCCCATAACCATACAGAAGGACCTGATAGTGTGCCGTCTTGAGACTTGACTACAAAAGGAGGTTCTATACAATAGGCAATGCTCAGGGTATCTTTGGGAAAAGCAGAGCTTAAAGCGGGTAAAAGCAACAATAAAATAAGTGCGATTTTTTTAGGCATCTTTCAGGACTTTAAAAGTAAACCGCAAAAGTAGTCAAAATATGTTTGTACATCCCTGACACCTGTTGACTGTTTTTTAGAGACTTGTTGAAAGTCAGATTTTGATATTTTTAATTCTTTAGTCTTTTGTCGGCTTTTAGCCGTTGGGTTACTCAAACTGTTGCCTCACTTTTCTGATGGCACAATCGTTACATTGTTTCCCATTGAAATACATTTGGGTAAAGGCTTGTATTTTGTTTTCCAGCGCTGCTTCAGTGCCGTTTTTAGAGTAGAATGTAAAATAGATTTTTTGGGTTTTATTTTTCGGGTTGATGCGAGGTGCGAAAACAGCCATGATTTTATCGTTGTAATCGCCTTTGTCAAGTTCCTCTGCGGAAAGAATTGCAAATGAAGTCTGTAGAGAATCCACATGAGCTTCCTGAAAGAGTTTGGTTTTAAAATATTGATTGTTCCTTTGTCTTTTTTCTCTGATTCTTTTCACCGTTGCTTTTTCCTTATCTGTATAAAAATAGGTCATAGATGTTTTATATTTTGAAACAGTATCATTGGTGTAATGACCTGTCAATAGATGTTTTCGGGTTGTTTTTAACCAGATATTGTAGCCATCTACTTTTTCGTGGTCAATAAATCTTTTTAAGATGGCATTCTTGTCTTGTTGAATGATATAACCCGGCATGTGGAGATTATGTTTTGAATACATATCTTCATAACTCTCAAGGTTTGGTTGAATCATAAAACTCAACGAGTCTTTATCATTTGTATAGACATATACATATGGATTTGCTGTTCTGATAGAATCTAATTTATCTGCAATGATGTTAGTATAGGTGTCATGGTCTCTGCCTGCTTTTTCTATGGCTTTGCGTATAGGGTCATTTTTCTCTTTGTAATATGCAATGATTGATTTCCCGAAAATCAGTAATAAACCAAAAGCAATAAGACCACCATAAAACAATACTTTAGTCCAATAATTACTCCAGGAAGAATCTGTGTCATTTTGACTGTCAACAAATTCCTGATACATGGGGTCGTCTTCATCGATAAATATTTGAAGGTCTATTTTATAGTCTTCATCATCACCGGGCAGAGCCACTACGCCGTTTTCATCACAATAGTTATAAATAATATGTCCATCAGAAAAGATGATTTTAACAATGCTCCATTCTACAGGAAAACCACCATCATTACTCAATGCATGATCGATCCAACCGGTATGAATTTCGGGGTCATAGATTTCATCCTCCGGATTTTTTTGTTCTAAAATATGGTCTCGTAATTCCTTGATTTTTTCTTGGTATATCATTGTATGATTATTCCTTATCAAATATTTTTAGTGTTAAACAGACTGCTATGGATAAGGCTCTTCTCTTGGGTGTAGGACTGCATCCGTAGATTTACACACGTAGTTTATTTAATCAGTCATAAACCGGTTAAATGTTTGCCAGTATTTATCCTTGTAAATGTCATAATCCAGTGCAATTCTGTTGTGATAGTCTTTTTTTAGCTTGTACAATACCTTGGATGGCTTTCTGAATTCAGTACAAGCAAAATATATTTCCCTTACTGAATCAGCTGTCTGTCTTCCAATGTTTAAATAGCCGTCTGCATCCTTTAGGTCAATCATTATTTTATCCTCAATGTCGTTGAGGAGTTCATAGGTCGGTTTATCGGGCATCCCGTTATTATTGCCGTCATAGTCTATTTTTATGACCACAATCCAAGGGTGAGAGGCTTTGCTGTCCCAATGCAATAGATCCGTATTGATCATAGCAAATAATGGAAGACCGTTGTTCAGGGTTGCTTCCAGTGCCGAATAATTATCATTGTCCGTATGATATCTGAAACCCTTGTACTTTTCTACAAACTCTTTTTCCCGCCAAATTAAAAAATCTTTGAGTTTTTCCAATGGAATTAATGCTGCTGTCGCATCTTTCGGATTAATAATATTGACATTGTCAATACTCGTCACAGAATTTAATTCACCTAGAAAGCTGTCCAATGCAAGAAAGACACCATTAGTAATTGTGTCTTTGTTTTCTTCGTTGAAGTCCTTATGTGTGATGGTAATGTCAATTTCATCCGGCATTTGTTCATGCTCATTGGCATAGAAACTCATGGTGTTTTCATCAAATTTATAACCGTTCATCTCGATTCTGTATCGGTTTAAATCTGTCGGTTGTTTAAGCGCCGTAATTTTCCAGCGATCCATTTTGGGTGCAGAATCCACCAATTCCTCAACAAATACAATATTTTTAATGACACCATCAGCCGTTAGAATCAATTCTGCCGTATCATCATTATACATCCCGGCAAGAAACCAAAATCCGTCCTTCAATTCTTTTAACTTAGGTGACAACTTGTCGAGGAATTCTTGCTCTATATTATCCCTCTCTTTGATGACCTTGTAGAAAGTCTTTTCATGCTGTAAAAACCATTGCCAAAAATCGGCGTTTGAGTGTATAGGTTGCTCTTTTTTGCGGAAAATTGATTTAAAGAAACTCATGTTTTTAATTGTTAGGAGTTTAATGCGTTGTGTTTTTTGTATGGTGTATCTCTTTTAGTAGTCCCAGCTTTGATAAGTTTCATGCTTATCTTTCATATCTTCATAGAGCCAAACCATTCTGTCCAGATACCAACTTTTGCCCAGATAGGCTAAGGCAATACCCAAAACAGCACCCCATACAGAATATGTTACGGTGGCCCATATTGCCAGTCCCATACCCGCTGAGGAAATGAGGTTAAGTATTTTATAAATAGCACTTTTATGGATGTCAGGGATGTCAACATTATCTCTGTTCAAATACACTCTTTCTCCCATAACAGATTTAGAAGCCCAGTTTTTTGTGGATTTGGGTTTCTTGAAAAATACAGGGTTGAAAAACATCCATAAAAGCGATAGTATGCCGGGAATTAAGCACCACCAACCAATCCAAATTCTACTCCAAAAAGCAAAAATAATTAGGGGTAAAACAGAGTATCTTGTCCAAACACTCCAGGGATTTGAATGCTTCAGCCAGTTCTCATCTGTGAGATTGAAAATATTTGCAATTTTCTTTTCTAATGTCATAATTGTTGGGGATTGTTTATCTGTTTTTGAAATCTGTACTTTTTATCTAATTATAGATACTCCGGTTTTTGGGGTAGCTTTCACTGTCTTTTTAAGATTAATATTTCTCAAAAGTAAGGTAATGTTGTCTTTCCCACAAAAATAATCTATTTCTCAATACAAAGTGTCTCCTGTCTGATACTCTGAATTTAGTTATATACTCTTATTTTCAGTAATATAACGACATAAAGATGGGTGTTTTCGTGATTGTAAAAATAAACTTTTTCTATGGAGTTTTTATGATTTTTCATTCCTAAAAGAGATGTAATCTCGCAAGTGAAACGTTTTAACATCAGGGGATGCTGAGTAATCAGTGTTTAAAAGTCATTGATTTTTTTGGTTCGTTTTTTTATCAATGAGCAAAGCTATTTAGAACACAATTGATCCTTTTTTTTACATATCGTCGGGTGTGTCGTGCTTTTACAGGTTAAAGCTTATTATGCTAAACTATTCTTTATCCTTAATCTCTACAACCCCATTAAACCCAATAATGCCGTATCTTTTATAGGCCTCTTTACCTGATAAGATTTGCACTTTAGCTTTTTTTGGTTTGTTTATAAGTTTGTAAAGTTCAGAAGTGTCAGGATAGTCTTCCGGAATTTTACATATTTTTCCGTTGACACAATAGATGGTGTTTTTACCAAGTAGACTATCAACTATTCTTTCTTGAACATAGGGTCTTTGCTCATCTATTAGTAACAACTCCTTTTCTGAAATGATTTTGATTGTCTTGTTGTTGAATTGGTCAATTATATTTTCAATCCATTCATCTTCCACTTTTACACCTTCCTGATAGGTGGTGTCTATAACTAATTTCAATCTGAGTAGATCATTATTTTTTTCTAAATCAAAAGTATATGTATCTCCATAGCGTAACCCTTGTGGATATATCGTAAGTTCTATTTGCTTGTCACATAATATTAGTTGATGCGATGGAATTTGTTTATCACTGTAGGTAAGGAAAGTATTTGTGTCATGTTGAGTACAATCCTGAGCATAACAGGAATTCATTAACAACAATATAAATGTAAGTAACTTAATATTTGACATAAATAAAAGGTTTTTCTTTGATATATACTTTAATAAAGTCAATATATGGTTTTTCTTTATCCCATGTGTTTAGACCCAAACCTTCAGACAAACTTTTTCTTGCAGGATTATTTTTAATGATGTCTCCAATAGGTGAGTTTATATCTAAACTTTTTTTCGAGATGTTTTCATAAAGAGGATAGCTAGCTACACCATCACCGACTTTAATAATAACATTAGCAGTAATTTTCTTCATTTTTTTTATTTCTAAATAGCCCAATCCAAGTTCTTTTTTCAATTTACCACTTTTCAATTCTTGCATCATTTCCTCTTCAGTCAGTACCAATCTGAGTTTTAAGATACCGTCATAGGCATATTGTCGTTTATACGTTTCAAGTTCATCACCAAGATCATATGTTAAGCCGGGCCCAACAGATGCTTTTCCGCTAGAGTTTTTAATTTTGATAAATTCAATTTTTCCCGTTTCGTACTGAAATGCATGCTTTAATTCATTAAGCAAATTGCCTGTTGTTCCAATATAATTAACAGTAACAGTGTCTGTTACATCATCATAAGTTAAACGAGGATTATTCTGCTCAATAATATTCAAGTCATAATTTGTGCTTGACTTTTCAAGCAATTCAATTTCCTTGAGAGCGTCTTTAAGTTCAGCAATTCTTGCAATTAAATCTTTTTTCAATCCACCTCGTGCTGTGCTCAAATCTTTTTCTAATGCTAGTATTTTTGATTTTACTTTGCTTTTTAACTCATCGAGTTTTGCTTGATTTCTTGGGTTAATCTTGTCATTTGAGCTACTTCCACCTAGTCCATCTATTTTTTGTTGGCACAGATAAAGTTCATTTCCAAGGTTTAATGGGGTGTTTCCCTGCCATTTTTGGCAACTAACAGATTCAGTACAAAATATGGCATAATCAATAGCGCTTTTAACTTTTTGAAAAATATTCATAATTTTTTTAATGCTGACAATAATGAGTTATATGCAAATATACACTTTTCTCGATAGAAAGAGTTTTCCATCTTAAACTCTGAGTTTAGTTATACGTCATTGTTTTCAGCAATAAAACGGTATAAAGATGGATGTTTTCCCCAAACCCTACACCTCGTCAGTTTTTAAAAACTGTTTTTGGTACAGGTTTTTATACACCCCGTTATCTATAGCCAACAATTCTGCATGGCTGCCTTCTTCTACGATTTGTCCCTGATCCATCACCAAAATTCTATCGGCTTTCAGAACGGTTGCCAACCGGTGGGCAATGATGATAGATGTACGGTTTTCGGTAATGGCGTCTAAGGCATGCCGGATCAGTTCCTCGGAGTGTGTATCTACAGAAGAAGTGGCCTCGTCCAGAATTAATATTTTGGGATTACTGACATAGGCTCTTAAAAAAGCAATGAGTTGGCGCTGACCACTACTCAACATAATCCCCCGTTCATGCACATTGTAGTCATAGCCTTGAGGTAAGGACTCTATAAACTCATGTACGCCTATGGTTTGTGCCGTATCGATGATCGCTTCTTTGGAAATATTGGAGTTGCCCAAAGTGATGTTTTTATAAATACTGTCCGAAAACAGAAAAACATCCTGTAGCACTATAGCAATATGATGGCGCAGTGAATTCAAGTCGTAGTCCTTGATGTCAACATCATCGATCAACAGTTGCCCTTGTGTGATGTCATAAAATCTGGTAATCAGATTGATAATGGTCGATTTCCCCGCACCGGTAGACCCGACTATGGCAAGTTTTTCGCCGGGTTTTATACAGAACGACAGGTGTTTTAGAACCGTTTCATCCGGGACATAATTAAAAGACACATCAGAGAATTCTATTTTCCCTTTGATATGATCTGCCGGAATAGTCCCTGTTCTGGGCGTGCGTGCATCGGTATCTAAAATTTTAAACACCCGTTCGCCGGCGACTATGCCCATTTGAATCGTGTTAAATTTATCGGCGATTTGTCGCATAGGCCGGTAGAGCATTTGGGTCATCATGATAAATCCTATGATTTCACCGGCTTGCACTGAAGAATCAGTTGTGGCTTGTAAGCCGCCATACCACACCAGTAGTCCTATGGCAATAGACGACAGAATTTCAACGACCGGAAAAAACACGGAATAGTACCAGATGACTTTGATATTGGCATTTTTATATTTGGCATTGATTCGTTTAAAGTTTTCATATTCTATTTTTTCCCTTGTAAACAATTGAATAATACTCATACCTGTCAGGCGCTCCTGTACAAAACTGTTCAGATGTGCGATTTGTTTACGTACTTCCTGAAAACTTTTTTTGATGCCCAATTGAAAGTAACGGGTAAACCACAATAATACCGGTAATATGATCAGGGCAATCAAGGTCAGTGACCAATCTATGGCGAACATGGCAATCAGTACCACGAGCATTTTCAACAGATCTGACACAATCATAAATAACCCCTGACTGAAAAACTGGGCAATCGTTTCCAGGTCATTCACTACCCGTGTCACCAACCGGCCAACCGATGCGTGATTGAAATAGGCCATTCTAAAGTGAATGATGTGTTTAAACACCTGGTAGCGGATGTCTTTGATGATGTGTTGTCCCAACCAGTTGGCGCTGTAAACAAATACAAATTGGAACAGCACTTCAAGCATAAGTATGACAAGCATCAGAATAATCATGGTCAAAAGACCACTTTCCTGCCTTGGGGCGATATACCGGTTGACCGCTTCTATCAAAATCAAGGGTCGGGCAGTAGCCAAAAAGGATAATAACACAGCTGTAATACCCGTCAGGACAAATGGCCAACGGTAGCGTTTGGCGTAACTGATGATACGCCTGAACACTTTAAGGTCAAAGACTCTTCCTGTGGTATTGGTGTTGTTGTCCGGCATTAATCGAGTTTGTCGTATAAAATATGATGTAAAAACAATCCGTGTGCCGGGACAGACAAACCTGCCGCCGAACGGTCTTTTTTGCGGATAATTGTCTCAAAATCCTCTACACTTATTTTTCCGGCGCCCACTTCCAGTAAAGTGCCCACCACTGCGCGTACCATATTGCGTAAAAAACGGTTGGCCGTAATGGTAAAAATCAGGGTGTTGTCCTGTTGTGTCCAATGGGCTTCTGTAACCGTACAATTATAGTTGGTAACGTCTGTTTTTGACTTGGAAAAAGACTGAAAATCCGTATGGGTCAAGAGTTTTTGAGCAGCTTTGTTCATGGCTGGAACATCATAATGACCATGAGATATTTGCCAAACCGTTTCCAGGGTAAACGGGTTTTTACCCAATAAAATATAGTATTTGTAAGTGCGGGTTAAGGCGTCAAAACGGGCATGAAAGTCTTCATCTGTGGCTATAATGCTGTCAATCACTATTGTTTTGGGCAAAATAGCGTTTAATTGATAGGTCAGTAGTTGGCTATCCTGAATTTTATCGGCGTCAAAATGGGCATAATACATGGACGCATGTACACCGGTATCTGTACGGCCACAACCCACAATAGGTGTAGGTTTCCGGAGCAGCGTTGTTAATGCCTGTTCTATGGTTTCCTGAACCGTTACAGCATTGGGCTGGCTTTGCCATCCGTGAAAATCAGTGCCTTTATAAGCGAGTTTTAGGGCGTAACGCATATTAACGGGTTGAGTGTTTTTTGTTGTGTTGATGGTCAGACTTTAAAGTTCAAATTATTCTTCCGGTTTTATATCCTTGACATTGAGTTGTATGGTTTTAATGTCTTTCCAAACATTTTCCTGCAATGTAAAAACGGCTTTAAACGTTTGTTTGACCAAAGGTAAGGATTCCCCTTGACCAAAGGCAATCCCATTGTAAGTTTTGGGATTAGCCCCTTCTACGATACTCAATTTTAAATGGGAATGATCCTGACCTACGGTTCGGCTGTAGCCGTTATCTCTCAGACCACTTGCCATAAATACCGGTCGCATATTTCCGGGACCAAAAGGAGCCATTTGCTCTATAATCCTGTAAAATTTATGGCTGATGTCGCTTAAAAACACCTCGCTGTCCACTGTGATTTCAGGTTCCAGATCTTCCGCTTTTATAGAGGATTTCACGGCATTTTCAAAAGCATGCCTGAACTTATCCAGATTTTCAGGTAAAATTCTTAAACCGGCAGCATATTTATGACCACCAAATTGTTCAATATAATCTGAGCATTGTTCCAAAGCTTTATACAGGTTAAAACCCTTGACAGATCTGGCAGAACCTACCAATAATTCATCGTTGGCTTTGGTCAGAACAACTGTGGGTCGGTAACGGTTTTCGATAAGCCGGGAGGCGACAATTCCTACGACCCCTTTATGCCATTCCGGGTTGTAAACCACTGTAGAAAATTCAAAATCTGATAACTGTTGCTCTATCTGAGACAGCGCTTCACCGGTGATATATTGATCCAGAGATTTACGTTCATCGTTGATGTCACCTATGGCTATCGCCATGGTTTGAGCCTGGGTTGCATCGTCAGACATCAAAAGATCCACAGCATAATGGGCGTGTTTTAAGCGCCCTGCAGCGTTGATGCGCGGGGCTATCTGAAAAACGACGTCTGTAATACTCATCCGGTCTTTTTGCAATTCAGATTTTAAGGCTTGAATACCTATACTCGGTTTCCGGTTAATCACTTGCAAGCCGTAGTAAGCCAACACCCGGTTTTCACCTGTAATCGGTACTATATCGGCCGCAATACTCGTGGCGACCAGATCTAAATAACTTTTGAGTTCTTCAACTGGTTTTTCCTGTGCCCGGTGTAAGGCTTGTATCAATTTAAAACCAATACCGCAACCGCTTAGTTCTTTATACGGATATCCGCAGTCTGCCTGTTTGGGATTGAGGATAGCCATAGCTTCCGGCAGGACATTCCCCGGTGTATGATGGTCACAAATGATGACATTAATACCGTTCTTATTGGCATAAGCGATTTTGTCAACAGCTTTAATCCCACAATCCAGGGCAATCATCAGTGTGCAGTCATTGTCATGGGCAAAATCAATGCCTTGGAAAGAAATTCCGTAACCTTCATTTTCTCTGTCGGGGATATAGGTGGCGACTTTGCCACCCAAAGATTTCAGATATTTTGCCATAAGCGTGACGGCTGTTGTTCCATCCACATCATAATCCCCGTAAACCAAAATATGTTCTCCTTGTTCCAATGCCTTGAATACGCGTTCTACCGCAGTAACCATATTTTTCATCAAAAATGGGTCGTGCAGGTCCTTCAAAGAAGGTCTGAAAAAGGCTTTGGCTTCATCATAAGTGGTGATTCCTCTTTGAATCAATAGCTTAGCCAGTATGGCTTCCACCTTGAGGGCTTTGGCCAATACGGCAACTTTTTTAGGATGAGGTTCAGGTTTTAAAGTCCAGCGCATATCATCTGTGAATATATGCAAACTTACAATTTTTTCCGGCAGTTGTTAACCCGGATACCCCTTTGACTCATCAGGAAGTAGTTTTGGTTTCCTCTGTTGTTACATAGGCTCAATCCCTTCGAAACTTACTTGTAGAGCTATACAATGGCTATGAATTGTATAAAATCCCGTATGATGTCAATCTTATGCGACGTATTCTGATTTTTGAAATCTAAGGTTAGAATTATTAACGTTTATAATACTTGCTCTTTAGATAGATTCTATGGCTAAATCTAAAAACAATTATATTTTTGCTCCCGATACGATTTTAACCCATTCTTTTGTGATGTCAAACCCAATTCATATGTCTCCATCATCCAATTACAGTTTAGAAGACTTCAAGGAAGGTCAGCTTTTACTCATTGACAAGCCGCTGGGGTGGACGTCGTTTCAGGTCGTCAATAAAGTAAGATGGCTAATCAGAAGCCAGTATAAGATTAAAAAAATCAAAGTGGGACATGCGGGTACTTTAGATCCGTTGGCGACAGGTTTGCTCATCATCTGTACGGGTAAAATGACCAAACAAATTGACACGTATCAGGGTTTACCCAAAACCTATACCGGTACATTTGAAATAGGTACGACAACTCCGTCTTATGATAAAGAAACTTCAGTGGATCGGCATTATCCTACAGCGCACATTACTGCAGAATTATTGGAGCAAACACGTCAATCTTTTCTCGGCGAACAGGCGCAAACGCCACCTATTTTTTCAGCGATTAAAAAAGAAGGCGAGCGACTTTACAATATAGCCCGTAAAGGTCAAATGACTGATATTCCTTCGCGTCAGATTAATATTCATGCGTTTGAACTCACTAAGTCTGACTTACCGTTAATTGATTTTAGAGTTCGTTGCAGTAAGGGTACTTTTAT
>PDWI01006115.1_pt1 | contig 15254 bp, 14 predicted proteins | sample 1430891 | NCBI WGS metagenome assembly PDWI01 (sample SAMN01162508, study PRJNA174530) | Oral metagenome, whole genome shotgun sequencing project. | biome: Marine environment; feature: Marine mammal; material: Swab sample of the gingival sulcus; isolation source: swab sample of gingival sulcus... | reverse complement strand
GGCAGAGAAGGTATTGGTATCCTTATCATGGGAGATAGATGGCTCCAACGACTGTTTTTTTGTCTCCCAGCTCATCGAAGAGCTTGGCACATAATGATTTTGCCGGGAACTTTCCCCATTAAGCATTAAGGAGGGCAGCATACGCCACCATGCACCGGTTAATGCTTCCCGTTTTAACGCCGTTTTTTGTGCAGCAATAGCGGCATCAAGGTTATGCTCAAGAGCATAGTTGATGGTTGCCTGCAAGGTCATTGGTTTGCTAAAGAGTGCGTTGGTGGTTGTAGTTTGCTCCTCGGTGGAGAGTTCCATCTGCCTTGTCCAGGAAAGGTCGTGGGCAAGGTTTTGGTCTCGAAGCTGCTGCGGGGTTTGAGCGCAGGAGGCGAGGAGAAGTATTACTAAAGTTGGCACTTTTGCTTTCATCGAATTTGTCCTTTTTATTTTTTAAACATTTTTATGTTATCAATCCCCAACACAATCGATTCTTTCAATGTTCTACTGATTTCTGAGTACTGCTGATTTATATCTCTTAGAATCATTTTCCCAAATATCTGTTTTTTCAGGATAAATAATTTCCCCAACATAGCCTTGATTCTTCACAATACCATTTATTTTTGTCTCTAAAAGAGTTTTGCCATCGCTACCTTTCTCCATCCATCTATACTCCTTACTCAATTTCTGATAAAGAACCATTACCCCAAAAGGAGTTAAATAAATTCCATTGGGTCCATCAACAATCATTCCCTTATCCCGTAACTCACCCTGAGAATGAATACGATTTCCTTTTGAATCTTTTTTTGTATAAATATAGCTATCATCCATTCCTCTAGAGCTAATTTTATCATCTCCTCGTAATTTTGTTATAGCGGTCTCGACACTATTCAGATTTTCATATACTTGCCTTGATACATCCAGTACACTACTATCATTTAATTCAATCCCATTAACAACCGAGTAATATAATGTATCAAGCAACGCACTATATGTTTCTACTTGCAGTTTCGACTTCCAATTCCTTACCACCCAATCAGCAACATCTTTTGCACCCATTATTTCACGAATAACAGGAACAAATTTAGAAGCTACCATTGTTACAATCTGCTCCACTCCTTCTTTGTATTCTCCTTTAAACATATGATCCAGAAAAACCACAGCGTCAATGGAAAACGTTCCGTACTTTATCACTGTAAGGCCTGCTCCTTTGTCTACTATTATCTCAACAGATTCATTTATAAGTCCCCCTGAAGCTTTACAACTTTTAAGATCATCTAACCATTCTTCATATTCTTTAGCCAAAGAATATTTTTCTCCATATTTAGGATCTTTTCCTAACCCTTTTACATCAGAAGTTTTTTTGTCTTTCTCAAATTCTGTTCCAGAGACTTCATCATAATGGACAAGATTACCAGCACCACTTAGTTCAATGTTTTCCTCTTCATAAGAGACATTAACACTATTCTTATCATGAAATTTCTGCTCGTAAACAGAATGGTAGCCATTAATTGAGGGTAAGTTGTTAAAATTTTTATTACTGGGAAAAACATATCCACTAGGGTTTTTTAAAACTTCCTCTAGAACCATTTGCTCATCTTTTGTCTGCAGCTCTTTTTCTATATCTTTCTTAGGATTATTAGACTTATCTGAATTATTAAGACTACTTTCCTCACTATTGAGATTCTCATCCTCCTTATTTATCTCATCAGAAGGGTTTATCTTATCGCCATTATCCCCGAGTTTTCCATCAGTATTATTATCCTCACCATTCTCAGGAATTTTATTATTATCCTCATCACTACCACTGTTACCATTATCGCCATTACCTCCATTGCCACTGCTTTCACCTCCACTGCCTCCACTGCCACTACCACCGCCACCATTATTTGAAGAAACAGTATTGCTAATCTGTATCTCTGCAGAATTTTGGGAACTGCCATCATTATCGGAAACCTTAAAGGTGATTTTTGCAGTTTGATTATCTCCCTGATTAGTGCCATTATAGGTTAATTCTGATGTACTGGTAAGAACAACGCCTGCTCCCAGAGCTTTCCAATCTCCCCCTGATTCACAATAGAACCAACCTCCACCAGCATTATCAACTTTAGTAATATTGATTGTAAGCTCATCCAGTGAGTTATCCTTATCGCTTACATTAAAATGGGTTAAGATATCACGTCCTTGCAAGGAATTTTCCTGGTCGCTTTCAAACTGCTCAGTGGTACTTTTTAGCAGGTCGCCAAGATCAAGCACATTCGATGGCAAAATGGGCAATTGATTTACCGGAGTTGCGGTAACTGTCGCCGTTTCGCTATAACCATTATTGGTTTTACCATCCCATACCTTAAAGGTGAAATTCACCTGATCCTTATTCCCATAGTCAGGAACAAAACGAATGGTATCACTGCCTTCCAATGCCGCATCCATTACAACAGTGGGCGTTAAATCTTTCCAGCCTGCGCCATTATTTTCATTTACCTGCCATTTTCCATGGGGAGTATTGATGCTGGAGATAGCAATCTTTAAATTATCCGTGCCATCATCGGCATCGCTTACATTAAAACGGGAGATCAAGGCGGCAACCGTAATTCCCGTTTCCATAACGCCACTTAAATCAAGGGAAGTTTTGCCCAGAACAGGGGCTTCATTGGTTGGCATGGTGGCAACCCTCGCCTTGTTTACGCTTTTCATCAGACCATCGGTGGCATAAAAGGCAAATCCAGCAGCATTTTGCTGGTTAAATTCCGGGGTAAAACGAATATGGCTCTCCCGGTCAATAGCCACCTCTCCCTTATCCAGCGTTATCTCCTTCCAGCTTGCGCCATTATCGGTGCTATAGCTCCAGGTTCCCTTGCCCATCAATTCGGTTATCAGCATATTGGGTGGAATACCATCAGCATCGGCGGCATGAAGTTCATCAAGAATAGTTGCAACAAGGATTCCCTGCGGGTTCTGAACTCGCCCAGTAAGGTCGAGTCCGTTATTGTCTATGGTCGGAGCCTGGTCTGCCGATAACTGCACGCCAAGGGCACCAGCCTCTGCACTAAAGGCAGTTGTACCGCCATTTACGGAAACATCCGCCGTGCTATGGGCGGTGCCACTGGTTTTATCCCAGGCACGAAAGCCAAGGCCAATGGTTTCGGCCTGACCATCAGTGCGTTCAAATTTTACCAGATCTGTGCTATTAAGCAGCAGGGCAGAATTTTCGCTATACTCTCCCATCTCCTGCCAGCTTGCACCATCATCAGAGCTATAGAACCATTTGCCAAGATTTTCGGTGGATGTATTGATTATTGCCACTCCGATTTTACTAAAATCGGAAATTTTAGCACCAGTCTCCTTATCTTCTGCGGAGAATTTCCCGAGCAATACGGAAACGGATAGCCCTTTGGCAACCATATACTGGTTGGCATAGTGGAGTTGGGGGGTAATATCAAGGGTAGGAGCTTCGTTGGTGTTTATTTCTGCGGTTCTTATAATCAATGCCGCAAGCTCGGAGCTAAAGGCATTTTCACCACCTAAATTTGCACTACTGGTATCTGCCAGGGTATGGGCAACTCCGCTGGTTTGATCCCAGGCACGGAGATTAAAGCCAACGGTTTTATCTGCACCGGAATTGGCAATAAAACGAATTTTATCACTACCATTAAGCAGAAAAGACTCACTTGCTGCTCCAGCATCAAGAGTTTGCCAGTTATTGCCATTATCACTGCTATACTGGAAAACGCCCATGCCATTATTATCTACCATACCAATGGCTGCACCAAGAGCATTGCCATCATTATCGAATGCAGAAAAATGGGCAAGGAGTTCGGAAACAGATATTCCGGCATTACTGCTGGTAATATCCCATGAGGGGGTGGAAACATTCATTGTGGGGGCGTGGTTGGTAGCGGGGGAAGGCTCTTTTAAGGTAGGATCGTCTGTGCTCTTATCCCAAATTGAGTTGCTCCATTTAGAGATAACTTCAGTCTTGCTATCTGTAGAGGAGGTAATATTGATATTTGGCTCAACAAAAGCGCCACCGTCCGCAATATAGCCTCCATAAATTCTCCCGCCTAATTGTTCACCAAAAAAACAACCACTAATATCAACTGTGTTATCATCTTTTGTTCCAACAAGACCAATCGTATAGTCAGAAAAATCTACTGACATATAGCTATCAACTATGGAACAATTTCCATCTATAACGTTAGCTTCTCCAAAAAACACACCAAGGGAACCCTCTTCCGCTGTTAAATTGCCAGACGCATAGCACCTTTTTACATTTACTGCGGAATTATTTTCTAATTGAGAATGCCCTACCAAACCTCCAATAGCTACAAAATTACCAGATATATCTGAATGAATGTCCATAGTTGAATAACTATCTTCTATAGTACCTCTATCAAGATCAGAGACAAGACCTCCAGCAAAATATCCCATCGAGCTAGGATCTGATGCATCTCTAATAAGCTCTATATTTCCCGATGTATAACTTGTTTTTATTGTCAAGAATCCACTTCCCCAAATTGGACCAACTAATCCCCCAACATATTTTGCAGAAAGAGACCCTTTAAAACTGGAATCTGTTATTATTAATTCTCCATCGTCATAAATACAGCCAACAAGACCTCCAGCGAGACGATCGGAATTTATATTTCCTGTTGCATTGCAATTACTAATTGTAACAGATGCATCTGAATCCAACACACTAATCAAGGTGGAACAATGTGAACCTCCCTCTATGTTTGCCGAGAAAATATTCAAATTACAGATTGATCCACCTGCAAAAGTTCCAAATAGAGCGCCACCCCAATGAATATATAGATTTGATATTGTATGATTATTCCCGTTAAAATTCCCGGAGAAAGTGTTATCCGAATCTCCTATAGAATAAAATCCTTCCTGATCTCCACCATACCCATCACCATTCCAGTCTTCACCACTCGTTTTAAATTCAATATCAGCAGTCAATTCATAATTTTTATCCCAACCACTGCCATCCTGCGATAAGGCAATCAATTTTTCCTTACTATCAATCTCAAAATAGTTATCCCCATCCGTATCATAAAGAGTCTTTCCATTCAGGGTAATGGAGTTTCCCTCCATCTCTCCTGAATATGCGGCAATCTTCTCTCCATCAAAATATTTGCCCACAAGCTGCACACCACCCTCTTCCAGCTCCCAGTCGGCATGATCGCCATTGCCGGTGGTATCAGTACTGGCGGCAATATCTCTACCGCTTATCTCTTTAAGTTTATGGATAAACTCCTTACCTTTTTCGCCTTTGGCAATATCGCAGCCCATTAAATCAATACTGCCGCTCTCACTTGTCAGAGCGCCAATATTTTTCCAGAACTCTATCATGGTGGAATCGCCAGCAATAGAATCAATATCCATATCTATCTGATCGGCAATATGAAGTTTGCCTGCGCCAAGGGAATGGCTGGCAAAGCCGATGGAATCGGCCTTTCTGCCATCAAGGGAGGTGGTTATTTTATCGAGGATGGTATCAAGGCTATCATGGGTATCATAGCTGACGGTTACCACATCGTCTGCTGCGGCATCAATAAGCTCCTCGCCATCGGGCAGGTCGCTGGCAGTAACAAGAAGGGTGATTTGATCGGTGGAATCGGTGGAAATTTCTTCTGCGCTGGAAGAAGCAGAATCAGAATCGGTTCTCTTTTCGCTGGAGGAATCATCAGTTATATTAGCAGCATTATCAGAGGACGCTTCAACTGCTGGTTCTTGCGAATCGGTATTTTCTTCGGTGGTTTTTTCTGCTGTTTGCGAGGTTGTCTCTACCGTTGAATCGGCAGGTTCGGAACTGTCGGTGGTGGTTTCGGAATTACTCTTAGAATTTTGTGTCTCTGTTTGCTCGCCATTATTTGTTTCGGAAAACTTTTTTAGTTCTTGGGGGGGGAAGAGACCGGCTCTGCCGGAGCATGCGCCTCAATGGACGAATCAGACGATTCATTTACTGGTGACGTATCACTCATTGAGCTTACTGCCTGATCCAAAGTAACTATTGCCGCACCATCAAGAACAATCCGCTCCTCCAGTCTCATATCATCCTCCACAAAAAATTGATTTTTATTATAAAAAATACATAAAATACGCTATATTAGCGTCCATTACTGTTTTTGTTAAAAGAGAGGTTCAAAGAAATAGCATAAATGATTTTTGTCTGCAAGTAGTTCTTGCTATAATGGCGTGGAAATTATAGAAAAAAACCGTAAAATAAAAGATTTATACAAACAAGCCCTTCATTTCCTTATTACGAGGGGGCATTCCCTGTCCCCTCGCAAAATCAGCAGCAGTGCCGGCATAGAGGAAGCGGCAATAACACCAGCGCAAACAAGATATACCTGCGCCACACCAAGATAATCCATTGCCAGACCGGCAAGCAGGCCGCCAGTGAAAACACCAACACTCATTGACAGGCCATAAACGCCCATTATCGTACCATGACCATAACCTGAACCCTTTGCCTCTCTGGAGGAAAAAGCGCCCAGCACTGCCCAGATCAATGCTTCCACCACACCAAGCAGACCATAAGTAACCATAAGCAGCGAAAATGAGCGGCAGAAAGGAATGGCCGCCAGAACCAGAGCAAGCAACAAACAACCAATAAAAAGCATCCGCCGCTGATTTACCCGATCTGCCATTTTGCCAAAGAAAACCTGTAGTACCGCATTAACCAGCGTGCGGCAGGCGATTATTGTTCCCACTGTTACTCCGCTATACTGCACCCCATCCCAGCTTGCCAGCAGCAGCGGCAGAAATGCCATGGTGGGGATGGGAATAAGCATGGTTGTGCAGCGCGCCAGAAGTATGCCTAAAATGCGGGGGTTTTTGCTCATCAGCCGGATATTTTCCAGCAATCTGCTTTGAGAGCCGTTTCCGATGCCAACCGCCGCAGGCATGGTTATCCAGACAAGCCCCATCGCCAAAAAACTTAACCCTGCCATACTGTTAAAAACGGATGGCATCCCCCAATTATCAGCCAAAAATCCGCCAAGCAACGGCCCGCAACCAATACCAAAAAAGACCGCCATATTCAAATAGCTCATATAACGCCCCTCCTCTCCATCCGGGGCAAGAATACTCATATAGGCCATCGCCACAGGAACGATCATCGCCGACCCAACACCCTGTAAAAAACGGATACAGATCAGCGCAGATACACTGCCTGCCAGAGGAATCAGCAGGCCAACCACCCCATAAATGGCAAGCCCACCCACCAGAAACTGCTTCCTTCCCCATCTATCCGACCAACTGCCAACCATCGGCTGTAATGCCCCGCGCGAGAAAGAAAACACTGCCATAATCATGCCCAATGCAAAGCCATTCGCTCCAAGAGTTGTCGCAAAAACCGGCAAAACCGGGATGATAACACCAATACCAAGCAGACCGATAAATACAGAAAGCAGCAGGGTAATAAATGCAGCCCGATTCATAGCCCCTATAGCCCTATGCCAAATGCTGACGCATGGTTTCAAAAAGGAAAATTCCGGCAGCAACCGAGCTGTTCAAAGAATCCAGCTCACCGTGCATCGGGATGGAGAGCAGCAGATCGCACTCCTTTTTCACCAATGGCCGAATGCCCTTGCCTTCCGCACCAACAACAAGACAGGCAGGCACGGTAAGATCGGTTTGATAAAGGCTTTGGGCGGCCTCATCCTTTACCGCACCAAACACCCAGAAGCCCAACTCTTTAAGAGAGGAAAGTGCTGTTACCAGATTGGTTACCTGACAAATATCAATATGTGCCATCGCCCCGGCAGCAGATTTGGCTGCAGTACCGCCAAGAGGGGCGGAACGCTCTCTGGTGGTCAGCACCCCGGCGGCACCGGCGGCTAGGGCGGAACGGATAATTGCGCCAACATTATGCGGGTCTTGCAGGCTATCAAGCACCACAATGCGGCAGGGTTTTCCCTGTTCAATGCGCTGCCGCAGGCGGCTGGAAAAATCGGCAAAATCAAGCAATCCGGCTTCTGTGGTGCGGGCAATAACCCCTTGATGACGGATTTGCCCACTGTTTTCTCCGGTAATTTTCAATGCCTCAACAAAGCGGAGCCGCAAACCTCGTTGCCGCGCAAGAGCAATAATTGCTTCAATCTTATCTCCCCGACGCTCCTGCTGAATAAAGACCTCAACAATCTGTTCGGGATGCTGCTGTAAACATTCCAGCACCGGATGAACCCCCCAGAGCAGGTCATCTTGTGCGGTAAAACGCTTCTCCCGCTTTTTTCCCATGCCGGAGGTGGCAGTAGAAGCAGTAGAGCGGTTGCGCCCCTTGCCCTTTGGGGCGGAACTCCCCTTATCCTTTTTCGTCTTCGCCATTTATGCCCTCAATCGCCACTGACTGGCCGCTAAAACCCCGGTGCTGGCCGGCACGTTCGGCCAGAATTATTGAACGCAGCATTACTACTGCCTCCTCCAGATCATCATTGACCAGCAGATAGTGATAATTACCCGCTTGGGCAATCTCCTTTTTCGCATTTGCCACCCGCAGTTTACAGGTTGCCTCATCCTCTGTCTGCCGCTGCCGCAGCCGCCTTTCAAGCTCGGCCAGGGAGGGTGGCGCAATAAAGATAAAGGCCGCATCAAGAGAAGAATCCTTACGCAGAATGGCTGCACCCTGCACATCAATATCAAGAATAACATCAGTGCCAGCGGCCAACTGCTCGAGCACCGCTTCCCGGCTGGTGCCATAGAAATTATTATGCACCTCCGCAGATTCAAGAAAAACGCCCTTTTCCCGCAGGGCAAGAAACTCCTTACGGCTGACAAAATGGTAGTCAACTCCGTTTTTCTCCTGCGGTCGTGGCGCTCTGGTAGTATGAGACACCGAGAAGGCAAGGCCCTCGATTTCTACCATAACCTTTTGTAAAAGTGTGGTTTTACCGGCACCAGAGGGTGCCGAAATAACAAAAAGACATCCGTTCATGGCTCCACCTTTCTTATTCCTGTGGCCAGCCCCATCTGGTAGTTCTGCTGCAATGCCTGCATCCGTTGATTGATGGTTTCCGACTGTACCGAAGAGAGCACAATATGGTTGGTATCAAGTACCAGAATGGAGCGGGTACGCCTGCCCTCGGTAACGTCAAGCAAACGATTTTCATTTTTGGCAATTTCCTTCAATTTGCGGGCTGGAGATGAGCCAGTATTGATAACCGCCACAATCCGCTCCATCACCACCGTATTGCCATGCCCGATATTCAGTAACTGCATATCTCCCCCTACTCTATATTTTGCACCTGCTCACGCATCTTCTCCAGCTCACTTTTCAGCTCCACAGTATGATGGGCAATCTCGGCATCGTTGATTTTGGAGGCGATGGTATTGACCTCGCGCAAGAACTCCTGCACCAGAAAATCGAGCTTGCGGCCAATGGCACCATCGGCCTCAAGAAAACGCTGGAACTGGTCAATATGGCTGCGCAGGCGCACAATCTCCTCGGTAACATCGGTTTTATCGGCAATAAGTGCAATCTCCTGCGCAAGACGGGCAGGATCAAGAGAATCCGGTTCCAGCAATTTATCCACCCGCTCCTGCATCGCAGCCTGCCGCTGAGCAACAAGCTCGGGAATACGCTGCTCAATGGCATCGACCGTTTGCGAAAATTGCTGCAGACGCATGCGCAAATCTTCTGCCAGGGAAATGCCCTCCTGACAGCGCATCTCCTCGCAATGGCGTAGCGCCTCATCAAGAACAGGCTCTATCTGCAACCAAAGGTCATCAATATTTTCCTCCTGCTCTTCCTGGGTAATAACATCGGGAAAGGAGGCCAGTTGATAGACAGAAAGCTTTGTTCCCAGTTGAAACTGGGAGGAAAGTTCCTCCAGAGCGGTCATATACCCTTGGGCAATTTCACTATTTAAACGTACTTTTCGCCCCCTGGTCTTCTCCCCTTGCAAGGTAAGCAAAAGATCAACTCTCCCCCGCAGATGAAAACCGGTAACAACTTTACGAATACGCTCCTCCAGAGCCATATAGCCTCTGGGCAATTTCATCTTTAGATCAAGATAGCGGTTATTAACACAGCGCAGCTCAATAACACAGATGCGCCCATCAATTTCGCGCTCACCCCCGCCAAAACCGGTCATGCTTTTTATATTCATAATCAATACCAACTGTTATATAACAAAAAAAGCGATACAGAAGAAAGCCTTCTGTATCGCTCTGAATCTGCATTCCAACAGAAATCTACTTGCCGCTCATTTTTTTATCCAGCTCTTTAATAATTGCAGGAGTAACATTGATGGAATCATTAAAATAGGCAACGCCAGCCATCTTTTCCAGAATAAGATCGTAACCATTAGCCTTGCTGTATTCCTTAACAATTACACGCAGTTTTGTAAGAATAGGAGAAAGCTCCTTATCCTGTAACTGTTTGAGCTCAAAAGAGGCATCGGCAGCCTTTTCCTTCAGAGTCCGCTTGATTTTTTGCAGCTCACGGATTTTGGCAGCCCGCTTATCTTCACTCCAGACGGAACTCTTCTTCTCAATTTCCATCTGCAATTCTTTCATGTTTTTCTCTTCAACCTGAAACTTCTCCCTAAAGGCAGCAGTCTTGCTATCAAGTTTTTTCGCCGCAGCCTGCCCGGCCTTGCTTTTCGCAATCACCTCCTGCAAGTTAATAACACCTATCTTACCGGCAGCACAGGCATTACCAGCACCAACAGCAAGAGCAATAAACAAAACACCACATAATAACTTATAAAATTTCATTATCTATCCTCTTCTTATTTCTCAATGACAACGAAATCATCGCGGCGATCCTGTGCCCAGGCCAATTCATCATGATCGGTAAAAAGCAAACGCTCCTTGCCATAGCTTACCGTCTCCAGGCGAGATTCATCAATGCCCATATTCACCAGATACCGTTTTGCAGTCAATGCCCGGCGCTCACCAAGAGCCATATTGTATTCCTTGGTTCCACGAGGATCACAGTTTCCTTCAATGCGTACATTTACCTCGGAATATTTTTTCATAAAATCCACATTCACTTCCATTCTGGAACCCTGATCATCAGGAATCGCAGAGGAGTCAAACGCAAAATAGAGAGGCAGCATTCCGTCTGTGGTGCGGGCTTCACCAATACCAAAGCTGGATGGAGCAGAATCAAGAGACTCCACAGGTCCCATGGCCTCCACCTCTTCAACAACCATCTCCTCCGAGGTTTTCTTTGCGCTACAGCCAGCAAGAGTTAACGCTGAGACGCACAATAAAACAGGAACATAACGCATTACATTTTTCATAAAATCCTCCAAAACAGATTCTTGGGTAAAAAAGACTCTGCCCAAAAGCGACAAGTCAATTTTTCGGGCTGCAAAAATACATTTAAACGGTAAAAACCTACTATAGACCAACAAAGCGTAATTTCAACCATTTTTTCAAAAACAGCAAAATTTTACACCATTTTTTTTCTCCGCTTCCCGCCATAGCTTTCTTCACTTTCCGCTGGAGATTATTATTGTTTCCGGTTATACAACTAAAAGTTATTATAAAAAATGATGCTCCTGCACCTGGTATTATATACAGGATCATCTCTTTTTTTGCCGAGGAGAGAGGAAGATATGGCAAAGGTCAATATAAGCCCCAACAGAACAACAGAAAAGACAATCCGCTCCATCGACCGCAAGCGGGAGCAGGAGCGGAAAAGGATGTTTCGTCGTGCCAGGGAGTATGCCTCAGAATTCAGTATTCATCTGGTGCAACGCCTTATCGACAGAAAGATTATTGAAACCAACGATATTGAACGTGTAAAAGAGCTTTTTTTCGAGCAGTTAGGCCAGCTTCCCTATATTGAAGATTTTGATTTACAGATGAAAGTTGCACCCTTGCGAACCCTGGTGCAGGATCCTAATATTGTAAGTCTTTATTTCTCCCAGTATATCATTGAAGATCTGGTTGACCATCCATCAATTCAGGATGTCTTTGGTGACGATCTTGATATTTATCTTGCTGTTGACAGTATTTTTCAGGTTCTTCGTCAAGAGTAGCACAGGCAGTCAACAGTATGAAGCACCCAGCAGAGCTACCGGCACTTGTTTTTGCCGACAGCAAAGGGAATATCACTGATTTTCCCGAACTGAAAATGACCGGAGCAAGCGGTAGCCATATCCTGCCCCCCGAATGTCAGGATCTTATTCCCCTGCCGGAAGGAAGCGAATTATTTACCCTTCCCGGCAGACTTCCCATTGGCTGGGATGGAACAAGCCGTGAACCCGCCCTGCTGGCGGAAAATCCCTATACAGATACGCCATCAACCATTCAGGCGGTGGCGGCTTTTATCGCCCCGGCTCACACCTCTATTTTAGGTTGCAGCTATCAAACACAAAAAAACGCTCCAAACCTTCCACTTTTTGCCTATACCGCAGTAGGCTGGCTTGACGGGAAATTCTGGGTTCCCGCCTTTCGCAGCGATAGGGATATTCGGCAGGACAGCAATCAGTATACCAGAAAACAGGTGGAAAAAAGGACTGCTGCAAAGTTAAAAAAGCACCCGGAAAATCGTCTGATTCAACACTTGGGCAAATGCTGCCTTACCTATGGCTGCCCGGCAGCAAGAAACTTCTTTCTTGGCCGCTGGGAGGCTCCTCTGCCAACATCACCCACCTGTAATGCCCGCTGTCTTGGCTGTATATCTCTGCAGGAGGCCGGTGAATGCTCTGCGCAGGATCGCATTACCTTTGTTCCTACCGCCAAAGAGCTATGCGAAATTGCCATTCCCCATCTGCAAAAGGCGGCAAACCCTATTGTCAGTTTTGGTCAGGGCTGTGAAGGAGAACCGCTGCTACAGGCAAAAACCATTGCCCAAAGCATCACCATGATGCGGCAGGCAACAGGGCGCGGCACCATTAATCTCAATTCCAATGCCAGTCTGCCGAAAAAGCTTGAAATGCTGGCAGAGGCAGGGCTTGATTCACTACGGGTCAGTATCAATTCAGCGCAAGAACAGTGTTATAATGCCTACTATCGCCCAACCAACTACCAGTTTGCCGATGTTATGCGCTCCATTGATACAATGAAAAAGTATGACCGTTTTGTCTCTTTGAACTATTTTATCCTGCCAGGGTTTACCGATTCCGAACCGGAATATAACGCACTCTGCCAACTGGTGGAAAATCATCAGCCGGATTTCATTCAACTGCGTAATCTTAATATCGACCCGGAAAGATATATGGTGCAGATGGGTGCAGAAAAATTGCCCGTAAGCGATGGCATTCGGCCCTGGTTAAACCGCCTGAAAAAGAGATTTCCCAAACTTCGTTTTGGGTATTTTAATCCGCAGGTGAAAAATTCCATACGATAGGAAAAAGAGAATACTAATTTGTTATTTCGGGTATTTTCTTGCAGTATGAATAATATTTAACACAATTACATTCTTCTCCTCCTCATTTACTGCAATTACCACAATATAGGGGTAGCGATCAATAACCAGCTCTCTGGTTCCTTTCACCCTGCCCTTCCTTGTCCTGGCAGGAAAAAAACGCAGGGATTCTACCTTTCTGCTAATTGTTACACTTATTTTTTTAGCAAGTTCCTTACTCACTTCCTCCATATAATACTGAAGGATATTAAGAAAATCATTCTCTGCCGCTGTTGACCATACAATTTTATACATAAAAACTTATTTCAGTAATTGTATAGCCTCTTCCATTACTTCCTCATGCTCTACCTGCTTAATATCACCATCTTTCAAGCCATTGAGCGTCGTCTCAACTTTAGCAGCAAACCATTCATCATATCCTTCTTCCTTCTCCAGAAGCATTTCCGCCACCAAGGTATTCCGTGCATCTTCCATTGACAACATAATGCCCACAGGACGTTTATTCTGGGTTACCACCACAGGTTCTTTCTGAGCAGTATCAAGAAAAAAACCAAATCTGTTTTTCACTTCCACAGAACTCATTGTCTTCATGGCTCTATCCCTTCCATAAAAAATGCAGCATCATATAGCAAAAGCCCTTTTATCCCCATAAATTCCCTGCAAAAAAGACCGCCCATCTTCCTTAAACAGAACAACCGCCTCCAGATAACCAATATGCCCATATTCTTCATGGGTTTGTGCAAGGAAAAACTCCTTTAGCGGAAAGATATTCCAGTCATGCGTTACCGCAAGAGCAATCTCGTTATGCCGCAAACCAGCAAGCATTTTCTCCATCGCCAGCACAATTTCCCTGGCACATTGTTGCGGCGCGATAATTTCACTGACAGGCAGCTCTTCATTAAACCACATACGCAAGTAGTGATCATGCCCCACTTTCTCCTGCCGACCAATAGCTGCAGGAATATCATTAAGATAAAACGGGGTTAACTCGGTTATAACCGAGACGGGGGGAGAGAACTGTTTATGGCTCATCGCATAGCCCATACCAACAAGATATGCCGTCTCCATACAACGGGTAATATAGCTGCTGTAGAGTTGTGGCTTCATTTCCTGTACCAGTTTTTGCCCAAAACCCTTGGCAAATTCCTTGCCCTCCTCGGTCAGTGTCATAAACACCTCCTGATCCGGGGTTTCTGGATAATAACGGGCGGAATGGCGCAAAACCGCCACGACCCCGCCATCAGCAATATCCAGTGCAGAATCAAGCAGCGCAACAGTCTCCTGCCCCCTATAATCATGCTTTGTGGCTCGCTTCATTATCTCCTCCTGTTCTTCAGGCAAGCCCGGCCATCATTTCAGGGATTGCCGCAACTTTCTCTTTCTCTTCCACCGCAAAACAGTCTACCAGCCGCCCGCCATACATCACACCAATTCTATCGGCCAGGGCAAGGGCTTCATTCAAATCACCCGTTACCAGAAAAATCCCCGCCGCCTCACGGGCTTTCAGCAACAATTTCCACACCTCTTCGGCTGCAGCAATATCAAGCCCCTGAGTTGGCTGCTCAGCAACAATCAATCGGGGCTTACGGTAAAATTCCCTGGCAATCACCAGCTTCTGCAAATTACCGCCAGAAAGCTGCCAGGCAGCAGCAGAAAGGTCAAAGGGACGAATGGCAAAGGTTTCTACCAGATATTCTGCCCGTTTTTTTGCCTGCTCCCGATCAACGAGAACCCCGCCAGCCCCCTTAATAAAATGGCGTCTGGTGGTAAGCAAAAAATTATCTAGCAGATCAAGCTGAGGACAGGTGGCAAGGCCCTGGCGATCTTCAGCGATCCAGGCAAGGGTATTCTCTATATCATCCTTACCCTGGCGGAAAAACGTAGCAGCAGGCTGTCCCAGGATTTCCAGATGTCCGCCCTGCAATGGACGCAGCCCACA
>PDWI01006114.1_pt1 | contig 15254 bp, 14 predicted proteins | sample 1430891 | NCBI WGS metagenome assembly PDWI01 (sample SAMN01162508, study PRJNA174530) | Oral metagenome, whole genome shotgun sequencing project. | biome: Marine environment; feature: Marine mammal; material: Swab sample of the gingival sulcus; isolation source: swab sample of gingival sulcus... | reverse complement strand
AGAAAATATTAAATCACAATTAAAATCAGCCTTATCAGAAGTTTCTAAACTAAATACTGCAGACATGCTGGACCAACGTTATCAGCGTTTACGTAACTTTGGTTTTTTTGACGATTAATTTTAATTAGTTGTGACGGAATCAAATTACCACACGCTATATACTATTTGTGCTGATAATTTAAAACCATTGATTGATGAGCAAAAAGCTTTTCTTGTTGGTTTTAGTGGTGGTAGAGATTCGCATGTTTTATTAGATATTATGGTACGATTAAAAAATGCCAATATCGTACCGTCATTCTCTGTTATCCATATCCATCACGGGCTAAACCCAAATGCGGATAATTGGGTTAAACATTGCCAGTCTATTTGTCAGGCTTATGACGTACCTTTAATCATCGAATACGTTAAAACTTCACCCGATAAGGGCGACAGTATTGAAGATTTTGCACGAAAAACTCGTTATCAATTGATTTCTACTCATATTAAAGAAAACACCGTTTTTCTCTCCGCTCATCACCAACGCGACCAAGCCGAAACCTTTTTACTACAACTCATGCGAGGAGCAGGATTACACGGCTTACAGTCCATGCCCAAAGTTAAACCTTTTGCCAAAGGCAGCTACGCCAGACCTCTGCTCAATGCAAGTTATGAAGACATTGTAAACTATGCCGCACAGCAACAATTAGATTTTATTGATGACGACAGTAATGACAATATCCGTTTTAATCGCAATTATATTCGTCACGAGGTCCTACCCGTACTTGAAAAGCGTTTTCCCGCCGCAGTGCAATCTATTGCTCAGTCTAGCCATTGGCTATCAGAGGTGCATGAGCAAAAAACACCCGATGTACTTTCCATCAAAAAATTACAGACACTAAGTGAAACCGAAAAAAAACAACAGATTCGTGCCTTTATCAAAGGAAAAACCGATTGCTCACTATCGCAAACACAAACACAATACATTTTAGAAAATCACCTAACGGCAGCTGCTGATAAACACCCCACCCTAAACATTGGTAAAAAAAAGGACTATACTATTCGCCGTTATAAAGGCGAAATTATTGTCACAAAAAAACTCCCTGATGGGTTTGCAAAAAATAGCGGCCCATTAAAACTATCTGAAAAACCTTACCGATTTACTTTTAAAAAATACCTATCCTTTCCGCCAGTGCTTAATATCGACTGGCAATTGGGTGAAGGACTATTATTGCCGGAAAATACCCGGCTACAACTGAGAACATTAGATAATCAAGCCTACTTTCAACCGCACGATAGAAATCATCATCAACGTATCAAAAAACTGCTACATGAAAGACAGATTCCCATTTGGCTACGTCATTTAATGGTCGGTATGTATTGGCAAGATGAATTAATTGCCATTCCCGGGATTGGTGTTGCAAAATCCCACTACAAAAAAAATCCTCAAGCTGCTATGCCGATGTGGCAAGTTCAAGCAAATTTTGTTAAACTGTAACCCCTGTAATCCATCACATATTTCAGGGCAAAATCAGTTTTTATGACAAAATACATTTTCATTACAGGCGGTGTTGTTTCTTCTTTAGGGAAAGGCATCGCGGCAGCTTCTTTAGGTGCAATCCTCGAATCTCGCGGACTCAATGTCACGATGATAAAATTAGACCCATATATCAACGTTGACCCCGGTACGATGAGTCCTTTCCAGCATGGTGAAGTCTTTGTCACACATGACGGCGCTGAAACGGACTTAGACCTTGGTCACTACGAGCGGTTTATTCGTTTCCAATCTAAACAGTCTAATAACTGTACTTCAGGGCGTATTTACCAAGATGTTATCGCCAAGGAGCGTCGCGGCGATTATCTCGGAGCGACGGTACAAGTTATCCCACACATTACTGATGCCATTAAAGCCCGCGTCAAAAAAGGGGCTGAAGGCTATGATATTGCCTTAGTCGAAGTAGGCGGAACCGTTGGCGATATTGAATCGCTACCGTTTATGGAAGCCATTCGCCAAATGGGAGCGGAACTCGGTAGGGAAAATGCTTTATTTATGCATCTGACTTTATTGCCTTACGTAAAATCTTCGGGTGAATTAAAAACCAAACCAACTCAACACTCGGTAAAAGAACTACGCTCAATTGGCATCCAACCCGATATTCTGATTTGTCGCTCAGACCGCAAAGTCCCAGCCGAAGAACGTAGAAAAATCGCACTCTTTACCAATGTCGAATCTAAGGCTGTTTTTGAATGTTTAGACGCAGATTCTATTTACGCTGTGCCTCGTTATTTACAGGAACAGGGATTAGATGAAGTCGTTGTTGAAAAATTGCGTTTATCGACTGCACCTTCGGATTTGTCTGAATGGGACAATGTGATTAATGCGATTAACTCACCCAAAGGCGAAGTCAATGTCGCCATGGTGGGTAAATATGTCGATTTGACTGATGCCTATAAATCCTTAAATGAAGCCCTTTTCCACGGCGGTATTCACAACCAGTATAAGGTTAACCTGCATTACTTTGAATCCAGTGATTTCCGTGGGGGTGATATTGAGGCACTAAAATCAATGGATGCTATCGTCGTGCCAGGTGGATTTGGCGAACGCGGTGTCTTAGGTAAAATCAATGCCGTGCGTTATGCTCGCGAAAACAATATTCCTTTCTTGGGCATTTGTTTGGGACTTCAGGTTGCCGTTATTGAATACGCCCGCAATGTGATTGGTATTGACGATGCTGACTCCACTGAATGGAATAAAGATACGAAAAATCCAATTATTGCTTTAGTGACTGAATGGGTCAATGAAAAAGGACAAATTGAACACCGCGACCACGCCGCTGATTTAGGCGGAACTATGCGTCTGGGAGCATTAACAGGGAAAGTTAAAGCGGGTACAAAAACCCAAGAAATCTACGGTGATACTATGGTAGAACGCCACCGTCACCGCTTTGAAGTCAACTCACAATATGAGCAAACCCTAGAAGAAGCGGGTATGATTATTTCTGCTCGTTCTGCAGATAATGGACTGGTTGAGGTGATTGAATTACCTGATCACCCGTGGTTTATAGCCTGTCAATCACACCCGGAATTCACCTCGACACCACGTGATGGACACCCATTATTTAAATCATTTATTGCGGCTGCAATTAAACAAAAACAATCGTAGGAGAAAATCATGGCGACAATTAGCAATGTAAAAGCACGTGAAATTTTAGATTCTCGTGGTAATCCCACTGTTCAAGTTGATGTCACACTGACTAGCGGAACAAAGGGTCGTGCCAATGTGCCTTCAGGTGCTTCAACAGGTATCCGTGAAGCCTTAGAATTGCGTGACGGCGACAAATCTCGTTATGACGGTAAAGGCGTACTTACCGCAGTTAATAATGTCAATACAACCATTAATGCCGCTCTCAGTGGCTTAACGTTGACACAAACTGAGTTAGACGAAAAAATGATCGAGCTAGACGGCACTGATAATAAAAGTAATTTAGGTGCAAATGCGATTTTAGGTGTTTCTATGGCATTTGCCTATGCCGCAGCTAAAGAAATAAAAACGTCACTATATGAAAATTTAACTCAGATTAACGGTAAGTATGGACTGCCTGTGCCGATGATGAACATTATCAATGGCGGGGCTCACGCTGATAACTCTGTCGATATCCAAGAGTTTATGATTATGCCTGTTAACTTTAATACTTTTTCAGAAGCACTTCGCTGCGGTGCAGAAGTTTTTCATGCCTTACGCAAAGTTTTACAAAAAGATGGGCATATAACCACCGTTGGCGATGAGGGTGGGTTTGCACCAAATTTGCCATCGTCAAAAGCGGCCTTAGAGGCCATTATGACCGCTATTCATCATGCCGGCTACAAGCCTGGTAAAGATGTTTTCTTAGCACTAGATGCTGCCAGTTCGGAATTTTACAAAAATGGTAAATATGAATTAGCCGGTGAAGGAAAATCTTTGAATAGTGAAGAAATGTCGGATTACCTTGCTGCTTTGGTTGCAGAGTTCCCAATTGTGTCTATCGAAGATGGTATGGCGGAAGAAGATTGGGGCGGCTGGAAAATTCTTACCGATAAAATTGGCGATAAAGTGCAAATCGTCGGTGATGATTTATTCGTAACTAATCCTGCAATTTTCCAAGAGGGTATAGACAAAGGTATTGCCAATTCAATTCTTATCAAAGTTAACCAAATTGGCACGATAACTGAAACTTTAAAAGCCATTGATATGGCTCACCAAAGTGGCTATACTGCCGTTGTGTCACACCGCAGTGGTGAAACAGAGGACGCAACCATTGCTGATATTGCTGTTGGTACATCTGCAACACAAATCAAAACAGGTTCATTATCACGCTCTGACCGTATCGCCAAATATAACCGTCTATTATTAATTGAAGAACAACTCGGCGATAAAGCTTTTTACTACGGCAAGTCTGCTTTTTTAGGGAAACTATCCTAACATTAGCTATTTTTGCGGCACTATGCTAACCTGTCAAGTAGCCCATTCGTTTGCACAAAATGGATAATACATTATGACAACAACCATTAAAAAATTATTTAGTTCTACCGCTCGAATTATCTTGTTTATTGCTGCCCTTATGTTGCTACTGTTTTTAAACTACCAAGTTTGGAAAAAAGACGCAAAACAAGAGCAGGAAATTGTTGCCTTACAAAAAGAATTACAAATTCAACGACAAGAAAATAACAAAACGGCAATGGTGAATAAAGACTTGAAGCAAAAAATCGAAAGCCTAAAACAAGGTAGTACCGATATGATAGAGGAAGAAGCTCGCAGTGGCTTTGGCATGGTGGGTGAGGGCGAAACTTTTATTCATTTTGACGATAAGGAGAACTAATCTTTAACTTTCTTATTCAATTTATTAAAAGCCAGTGAATAAACTCACTGGCTTTTTTAATTTTAAAATATAACAAAGTACCGTCATCCTATCATATATAGTCATTCACAGAATAACGGTACTAAAATCACATTTCGTTAATTCGTCCTTTAATCTCAGAAAAATTTTTAACGAAAGTTCCGCAAGCTCTCTTTATGATTAAAAAGCTTCTTGCTAAATAATGAGTTAAAGTATATGATTGAACGTTCATTCATTACTGTCCTCCTCTTTATATGAATAAGGCATTAAAAAAACAGAAAATTATTGATACGGCAATTTCTCTTTTTGTTGAAAGGGGTATCCATAATACTTCTATGCAAACACTGGCAAAAAAATCGGGTGTTGCTACAGGAAGTGTTTACACCTATTTTGATAGTAAAGAAGCGTTGGTTATAGAAACTTTTTACAGCATTATTAATGAAAGTATTGAAAGTGTGAAACAAAACTATGATAACACGCAGCCCATCAAAGCCCGTTTCTACTATTTACTAGAACAAAAAATCCGTTTTGATATTAAAAATCCTGAAAAGTTCAGATTCATGGGCATGTGTTCTTACGAGCCTATCATTATGGAAAAAATACAGGGTGATGACTGTAAAGACAGTCCGTTAGCAGCCGTATTAGCTGATGGTCAAAAAAAACAACTACTAAAAGAGCTACCTCTTCATGATGCGTTTTATTATATTTTTGGCGGTGTTGGCTCATTGTTGGAATGGAGGCTGTTTAATCAACAACGCATCAGCGATACCGATATTATCAATATGATAGAAATGGCGTGGAATAGCATTAAAAAATAATTGTATAAAAATAACAGTTAAATTAAACCTTACAACCTAAAAATGATAAATATTATTATGAAAAACAATAAGTTAATAATCAATATACTGTTAACTATCGCATTGATTTTTACACAAATTGCCAGTGCAGAACAGCAACAAAAGAAACAACAAGGGGCACCTAAGTTACCGGTTGGTTTTATCACCGTTAATCCAAAAACAATTAATTTAACTAAAAATCTGCCAGGGAGGTTAGTCGCAGTGCGTGATGCTGTGGTAAGAGCGAGAGTGACAGGTATTGTCGAAAAACGTTTTTTCCAAGAGGGTAGTTATGTACGTGCCGGCGAGCCGTTATTTCAAATTGATGATCGCCAGTTTCGTGCTAATCTAACATCAGCAAAGGCTCAACTTGCCCAAGCACAAGCCAGTCAAAAACTCGGTTCAGGCGATGTCAGACGATATCGTAGCTTATTAAAATCCAAAGCTATTTCACGTCAGGTTTATGACCAAGCTCAGGCTCAACTTGCCTCCGCCAATGCAGCTATTCAGTCAGCAAAAGCAGCAATTACACAAGCCCGGTTAAATATTGAGTATGCTAAAGTTGCTGCTCCCATTGAGGGTTATATTGGTCAAGCAGATGTTACTGAAGGGGCCTTGGTTTCAGCAGCCTCAGGGACACAAATGGCACAAATTCAGCAAATCGATCCGCTATATATCAATATTAAACAGCCTGCAGCACAAATTATAAAGATCAAACAGATGCTGATGAAAAGTGGCATTAAAATTAAAGATATCGAAAAAATGGGCATTAAAGTTAATGTCTTGCTTGACGATGGTAGTGCATATCCCTACCAAGGACAATTATTATTTGCTAATGTCAACGTCGATCCAATGACAGGCGAAGCATCGCTAAGGGCCAAACTGCCCAATCCTGACCACTTACTTATGCCGGGGTTATACGTGCGTGTTGAAGTTCCACAGGCAAAAATAGACAATGCCGTATTATTACCTCAGCAAGCGGTTAATCGAGGGAGCCAAGGCGATTCAGTCTATGTCTTGAATGATGATAATACTTACGCACCACGCCAAGTTACAGTGGTACAGTCACAGAATAATCAGTGGCTAATATCTGAGGGATTAAAAGCGGGAGAACGAGTGATTGTTGACGGTATGCAAACTGTTTTAATGATGCACTTAAAAAAAGTGACCCCTGTGCCGTTTGGAGAAAAGGCCCCACAAAAAGGCAAACAACCGTCACAGAAAAAAGAGAAATAATATGGCCAATTTTTTTATCGATCGACCAATTTTTGCATGGGTAGTTGCCCTATTCATCATTATTGCCGGTGGTGCAACATTGACCAAGCTGCCCATTAACCAATATCCTCGCGTCGGCGCGCCAACCATCACCATTACGACAATTTATCCCGGTGCATCAGCTCAAACACACGAAGATGCCGTACTGGCAATCATTGAAAAAGAAATGAACGGCATTGACGGTTTAGATTATTTATCAACCAGTGCCGATACGACAGGAGTGGGGGAAGTAACCTTAACATTCAAAACAGGCACTGATGAAGACATTGCCCAAGTCAATGTTCAAAATGCCCTAGCTGCTGCAACACCAAGACTGCCACAGTCGGTGCGTAATAACGGTATTAGAGTAACCAAATCACAGAGTGGCTTTTTAATGTTTGCCGCACTAAAAAGTAAAAGTGGAAAAACAGGAATAGCAGAAATCGCCGACTATGCCATTCGCAGTATACAGCCTGAATTACAACGCATTGATGGTGTGGGCAATGTTCGAGTCTTTGGTTCTGAGCAAGCCATGCGGATTTGGCTAGATCCTGACAAACTGCGTAGCTATAACCTCAATGTCCATGATATTAATAAAGCGATTAGCAATCAAAATATCCAGATTCCAGCGGGGACTGTTGGTGGACTGCCAACTTTAGCAGAGCAGACGATTACAGCTACAATTACCATACTATCACAACTGAAAACCCCTGATGAATTTAGAGCCATTGTCGTGAAATATCATACCGATGGCTCAACCGTAACACTCGGTGATGTCGCCCGTGTCGAAATGGGATTGCAAAGCTATACAACACGTATGCGATTAAATGGTAAAAATGCCGTTGGTATGGGGATTCAGCTTTCTACCACAGGTAATGCTGTTGCAGTCGCTACGGCTGTTCGTGAAAAAATGGCAGAGCTAGGAAAGTTTTTCCCAGATGATATTGATTGGGTTATTCCTTACGATACGTCAAAATTTGTCAATATTTCGATTGAGAAAGTTTTAATGACACTCTTAGAGGCAATGGCGCTGGTCTTTATTGTCATGTTCCTATTTTTACAAAATATTCGCTATACCATTATTCCTACCATTGTGGTGCCTATTTCTTTATTGGGGGCAATTGCCTTAATGGGGATTTTTGGTCTATCAATTAATGTATTAACCATGTTTGCCATGGTACTGGTGATTGGGATTGTCGTGGACGACGCGATTGTTGTCGTTGAAAACGTCGAACGCCTGATGGCGGAAGAGGGGTTATCTCCTCGTGATGCCGCTCATAAAGGTATGGGGCAAATTACAGGAGCGGTCATTGGTATTACCGTCGTTCTGATTGCCGTTTTTGTTCCCTTGGCCTTTTTCCCCGGAGCCAGTGGTAATATCTACCGACAATTTTCTCTGGTCATGGTTGCCGCTATTGCTTTTTCTGCCTTTTTAGCACTGTCTTTAACACCCGCACTGTGTGCCACTTTATTAAAACCTGTTAGAGAAGACCACCATGAAAAGAGAGGCTTTTTTGGTTGGTTTAACCGCACAGTCAAACGCACAACGCATATTTATGAGGGATTTTTAGCCAAATTGGTGCGCGGTATATTTTTCATGATGCTGATTTATGCCGCCATAGGTGGCGGGGCATACTTGATTTACAAACAATTACCGGGATCATTCTTACCGCAAGAAGATCAAGGTTTTATTATGGCGAGTGTGCAACTTCCACCAGAAGCAACACAAGCACGCACCTCAAAAACCATGAAACAAGTTGAAGACATCGCTATGGCAAATGAAAATGTCGAGAATATCACTTCTGTTTTGGGTTTTAGTTTTGACGGTTCTGGACAGAATATGGGACTTGCCTTTATTACCCTAAAAGATTGGCAGGAACGTCAGGCGCCTGAACAAAGTGCCAAAGCCATTGCTAAAACGTTAATGGGAAAATTTATGGGTATTCGTGATGGTTTTATTATTGCCTTATCACCACCGGCGATTATGGAATTAGGCAGCTCTTCCGGCTTTAATATGCGATTAGAGGATCGAACTAACCAAGGACATGAGGCGTTACTTAATGCCCGAAATATGCTCTTAGGTATGGCGGCACAAGATAAGCGTTTAAAAAATGTTCGTCCCAGCGGTTTAGAAGATGCCCCACAACTACAATTTACCCTAAACCGCAATGCTGCCTACGCTAAAGGCGTTGATATTGAAGCAATTGCAGGGGTTCTTGGAACTGAATTAGGTTCATACTATGTTAATGACTTTCCTAATAAAGGACGTATGCAGCGTGTCGTGGTCATGGCAGATGCCAAAGCCCGAATGCAAGCCGATAACATCATGAGAATGACGGTACCAAATAATAAGGGCGAGTTGGTGACACTCTCTGAATTAGTCAGTATGAAATGGGTAACAGGTCCTGCACAATTAACTCGCTATAATAGTTATCCATCAATGAGTATCGGCGGTTCAGCAGCTAGTGGCAGCTCTGGGACAGCAATGAAAGCCATGGAAGAATTAGTAGCTAAATTACCACCGGGTTTTGGTATGGAGTGGACAGGACAATCATTAGAAGAGCAGCGAGCAGGCAATATGTCGGCGATTTTATACGGTTTTGCCATGTTAGCAGTCTTTTTATGTTTGGCAGCACTATATGAAAGCTGGTCAATTCCCTTTGCGGTGATGTTAGTTGTACCACTTGGATTTTTGGGTGTCGTCTTGGGTGTCTTTATGCGGGGCATGGCAAATGATATCTATTTCCAAGTCGGTATGATTACTGTGATTGGGCTATCGGCAAAAAATGCGATTCTAATCGTTGAGTTTGCCAAAGATTTACAGGCAGAAGGCGTATCATTGGTCAAAGCCGTTTTACAAGCGGCTCACCTACGTTTTCGTCCAATTATTATGACTTCAATGGCATTTATTATGGGCGTTGTGCCATTATACCTTGCCACTGGTGCGGGCTCTGCTAGCCAACGAGCAGTAGGAACTTCAGTTTTCTGGGGTATGTTAATTGGTACATTTTTAGCCATATTTTTTGTACCGTCATTCTACCTAGTGGTACGAAAACTGTTTTCCCGTCATGCAGAGCAATCCACTAAAACAGATACTTGACCATTGAATCAATACGCAGGAAAATGAACAGATGATTTTGGAGAATATCGTGAAAATAAAAAATTTAACACAAGCAGTAACACTAGCACTTATACTGGGTGGCTGTTCATTTGCCCCACAATACCAACAGCCTGATGTCCCTTTATCAGAGCAGTGGGTGGGTGTAGCTTTAAAAGAGCAAAACAGTACAGGTGTTGCGCCGAGTGAACTAGGTTGGCGAGATTTTTTCACCGATCCACGCCTACAAAAACTGATTTCAGCGGCTCTTCTTTATAACCACGATTTACGAAAAGCGGCATTAAATATCGAGCTTGCTCAAGCACAATATGGTATTAGTAAGGCTGATCGTTTGCCTACTGTGGGCTTAAGCGGTGAAAAAACACGCTCTCGCGGACAAACACCGTTAGGAAATACAGCTATCAGCGAACGCTATAGTGTTGGTTTAGGAATTAGTAATTTTGAACTGGATTTCTTTGGACGAGTGAAAAATCAGTCTGAATCAGCTTTAAATAAATATCTTGCCACCAAAGAAGCTCATGATGCCGCTCAACTCAGTTTAATTAATACGGTGGCAAAAACTTATTATCAATGGCAAGCTGCCAAGGCATTACAAAACCTTGCCAAACAAACACTAGCAACACGCCAAAAAACTTATCACCTAACGAAATTACGTTTTCAAGAGGGTATTGCTTCGGGGACCGATTTATCGACAGCTCGCAGTACCATCGCAACGGCCAAATCAGCCTATCAGCAGCAAACACGTAATTTACAGCAGGCCGAAAATGCCTTATCCATGCTAGTTGGGCAACCTTTAGATAGTTTAAATTTACCCAAAGGTAAACGTTTAACAAAACAATTTACTAATAAGCGTCTGTTTGCAGGGATTCCTTCAAAAGTGTTATTAAATCGTCCCGACATTCGCCAAGCAGAATATACGCTAAAGAGTGCTAATGCGGATATTGGTGCGGCACGGGCGGCAATGTTTCCGATTATTCGTTTAACAGCAAGTACCGGCTATGCCAGTAGCGAATTTAGCGATTTAATCAGCGACAACACACGTTTGTGGTCGATTGCTCCCTCAATCAATCTGCCAATCTTTGATATGGGTAAACGCAAAGCGGGGGTTAAAATCAGTGAGCTCCAACAAAAAATGGCTATTGAAAGCTACCAAAAAGCGGTTCAATCAGCATTCCGTGATGTCAACGACGCTTTAGTCGCAAGAAAAACCTTAGCTGAACAATATCAGGCAGAAAGAAGAGGGCAGGCTGCCACAGCTGAAACGCTACGCTTAGTCAAACTACAGGTACAAGAAGGATTAGCCGACGGATTAAACCTATTAGATGTTGAACGGGTCAACTTCTCCACCCAACAAGGACTATTAGCTACACAGCTAAAAATAGTCAATAACCAAGTAGATTTATATACTGCCCTAGGCGGTGGATTGCGTGAAATTTCTGAAATAAACCGTATAGATAAAAAGTAGAGAAAACAAATCATGGCATGGATTTATTTATTAGTTGCAGGCCTTTTTGAGTGCACTTGGGCCGTTGGGCTAAAATATACCGAAGGTTTTACCAAACTCATTCCCAGCTCTATTACACTGGTTGCAATGGTTCTCAGTGTTTGGTTCTTATCACTGGCACTTAAAACGATTCCTATCGGCACAGGATATGCGGTCTGGACAGGTATTGGAGCAATCGGTGTGGCCATCATCGGTATGGCATTTTTAGGTGAACCTCGCCAAATTGCACGAGTTATTTGTTTATTGCTGATTGTCTCCGGCATTATTGGATTAAAAGTTGTTTCTTAGCAATATGGCAATGGAAAACAATAAAAGACAAAGCATCAATCAATACGGACAGCCTATCGGTGAAGCTATTGCTGATTGGCAAGGAGCGAGCCACCCTAAGAAAATCATATTAAAGGGACGATTTTGTCGCCTAGAGCCACTCGATGCCGATAAACACAGTGCCGATTTATACGCAGCCTTTGCCTCAGACACAACGGGGAAATTGTGGACTTATATGTCCTCTGAACCTTTTCAAAGTGAGGCTGAGGTAATAACGTGGGCCAGCCACAATGCTAGCTTGGATGACCCCATTTTTTATGCAATTGTCGATAATAAAACCGATAAAGCCATTGGCGTAGCTGCCTATTTACGCATTAACCCAGAAATGGGCTGTATTGAGGTTGGACATTTGACTTTTTCACCATTATTACAACGAACTCCATTAGCAACAGAAGCAATGTTTTTGATGATGCAGTACGCTTTTGACGCATTGGGTTATCGCCGCTATGAATGGAAGTGTGATTCGTTAAATACCGCTTCGTGTAAAGCAGCAAAACGTTTGGGTTTCCAATTTGAAGGAATATTTCGACAAGCATTAGTCTACAAGGGGCGGAACCGTGATACCTCATGGTTTTCCATTATTGATAAGGAGTGGCCAATGTTGAAAGCTAGATTTCAAACATGGTTATCCGCAGATAACTTTGACGAAAGTGGCAAGCAATGCAAGCGATTAAAGGATTGTCAGCTTCATAAAAAACAGAACAATAGTAAATAATTAATAAAAGGGCTCATTTATGACACTGTTGATTTTAGGTTTACTCATTTTTTTAGGCGTTCATTCCATTGTGATTTTTGCCCCAAATTTTCGAGCTAAATACCGTCGAAAATATTTGCTCACCTGGAAGGCTGTGTATGGGTTAATTGCACTAGTAGGTTTTATTTTGATAATTATTGGTTATGGGCAGGCTCGATTATCACCCACTTTTGTCTATTTTTTACCCTACTGGTCACGCCATATTGTGTTTTTGCTAATGATACCTGTATTTATTTTGTTTTTTGCACCTTATTTCCCCGGTATGATTTCTAAGATATCTCGTCACCCCCAATTACTTGCAGTTAAAATCTGGGCGGGCGCACATTTGTTAGTCAATGGAACAGTCGCCGATTTATGCTTATTTGGCAGCCTATTAATTTGGGCAATATTGGATACTTTTGCTCTAAATCGTCTGCCTGTAAATAATCCACCCAATCGCCCAATGCAACTAAAAGCAGAAGACCTAAATGATGTGATTTTATTAACGCTAGGCATTAGTTTATATGTCGGTTTCTTAATGATTTTACATGCCAAATTAATTGGCATACCGCTGATTGCAATTTAACCATTAAATACAAGCTTGCTATAAAGTAATCATCAATAAATAGTGTTAAAATGGCTGCGGATTATCAGATATTTATTGATAGCTAAGAGAAGTTTAACAGGAAATAATAAGATGAAACTCAAGAACATTATTTTAATCAATTTTATCGGGTTAGCTCTCTTACTGGGCTGTAATACTGATAAAAAAGATAATACTAAAGACGAAAATGCTATCCCTCCCAAAATTGTCGCATGGCTAACGCTATCTGAAGGTGACACCAATAACCAGCGTCTCTTAGCGGGTGTTGTCACTGCTGCAGAACGCACACAATTAAGTTTTCAGGCACAAGGGCAAGTACAAACTATTCATATTAAAGTCGGTGAAAGTTTCCAAAAAGGGCAAGTGCTGGCTACACTAGACAAAACCAACTACCGCTTACAATTACAACGCGCAAAGGCACAACTCAATACGGCTATTGCTCAACGTAACCAGGCTCAAACTGAGGTTAGACGACGACAACACTTAGTCAAATCTAAAGCCGTCTCTAGAAGTCAGTTAGATGCTTTTCGCCTTCAGTTAACTTCTGCCCAGCAAAGTATTAATGCGGCAAAGGCACAGGTTAAATTAGCACAAAAACAACTAAAAGATACCGATTTAATTGCTCCATTTAGCGGTACTGTCACGGCAAAACTTGCAGAAATTGGTCAACTTGTCAGCCCCAAAGTACCTGTTTTTCTCGCAGAAGCAAAACAAACACCTGAAGTTGCCTTTAGTATTCCTGAAAATATGAGTCGCCAAGTCACTATTGACCAATTGGTTACCGTCACTCTGGCAGCCTTACCGGACCTTGCTCTCAAAGGCAGAATTACTGAAATTTCTAGTCAAGCCCAACTAGGTGCTTTCCCTGCTAAATTGACATTAAATAAACCGCCCAAAACCATTAAGGCAGGTATGACCGCAGAAATTCACTTTGACTTTCATCAAATAAACAGTAATCAAAATACAGGATTTCACATTCCACCTTCGGCACTGGGAGCTGATGAAAACAACAAACATTTTGTTTACCGAATTGCCAAAAAAGATAATCAACTACAACTCGTAAACGTCCCTGTTACAGTTATCAGCTTGTCGGGGAGCGATGTGCTAATTCAAGGCGATTTATCAACTAATGATAAACTGGTACGTAGTGGTTTGGGGTTTTTACATCCTGAGCAGGCTGTGTTGCTTATGGGAGAAGGTACAAAGCAGATTAACCCGTAAACCTATCTGATAAAAAGGAGAAGTAATTATGGCACGACCCAAAGATAAACAGACACTCATCGAAGCATCAGAGGTTAACTTTGCCAAACTTTGGCAGCTAATAGAAAAATTAACGGAAAAAGAATTTAACACACCATTTGATTTTTCTGATAATCCCAAACTCAAAGAAGCCCATTGGCAACGCGATAAAAATGTACGAGATATTTTGATACATTTGTACGAATGGCATCAACTATTAATTCATTGGATAACCCAAAACCAATCCAATCAATCTTCTGAACCCATTGGCTTTTTGCCCGAACCGTATACTTGGAAAAACTACGCTGACATGAATGTCGCATTTTGGCAAAAACATCAGCAAACATCTTATGAAAAATCCGTAATGATGCTCAAAAACAGTCATCATCAAGTGATGAAACTCATTGATTCCTTCAGTGATGATGAATTATTTACCAAGCAATATTTCCCTTGGACGGGGACGACTAACGTAGGAAGCTACTGTATCTCAGCAACTTCCAGTCACTATGACTGGGCATTAAAAAAACTGAAAAAACATAAGAAAAATTTGGAAAAATAATGAATCTATCACTAATTGGTTTTCGTTACGCGAGGGTTATTTTTGCACTGGTTATCACTTTGATGATATCGGGAATTGTCAGTTATTTTAAACTCCCTGCTAGTGAAGATCCTGCGATTATTATTCGCCAAGCACTCATCATCACGAAAAATCCGGGGCTGCCCACAGACAAGGTAGAATTACTGATAACCAAGCCTTTGGAATTGGCTATTCGCAAACGTCCCGAGGTA
>PDWI01006113.1_pt1 | contig 15254 bp, 15 predicted proteins | sample 1430891 | NCBI WGS metagenome assembly PDWI01 (sample SAMN01162508, study PRJNA174530) | Oral metagenome, whole genome shotgun sequencing project. | biome: Marine environment; feature: Marine mammal; material: Swab sample of the gingival sulcus; isolation source: swab sample of gingival sulcus... | reverse complement strand
CATCATAATCAGGCCGCCGGGGATGGCACACCAGAACCACATTTTTTGTCCGGCGTTAAATTTTTTGGCCGGAACCGGCACCTTTTTCTTGCTCAGATAGCCGCCCAAAATAAGGATCCATTTAATATCGCAGGCCGCCGGCAGCATATCCTTAAACCAGATAATCAGCATGAAAATCACCGCCGGCAAGGCACAAACCGCTCCAGCAATGTGGGCGTAGCGGGCAAAACGGATAAGTCCGCCGCCGCCAAAAAATTGGCCAGACACAATGAGCAAGCCCGAAAGTACCAAAATGGTAAACGAGGCCGCCCCAATAAAATGGACTATTCTTGCAAACAGCGGGAAAAACAGGATCTGCTTGCCGCCGTGGTCAAAATGCTTGGCCCCCACAATCAAAAGGTGCAGGGCAAAGACGATCGGCACTACGGTGATCAGCAGCAAAAAACCAATCATAAAATATTCGTTGCCCTGCAAGATGGTAAACATCTTGCCCCATTGTCCCCAATCGGCACTGCCGCCTATTTCAGTCATAAACTGGTTATAGGCCTTGGCATTTTCGGCATTGCTTTCCGCCGCCAATACCGGCCAGGCTCCCAAAACCCAAGACATCAGGGGTCCGAACAATATCGATAATTTCAATTTATTCTGCATGATTAACTCCTTGAAACTGCCGGATAAAACCGGCTGTCATTAAAATTCATGTCTATTCATCCCTATATGCCTTCTTCCAGCCCCAGGCCTCATCATCCGAGCCGCTGCGGGCAAGGCGTTTGCGGAAAATATCCGCCACTACCTCGCCGTCTCCGCCCAGCAATGCCTTGGTGGCACACATACTGGCACAAAGCGGCGGCTTACCTTCAGCCATCCGGTTCTGACCGTAGAGATGTTTTTCCTCTTCGCTGAAATTATCCTCCGGCCCGCCGGCACAGAAGGTACATTTATCCATGGCCCCTCTTGCCCCAAATACTGCTCCCTTGGGAAACTGGGGGGCACCAAACGGGCAGGCCATAAAGCAGTAGCCGCAGCCGATACAGGTTTTCTTGTTGACCAGCACCACCCCGTCTTCACGCTGATAGATGGCATCAACCGGGCAAACGGCCAGGCAGGGCGGATCGGAGCAGTGCATACAGGCAACCGAGATTGATTTTTCGCCGGGATGACCCTGCTCGATAGTAATTACCGTACGCCGGTTAATCCCAACCGGAATATGATGCCCTTCCTTGCAGGCAACCACGCAGCCGTTGCAGTCTATGCAGCGGTTTATATCGCATAAAAATTTTACTCTTGACATTATTTATTACCTCCAGGTTAGGCTAAACTGACTTTACACAGACCATCTTTGGTAGCCTGAATCTGAGTGATAATATCATAACCGTAATTGGTTACCACATTGCCTGAATCACCCTCTGCCCACGGTGCGTGTCCTTGCGGGTACTGGTCGGTATAGGATTTTCCTTCCCAGGTACCGGCAAAGTGGTAGGGCAGGAAGATGGTTTTATCATCAACCCTTTCGGTAACAAAGGCATTACATTTGATTTTACCGCCCTCGGGTGATTCGACAAAAATCTTGTCTCCCTCCCTGATGCCCAGTTTAGCCGCAAGCATTGGGTTAATCTCGGCGTACATCTCCGGCTGAAGCTCCACCAGATACTGATTGCTTCTGGTCTCGGCACCGGCTCCCATATGTTCCACCTGACGGCCAGTGGTCAGCACGTAAGGAAATTCCTTATGAAGGTCTTTTGAGTTTACCTGTTCTGTTTCATATCTGGTATCAACCCGGTAATGATCCGGCTTATCCTTGTAAGTTGGATATTTTTTAACCAGGTCAGGACGCGGCGAATGCAATGGCTCCCGGTGGATCGGAATTTGATCGGGAAAATTCCAGACGATGCACCTTGCCCTGGCATTGCCAAAGGGTGCCATCCCCCTTTTGATCGCCTCTTTGATGGTTTTTTGGGAAAGATCCGTTTTCCAGTTGGTGCCCGGCACCACGTCCTTAAATTCTGGATAACCGCCGTTAATTTCACTGCCCGGATTGCAGGAGCCCTCTCCGGCCAATTGATTTTCCTCACGGCCGCTCATATCATAGGTCTTGCTGACCCCAAAACGGTTTCTAAACGGCAGGCCGCCTTCGCTGACCGGTCTGGAAATATCGTAGAGGATGGGCGTTCCCGGATGCTCCTCGGTCCAGCATGGCCAGGGCAGGCCGTAATACTCGCCATCGCAGGGGCCGCCCTTGGCCTGCAGGGTGTCAATATCAAAGGTATGCCAATTTTCCATATGCCGCTTGATGCGTTCGGGAGTCTGGCCGTTATAGCCGATGGTCAGAGAACCCTTGCCCAGCTCACGGGTTATATCTTCCGGCACTTGCTTGATATTTTTATAGAATTTATCGGCAAAGCCAAGACGGGTTACGAAATCCTTGATAATTTCATAATCTGCCCTTGAATCATAAACCGGATCTATCACCTGATTACGCCATTGAATCTGGCGGGAAGATGAAGAAACCGAACCGGATGTTTCGTATTGAGATGCAGCCGGCAGGATGTAAACATTATCGGTCTTGGTCAGGGCCGCCGCCGAGGTTGGAAATGGATCAATTATAACTAGCAAATCCAGCATGTTCCAGGCCTTGATTACCCGGCCAAACTGTGAGTTGGAGTTTGCCCCGCAACCCCACTGAATCAAAGCCTTGATGGGAGAAGGGTTATGAATCATATCCCGATCGTTGATTACTCCCTCATACCAGCGGGCCAGGGTAAAACCCTTTTTATTCATCCACTCCTTGCTATGAAAACGGCTGACAATCCAGTCATAATCCACATCCCAAACCCGGCACCAGTGCTTCCATGCCCCATCGGACAGGCCATAATAGGCGGGCAGGCTGTGGGACAAAACGCACATATCGGTTGCCCCCTGCACATTGTCATGGCCGCGGAAAATATTGGTGCCGCCGCCGGATTTGCCCATATTGCCAAGCACCAGCTGTAAAATGCAAAAGGTTCTGGTGATGGAAGAACCAATATGATGCTGGGTACCTCCCATGCACCAGGTAAGGCTGGTCGGGCGGTTTTCAGCCAGCATCTTTGCCACCTTAAAGGTTTGGGCGGCCGGAATGCCGGTAATGTTCTCCACCTCTTCCGGCGTATATGGCTTAACCGACTCAACCATTTCTTCGTAACCGGAAACCCGCTGCCGGATAAATTCCTTGTCTTCCCAGCCATTTGCAATAATCACGTTAATCAGGCCAAGGATAAAGGCCGCATCAGTGCCGGGGCGGATGCGGACAAACTCATCGCATTTGGCCGCAAGTTTGATAAAACGCGGGTCAACCACAATTATTGGTGCCCGGTTTTTCTCCTTGGCATGAAGAATATGCTGCATGGAAATTGGATGGGCCTCGGTTGGATTTGAACCGATGAAGATAAAACTCTTGGCATGACGCATATCGTTCATGCTGTTGGTCATTGCTCCGTAACCCCAAGTATTGGCGACACCTGCCACCGTGGTGGAGTGTCAGATTCGGGCCTGGTGGTCAACATTATTCGACCCCCAGAAGGCAGCAAATTTTCTGATCAGATAGGCCATTTCATTGGATACCTTGGCCGTGCCGTTGATTTGCATACAATCCGGGCCATGTTCCTTGCGAAGTGCCAGCATCTTGTCGGTGATTTCCGTCATGGCAGTATCCCAGGAAATGGTCTTCCATTTGCCGTTCACCCGCTTCATCGGTTTTTTCATCCGTTTAGGGCTGGTTACCATATCAATGGCACCGGCTCCCTTACAGCAGTGAGAACCCCTGGAAATTGGATGATCCTGAGCTACTTCCTGCCGTACCCAGACCCCGTTTTGCACCTCGGCCTCAATGCCGCAGCCGACCGCACAATAGGTGCAGACAGTCCGCACCTTTTTTGAACCCGGATACTGGCTGGTTTTGCCCGCCGCCTTGGCCCTGCCGGTGAGTTTGGTGGTCATGGCCGCACCGGTCAGGGCGGCAGTGGCCGCAGACATTTTCAAAAATGAACGTCTGGCAACCTTTGGATTAAGCGTTACCCTTTTACTGGTTTCCGAACTTGAAACCGGGGCAGCTTTTCTGATTTTGACTTTGCCCATTTGATAAATCCCCCTGTTTTAGCAATTTTCAAATCATTTTATCCCGCCGGAATCAGGATATTGAGTTGTAATACTTCCTGAAAGCCTCGCTTTCCCTGTACAGCACCTCATTATCTCGGGGTGCCGGGGCGGTTTCTCTGGCCTCTGCCTTCTTTTTTCCAGTCAGAACGGCTGCCGCCGCCGAACCTGCCAAAAGGTACTTGAGAAATGACCGCCTCTCTTTTTTTTCATCCTTCATCATTTTACCTCCTGAGTTTTGTATCCGAAGCAATTTTCCCAAAAAACTTCGGAATAATAAATGCATGTTCAGCATAAAAATTAAACGGGTTCAAACAACCCCTTTTCCAGCTCAACATAACCCTGTAAAAAATCTCCACAGGCCGCATAAAAATCGGCTGCTTGATGATTTTTTAATGATTTATTAAAAGCCGATGCCAGAGGGGCCAAATAATCATTAACCAAAACGCCCTGATACTTATCGGTATCGACATCCTCTCTGGTCTTGACCTCAATCATACTGGCTAAAAAATCCAGCATGACCGGCAGCGAATCCTCGGCATCAATTACCTGTGAATTTTTAATTAAATCAGTCTGTTGAATAAATCCTCTAAAATCGGCCAAGGTTTGGCCGTAGCTTCTTCCGTCTGCATAAAATGAGGCACTAAGGGAAACCACCTGATCATCAAAGGGGTTGCCGAACACCTCGTAATATTCATCCTGAATCTCATTGAGTTTTTTTGCATCCAGCAATATGCCGATTTTCTCCACCGCCTGGTCAAGCCCTGTATTGATTTGTTCCCTGCCAAGGGCGGCAAAGATGCCGCGCCATCGGCTCAGCCGCTCGGCATCAGGCTCATCAACAAAAAATGATTTAGTTAGATCGATAAGACGTAATCTGATCCGGTTCATATCTCTGGTTTGTGTGTCTTCCATCTTTTGCTCCCAGGTGGTTGGTATCAGGCGTTTATCAAGCGGCCTCAAACATTTTTATTACCCGGCAGGTCTCGCAGTATTCAAAATGGCCCTTATCAGTCATGTTTTTATCGCTCAAAATAGCCATAACCCGCTCAAAGCTCTTTTTACTGCCAAACTCCTTGCCGCATTCCCGGCAGAGCATCGGCTCAGTTTTAGCAAGCTCCACATCCTCGAAAAATTGGCTGCTGACCACCGCACCGCCGCGTAAAAACAAGGCCTGTTCCGGGCAGACTGCCGTACAAACTCCGCAGCCCACACATAGGGAGACATTGCGGGTAAGGCTCATGGCTCCGGCTCCGGCCTTGAGTGCCTGTACCTTGCATTCGTTCAGGCAGGCAAAGCATTGAGTGCATTTTTGATCATCGCAGGTGATGGTGGCAAAGGCTCCATGTTCTTCCCTGGTCAGATAAACATCTGCTGCCGCCTGACCGTGAAAATCTTTCAGGAGACCGGCCAGATTAACCCGCCGATTATTAAAGGGAATATCGCTTGCTGATGTCGGCATAAGGCTTTTGATATCTTTAGAATTCTGTAATTCTTGAATGATTGTTTCTACCGTGCATTGCTGCACCACATCTTTGCAGTCAAAAAAGGATTTTAGCAGGTCATTGGCCCGTCCTTCCGCTTGATTTTTTTTACTATCTGAAAGAATAATAATCCGTGCTGCCCCTTGTCTGACAAGGTGCAGAAAATGAAAGGCAGAGAGAGCCGCAGGTTCTGGATATTCAAGGAAAAAAGATCCGGCAAAATTGTCGGTGCCGCGGTGCTGCCACCATAATTGATGAAGCTGCTGCTCATTGCCGATGACAGCTGCCATCCCCGGCCTGATCTTGAAAATATTGAAAAATGATGCAAATGCCGAATCGCCAAACCGCTCAAACTGCATGGCTCCAGTCGGACAGGCACTGATACACTGGCCGCATTCGGTACAAAGATGATAATCAATGGCAATACTGCCATTCTTGATGCTAATTGCCCCGTGCTGGCAGCTTTGCCTGCATATAGTGCAGCCTTTTTTCAATTTGCTGCTATATTGGCAAAGGTCTTGATTGCAGGTTACGGCCTCTTCTATTTTGGTGGAAAACAGGGTAGATAAGTATTGTGGCAGCGATTCCATAGTGAAAATACCGCTGCGCTCCTCCGGCAACTCAACCTTGACCTCGTCAAGCAAAATTATGGCCGGGGCATGAATGGTTTTTCTGGTAACGCCGTAAATATCGATGGCCCCGGCTGCACATGCCGTCTCACATTTTCGGCAGAAGCTGCAGGAATTAAAATCTATCCTCAAATCAGGTGCGATGCAGCTTTCAGGGCAGAGCTGACCGCAGCTACCGCAATAATTACAAAGATTTTCGCTAACCGGCGATCTTTGACCGGCCATAATCTGATAGCCGTCTTTCGCCTTTTTTATCTCCAGTTCAGCAAGTTGGGCATAACCTGCATGGTTTTCGCCGAAAAGTAGCGGTTCTATCTCCAGAATTCCGCCGTAGGTATCAAGAAAATCGTCTAGTTGCCCGACTTGGGCTGCAATCACACAGACATGGAAACTGGGATCAACCACGTAGGTTTTGCAGGATGACTTTGCCAGCCGTATTTCTTCCGCCTTGGCAAATTGCTCAAGGTTCTCATGGGACAAGCGGGCAAGGTCATGGTTTAACTGCAGGGCAGGGGAAAGGGGAAAAGAGCTGTCTGGAAACATGGTGGAAAATCCCCCAGCCAGCCTTGCTTTTGCTTCCAGCTCAGGAAAACTCCGGCCCGGATGCAGCTTAATATGGCGAGTAAAAAACTTGTCTGCAAGTACGCATGCGGAAAAACCGTCAACACTCATATTTTACCCCTTAATCACCCAAGTTTTACGGGCATAAACCCATATCAACCATCAAAAAAAAGCTGTTTTCCCCTTTCAAACAGCGTGGGGTCATTATAGAGGAAAGATGTGCAGGAATAAATCAGGCCAAAGCCTTTTTTGGTGTAAGTAATTTACCTACAAGAGGCAGCCGAGCCTTCCTTTTCCGTCCATAGTACCGCCCTTCGGGTGAGTTCCGCACCGGTTTTAATGTTCAGTTTTTGCTTTATTCGGTCGCGGTAGGTGCCGATGGTTTTCACGCCAAGTTTCATCCGTTCGGCAATCTCGCGGGTTTTAAGGCCGGAGCCTATCAGTCTGAATACCTCCAGCTCCCGGTCGGTAAGCAGGTCAATAGTCCGGCTGCTGCCGGCAGTGCCGGCACTACCGCTGTGGGGACGGAATTTATCCAGCAGGTGCGAGGTAACCGCCTCGCTGACCCGCACCTTGCCGGCCAGCACATCCTTCATGGCCGAGATAATGGATTCGGAAGCCTCCTTTTTCATAATATAGCCCCTGGCTCCGGCTCTAATCGCCCTTTCCGCCCACACTGCCTCATCATGCATGGACAAGACCAGCATGGGAAAGGTCTCCTGGCCTGCGGCAATTTCCTTGACCAGATCAAGGCCGTTATCACCGGCCAGGGAAATATCAATGACGGCCATATCCGGCCCGGTCTCACGCATGGCCTTTCTGGCCGAAGCAATATCTTCTGCGGCGGCACAGACGGTAAAATCCTCCTCCTGGTTAATAAGTTCGCTCATGCCCATTCTGAAAATGGGGTGATCATCAACTATCAGAACCTTGACCATTTATTCCACCTCACCGGTTATGGTTACAGATGTGCCGCTGCCGGCGACAGATTCAATCACCAAATTTGCCCCGACCGCCTTGGCCCGGTATTTCATGGTATGCAGCCCCATGCCCTTTCTGGCCGTTTTTTGCTCGAAGCCGCCGCCGTCATCCTTAATGCTGATGGTGTAGCTGTCTCTGCTCCAGGCAAGTTTTATACGGATATTATCAGCCTTTCCATGTCTGGCGCCATTAAAAACTGCCTCCCTGATTATATAGTACAAATGGGTTGCCAGATTATTATCAAGCTCCGGGGAACCGGCGGTGCATGAGAGCGTGCATCTGGTTGATTTGAAAGCCGTTTCCACCTCGGCAATCATCTCCTCAAGTGCCGCCTGCAACCCCTGTTCATTTAGATGTACCGGATACAGCCCCCTTGCCAGTTGGCTGGTTTTGACGATGGCCTCCTTGATCAGCCCCCGAATCATGCCTAGCTGCCCGGCCTCTTCCGGTGCCTTTACTTCCAGTTTTTGCTGCAGGGCCTTGCTCAAAAGCTCGACCCCGCTGAGATGAGAGGCCAGCCCGTCATGCAGATCCTGACCAATCCGGCTCCGCTCGTCCTGGGTGGCGGCGATCACCTGACGCTCCAGATTGGCCAGTTCCTTTTCCGAACAGGTTTTCAGGACATGGAGCCACAAACCTTCCAGCAGCAGGGTCATCTGGCGGATGTCGCTGATATCGTAGAGGATATTGCGGTTGCACACGCCGCAGACCAGCACGATTTTTTCACCGTCATAAATGGGTACATCCAGATGATTAAATACATCCTGCCGGTACGGTTCAAGTTTACCAAGGGAATACAAACTGTTGGTCATCACCGGTTTTTTATTGGATACGGCAACCCCCGCCAAACCGCTTCTGGCCACGGTACCGGTCATACTGCCGTTTTCAAAACCTATGTTATGGTCACTGGCCGCATCCATAACCACCGAACAAAGGGTAAGATGGGTCTGGGCATTGTTGACCAGTGCCATATAACCGCCCTGACTCTGGGTTATTTCAATTACCCGGTGCAAAACGAAATCATATTTTTCCTGCAGGGTGAATTTCTCCATTTCGCCGAGCCTGAGCAGGGTATCAATCCGGCGTTCGTTACGCTGCAAAATCAGTTCCTTCTGGATGCGATCATCAACCATCCGGTTGGCCAGACTGCCTATAACCTCAAATTCGGTAAAGGTCAGTTCCTGATTCTGGATTTTAACCTTGGAATCTGCCGCCTTTCTGAAAAATTCGGTGAAAAGGGCTATACCCTGCTCGATTTTCCGTGAATAGACATAGGCGGCAAACAGGAGTAAAAACACGGCGCTAACAAACATAACACAAAAAACAAACACATTTCTAAACGAGATGATTTCATAGGTGTCGGTTTCGGCCTGGATGGCCTTTTCCATCTCATCCATAGACATACCGGCACTTAAAATCCAGCCCCAGTCGGGATAGGGCTGAACGTAATTCATCTTCTGACGGCCCTGGTTTTCTCCGGCTGCCTGGTACTTAATGTAAGGCTCTGCGGCCCTTCCTGTACCGGCAAGAAGCATTTCCCGGCCATAGCGGTTTCCTCCGGCATCATAAAGGTCAAGCACGGAATGACCGATCAGCCAGTCGTCATCGCTGATAATAATGGTGCCGTCATCCCTGAAACCAAGCACCTCACCGTCATTGCCAAACTTCATTTCATGCAGACGCTCGATAACCTCCTTTTGCACCTCCTGTTCCAGATCACTGCTATAAATTCCGGCACCGATAAACCAGTCGAACGGCTTGAAATATTTAATAAAAACAATGTGTGGAAAAGAGCGTCCCGGAAAGGCCGGTTTCAGCAGATTATACCTGTACAAACCAGCACCATCGTTTTGGGCAATCCTGATAAAATCATCCAGCACCCTTTTACCACTGCCGTCAATAAACTCATCGGCCCCCTTGCCTTCATAATAGGGATCATCACTGAAAAGACTGATTTTTCTTTTTCCTACACAGCCCACAAAATAATAGCCCTTGCCATTATTCCAGCGGATGGGGCGGAGTATCTCCAAAGCTCTTTTTTTCATCTCCGGCACCGCATTTTGGCTCTTGCCAAGGTTATACATATGCGAGGCCAGGGCATATGCAGACTGTACCTTTTCCCGAAGATTTTGTTCAGTGAGCTGGCTGGCCTGTTGCCGCTTGTACTCAATGGCATCGATTACCTTGTCAAACTCTTCCTTGACCCGCTCACGATAAAGTTTGTTATAATTTTTTATAATATTATCAACACTTTCCTGGTATGCCTGATATTCATTTACCACCCAGAAAAGGCCGATGAAAAGGCCAAGCACCAAAATCACCAGAGCCGAGGCATAAAAGGGTGCCGAGGAAAGGGAATGCCAGTCGGTCAGACGGGGAAGTTTCATGGCTGTCCGGCCGCAGGAAGTTTTTTAATTTCAGGGTAAATGACGGTTAAAAATACCTCATCCAGCCCCTGATTGTCATTTTCGCCGTACTGCACAATTACGCCGCCAAGGTCAAAACTTCCGGTCTTGAGAATGGTCTGAATAAATTTTTCACGGGTAAGTTCTCCTTCCACCCGGGCCAATATCTCCACAAAAAGTTTTCCGGTCATATAGCCTTCCAGAGTGGTGAAACTTATGGGGGCGTGGCGCTGATATTTTTTCATGGCCTGTACATACTCGCGAACCAGTGGCACCGATAAATCCCCGGGCAGCGGCACCACCTGGGAGACAATAACATTTTCACCGTAACTGCCCAGGGCATCCCGCAGGTTTTCCGCCCCGACCGAGGAAAGGCAGCAAAACAAGCTGCCATTTTTGCCTCCGTATTTATTCTTGCCAAGTTTGATAAATTCGGCACAGGCCGAATAGTCTCCAATCATTACCACCGCTTCCGGTTCAGCCTTGAAAATATCCTGCACCGCCCCCATTACTGCCACGGTGTTTCTTTCGTAACTTCCCTTGGCGGTCAGCTTCACACCCCGCCTGCGAAGAGCCTTTTCCAGCCCTTCAAGACCGCCGATGCCAAAAAAATCATTTTGGTAAAAACAGGCAATGCGGCTAAATTTTTGCTGGCCGATCAGATAGGCGGCAAGTTCTTCCATTTCCTGATTATAACTGGCTCTCAGGTTTACCACCTGCCTAACAGGCAAATTCCGCAAAAATTCTGCTCCGGTAAGCGGTGCAAAAAACGGAATATGGTGATGTTTGGCAATTGGCATTACGGCCCTTGCGGTGGGCGTTCCCGCCCCGCCTATCAGCAAAAACACCCGTTTATTATCAATCAGGTGCCTCGCGTTTTTAACCGCCCGATCAGGTTCATAGCCGTCATCCAGACTAAGCAGCCGGATCGGTCTGCCGTGAAAACCGCCCTCATGATTGTATTTTGAAAAGGCGGCCAGCAGACCGGCTCTGGTTTCAAGACCGATATTTCTGGACGGGCCGCTCATGGCACAGGATTGGCCTAAGATTATCGGGCCGGCCCCAACTGAACCTGCCGCCGAAATGATAAAAAACAGCAAAGTTATTCCAAAGACGGAACTATTTCTGTAAAACCGCATAATCTTCTCCAAGGTTTCCCTGGTCTGCAAAATATCTGCTGGCGCCAGCAGGTTAGGCAGATTAAGGTAAACTTTTTACAAGTCCGGCACAATTACTCTTTATTTTTATTCAGAATGTCCGATATAACTTCTGGTTACAAGGATTTTATTCTACCGGAGAATATTCATGCGTCCTGTCATTTATCTTTTTATACTTGTATTTCTTGCCGGTTGTGCCAGAATACCGGAGCCGGTTGATTATTATTACTCGGTACAGCAAAAAATGCAGGCCGCTTATCATTGGGACGTGCTGGCTGCTGATCTGGCCCATCAAATCAATAAACAGCTTATCCGCAACGATTTTATTGACAAGCCGGTTTTTGTTAAACAAACCTGCGGTTATAAGTCTGTTCCCTGCAAGGAAAATGAGGCTTCACTCTTCAATAAGTCATTTCACGATTTGCTGATAACCGAGCTGGTTGATATGGGCGTGCCGACCGTTTCAGAGCCGGACGGCAACTGCCTGTATATAAATTACAAGGCCCAGCTTGTCTATCATCTTGAAGAGCGGATCCGAACCTTTAGGCCAGGCAATATAACCGCCCTGACCACTGGTATAGTGGTGCTTAGAAATGCTCCGGCCGCCCTGCTGGCAATTGCGATTGGCGGAATTGTGGATCTGGCCAATGCCAGCTATGTGAGAAGCGGTCATTACGAGGTGATTGTTACTACCTCTATTGAGGATCACGGTGCCTATATTTTCAGACAGTCAGATATTTATTATATAAATGACAAGGATTCTTGGCATTATATGGAAGGGGTCGAGGCAGCAAATATTGAAATGACCAAAAGATATTTTTCCAGAGGATCATCTGCCGGAAAGCCCCCGCAGGACCCGCCGGAAAAACCGAAAGAAACTGCACCAAAGATAATCGAAATCCCTGCTTTTGAGCATGTATCAACTGATATATAAGTATATGAAAACAAATTATATTATTGCCATATTATTACTGTTTACCGTGAATTCCTGTGCCAGGTTTAATTGCACCGAATTTGAAGACCAATTGGGGATAGAGGAAAATTTAATTAAATTTTCCTATAATATGGCTGAAGATCTGATAGAGACAGCCTTTCCGCCGCTGATCCCCCGCCACCCAGACAAACCGATACTAACCACCACCTTTGTCAATAATAATAATCTTCAAGAAACCTCCGACTTTGGCCGCACCTTGCAGCAACACCTGTCATCAAGGCTGGTGCAGATAGGTTATACCGTAGAAGAGGTAAAGCTCCGCTCCAATTTGCTGATTCAGCCTAAAAGGGGTGAATTTATGTTGTCCAGACATCTATACAATCTAAAGGGAAATCATAAGGCACAGGCAGTTATGGTGGGAACTTTTTCCTTTACCGGCCGGACTATGTATATTTCAGCCAGGCTGGTCAATCCGATAAATCAAATCATTATATCTTCTCATGATTATAGACTTTGTATGGACGACAATGTGTTGAAAATGTTTGGTCTAAAAAGGGTTAAAATCAAAACCCTTAAAGACAACAATAAGGACTGCACCGAAAAAGGGGACAGCAAGTGGATTGAAGAACCCGCCAGACCCTTATTTTGAACCATGCCTTTTGAATTTTTTAATGCCTTGCCGGATTAACTGCCGCCGACAGCCCTTATTCATCATCTACAAAGATAATGGAATAACCAGCGGAAAGAGAGGTAGAGACCTTTTTCCTGGCAACTGTTACAATCCGTTGCACAGTCCCCCTGGAGACCCCCATTCTGATACCGGCTTCTTCCTGGGTAAGCCCCAGGGAATCACAAAGCCTTAAGGCCTCAAGTTCATCCCGGTGGAGTTCTACCTGCTTTATTTTATCAAGAGAAGCATCTACAGGAGCAAATACTTCGTAATGTATGGCTCCTTCACATCTTCTGGTTTTCTTGGGTCTTGGCATGGTCTATTAACAGGTTATAATTTCAATGTGATTTTTCCGGCATGGCCCTGGTTTGAATCAAAAAATAATTCCAAAATTTCAAGCTATAGAAGCAAACATTATTACCTTATCCTTATACTGTCAAGTTATTAGAACATTTATGCCTGCTCATGGTTATTACCTTTCAAAACATATGACATTTTTTGTCAGTTGCAAATGACGTAAATTGACATTCTTTTTCTGTGATTTTGAGCTTTCGGCTTTTGACTAACCTGTTATACACGCTTTTTCTAAAAAAATGCCATAGAAAACCATAACTGGCATTAAATATGCTTACATGTTTGTCGGCTGGAGATTTTTATCCATCAGCCTTGCGTCAACCTTAAAAATGATCATAGTAATTTCAGCAAGTTGTAGAAAAAAAAATATTTGGCATGGATTTTAATAGCTTACCAACCAGAATCAAGGGTGAAAAAATGCTATCAACCGAGAAAGCAGTGGAAAAGTGCAGGGGGCAAAGAGGGTTTACCCTGATTGAGATACTTGTAGTTGTTGCCATTATCGGTGTATTGGCGGCAATTGCTATTCCTCAATTTGCAGCCTACCGTACCCGGGCATTAAACAAGGCAGCCCAGAGTGATGTGAGAAATCTCGCTACTGAACTGGAAGCATATTATGCTGTTTATCAGGTTTATCCACAATAATTTGGAGATCTTCAAAAAGGAGACAACATGAAAAAGCATATTTTGACGAGCATTGCTACTTCTTTTTTTCTCTTGTTGGTTTCAGATGCTATGGCAGCGGATTCGCCGAACTTGCGCACCAATAATGGCGGTTTGATAAAATTGGCGGCCGATGATGATAGCATCAGAAATTTTGAGTTTAAGGCCTCATCAAATGTTATAATTCGGGGCCGTTCAATCAGTAACAAGTATATTATTGTCGGGCATCATAAAAAAGCGGTTGGAAAGAAAATGGGGCGTCAATTTGGTATGACCAGTGAAACCACCTCTATTTACCATAGAACAACCGCCTCAAATACAGCATCTTGTCCCGATATTGATACTGGTTTTCTGCCTGCGGAAGGATGGTATGGTTTGTAAGCAAGGCCGTCAGGATAAAATACGTTCAGGTGCGTTAATTACATTCAGTCGGTCTGGTCTTGCATAGGCAATTAGCGTTGCTCCGGCTTGTTTGGCAATGGCTATGCCCAGTGATGAGGTTGAAGTCCTTGACATAATGATTGGGATGCCAACTCTTGAGCATTTAAGCACCATATCTGAAGTTAGACGGCCAGTGGTATAAACGGCGCCTTTCGGGCTTGCCTTGCCAAGCATGATTGCTCCGATCATTTTATCCACTGCATTGTGCCGCCCCACATCTTCATAATAAAGTTTTAACTGCTCATCCTGCCAAAGCCCGCAGCCGTGAACACAATGGGTTCTGCTGCCAAGATCTGATTTATTCAAAGCAGCCAGGACAAATTTTTTTACTGAAGCAAAGTTCATGGCAAATTCCTGAAGCGGCTCAAAGGCTCCCTCAAGCATCTCCTTAGGTATTTTTCCGGTGCCGCCGCAGCCTGAAGTAATTATAACTTCCTTTGGCTTGGTCATATCAACATCGGCATATACGGCAATTCTTCCCTCAGGGCAGACTATTATCTCCTTTATTTCACCTGGCTTTTTAATATAGCCCTGCCCAAAAAGGAATCCCGCCCCAAACTCTTCCAGATTGGTTGTCAGCACCATCGAGGCACCAATCACCTCATCATTTAAGGCAACAGTATAAGGTGTCTCAATGGCAATTTCCTCTTCACGTATTTTTTTACCATGCGGAGTTATAATCATGCCCGCATGTTTAAGAGTTATCTGGTTAGTCATGGAACCTTAAGAATGGTTATAATTGGTAATTTAGTCAACCCTGAAAAACTCTATTTTTGAGTTTTCCAGGTTAATTTTGGCAAAGCCGACATGTGCATTACGCCAATAAAAAATAGGCGTAAAAAAG
>PDWI01006112.1_pt1 | contig 15255 bp, 13 predicted proteins | sample 1430891 | NCBI WGS metagenome assembly PDWI01 (sample SAMN01162508, study PRJNA174530) | Oral metagenome, whole genome shotgun sequencing project. | biome: Marine environment; feature: Marine mammal; material: Swab sample of the gingival sulcus; isolation source: swab sample of gingival sulcus... | reverse complement strand
GGCTGGAAGAGTGCCAAAAAGAATGAAATTTAAAACATTTCCTACGATATTTACATCGCTTGGAGGACAGCCTGGCACATTTATGACTGGCTTATTTGTGACCTTACTAAGCGGTCTTGCATTTGTAGGATTTGGAGCTGCCGCTTGGACACCGCCAAAGCTAGAACAGGTCCCGATGGCAAAAATCGCCATAGCATTTTGGCTTGCATGCTTTGCTATCTCTTCGCCTTTGGCTCCTTTTGGACCTAGTGTAAGATAAAAATTGTCACTACCAGATGGAATACCACCTTCAACCATCAAAATATATCTATTTTTATATTTTTCTATGGCATCTTCAAGATTGTGTTCAGCTTGCCAACCAGCTGCTGCCATAACGGTTTCGTGATATTCAAGAGATATATAATCAAATATCAAAGTCGCCAAATCTGGAGTTGCAGTCCTAAGCAAACTCTCGCTACAGCCCGTACATTCAGCCATGTGAAGCCATACAACAGGAATGCGGTCAGTTAGCTCAGTTGCTTTTGCCACAAGCGGAGTAAAGCTTGAAGGAAGAGAGAGCATAGCAGTCATGACACCAACCCACTTTAAAAAATCCCTCCTTGAGACACCATTTTGCTCAAGATGAGTTTTCATATCCTTGTTTTGACGAATTTTGGGATAAGCTGAAACATCTTTAAGTCTTTTTTCTATATCCAAACGCATTTTTTCATATTTCATGATGCCTCCTAATATTCTAGTTTCATATATTATAATCTTTTTTTCTTAAAAAAGATATAAAACATATTACTCTAAGACAATAGGCAAAATCGTGCTATTTTTAATTATGTTTTTTAGGATATTCAAAAAATTCTGTTTTACCACTTTTTATTTTAAAATTTTTAAAATTTTTTATATCAAATCTTATGCATACGATGGAACAAGTAGGCATATTTTGTATATGCATATCACCCAAATTTTGAGCCATACTCGTAATAGTATAATTATGACCAACTAAAAAAACATTGGTATATTTATCATCAATACTTAAAATAGTATTCAAATAAGAGTTAAAATCACTTTCATATAGTTTTTCTTCATATGTTATTTTTTGATTAAAACCCAAAATCGAACATATTTTCTTGATCGTCTTTTTTGTTCTTTTTGCGGGACTTGAAATGACAAAATCAGGCATAATATTTTGCTTTTTAAGCCACTTCGCCATCACAACAGTATCTTTTTTGCCTCGTTTACTTAAACCTCTATCAAAATCAGCTAAATTGATATCGCTCCAATCAGATTTTGCATGTCTTATAAAATATATTTTCTTCATGATTGTATCTTAAAAAATATATTAGCACCAATGAAACGATCAGTGCTAATACTATTTATCCATCACTTTTTTGCAACATCGTCCCAAAAGAAATTTATCCAATCATCAGCATGTCTAGCAGAGTATTCTGGATTTATCAATGCCTTGCTTTTATAAAAAAGTGTAGCTATTTTAATCTCAAGATGCGGAAATTTTTTGAGTAAAGTATTTTTAATTTCTAGCAAAGTTTCTCCACTATCAATTATCTCATCAACCAATAAAATTTTCTTCTTTTTACTTAAATCTGGAATATTGAAAATCTCTATGGTTTCTAATTTTTGCTGTCCGTCATAATGAATCGAATTTAGCGTATATAAATCTCTCATGTCTAACGCTATCGATAAAAAGTGTCCAAAAGTAATACCGCCCCTCGCAATCGCCAATATAACTTCAGGCTCATAACATGAAGATTCAATCTTTTGCACAATTTCTTTAGTATCTTTTAAAAACTCATCATAGGTGTAATGTATCATTTTTTATCCTTATTTTTATTTATTTTTCTATACAATAAAGCTACGAGTAGCAACAATTAACTTAAATATCATATTAAATTGTCTTCTTAGCCTCCTTAGTTATAGATTTTTATTTTATTATATAAACTATCTCGCTGGACTGGTATAAAACCGCTTGATTTTATCAAATCTAAAAAATCTTTTAGTTTCATTCCGTTTGCACTTTTTGCTCCAGCAGCACTTTGAATAGACTCTTTTTCTATGGTTCCATCTAAATCATCTGCTCCAAACTCTTGTGCGATTAAGGCTAAATTGATCGTTGAAGTTGCCCAATACGCTTTGATATGAGGAATATTATCGAGTATGAGCCGACTAATGGCATAAGTTTTCAAAATCTCTTCTGAACCTAAAAATTTATTTACTTTTAAAAAATTATTTTGTCTTTGATAAACAAGTGGAATAAAAGCATTAAAGCCATTTGTTTTATCTTGCAAATCCCTCAATCTCAACATATGATCTATGCGGTGAGCCTTACTTTCGATATGCCCAAAAAGCATAGTAGCATTGCTCATTTTTCCTTTTTGATGCCATAAAGAGTGGATTTTTAGCCAATTATCAGAACTTACCTTGCCTTTACACATATAAGCTCGTATTTTTTCATCAAAAACTTCAGCTCCGCCCCCCGGCATCGAATCCACGCCATATTCGAGCATTTTTTGGATAACTTGCTCATAGCTAAAACCATATTTTCGCGATAAAAAATCAACCTCCGCAGCTGTTAGTGCCTTTACATGAAGGTCTGGATATGCAGTTTTTATCTTTTTAAAAATTTCCAAATACCACTCAAAACCTGTATGAGGATTGTGAGCTGAGACGATATGAACCTCGTTTGCACCATTATTGTATGAAGACTCAACCGCTTTTAAAATCTCTTCATGAGATAAAGTATAGGGGTTTGGATTTTTACGATTTGCACTAAAAGCACAAAATTTGCAAATATCAGCACAAATATTTGTGGGATTTATGTGGCGATTTACATTAAAATAAGCCTCTTTTCCAAATCTTTTTTGACGCACCTTATCAGCATAAAAACCAAGTTCAAACAGATCAAACTCATAAAGTTTTAATCCATCATCAAAGTCCAATCTAATATTTGATTTTAGTTTTTGTTTTAAATCCATTTTAAGCCTGAAAAAGAAATTTCAAAATAATATCTAAAAATAAATTATAAAGTTATTAAAAGACATTTTCATGAAGCTACATATCAAATCATAAACTTACTTCCTTGCCCTTTTATAAGCTTTATTTACAGCTTTCATAAAAGCACTTCTTAATTTTGCATTCTCTAAGGTTTTAAGTCCCGCTATGGTCGTGCCTTTTGGAGAAGTTATTTTGTCTTTTAAAACGGCTGGATATTCGTTATTTAACATATCGCCCGTACCTTGTAGCATGGAAGAGACTAATTTATATGAAATATCTCTTTTAAGTCCCAAATTTACCGCCCCATCACTTAAAGCTTCAGCCGCCATAGCTATCCAAGCAGGAGCACAACTTGCTAAACCCATAGCGATATCAAGCTCATCTTCACTATTTAACCAAAAACATGAACCTATGCTTTTTAAAATTTGAATAGCCTCTTCTTTCATCTCATGATCTCCACATAAAATGGTGGTAGATTTTTTCTTTATAGCCGCTATATTTGGCATAGCTCTTATGATATATTTTGCTTTTATGTGCTGTTTTAACTCTTGTATGCTAACTCCTGCTAATATCGATATTAGCCCCTTAGCTTCTCCTTTTATTTTCAAATCTTTAAGCGAGTTTGGTTTGATAGCTAGAATCACAAAAAAATCATCTATATTTGGTATTTTATCGCTAAAATTTACACTTTTATATATCTTTTTTAATTTTTTTAATTTGTCCAAATTTCTATCGACAACCAAGAGTTCATTAAAGCTCAAGCCATCTATCATGGCTTCTCCCATATTTCCTGCACCTATCAATAATATTTTCATTTTATATACCTTTAAATGATAAAATCTGTAAATTTTAGCTAATTTTAACTAATTTTAGGCTAAAATCTCCCCTTAAATTATTTTACAAAGGAAATGTATGAAACGAACATATCAACCACACAATACCCCAAGAAAACGAACACATGGCTTTCGTTCAAGAATGAAATCTAAAAGTGGTCGTAAAATTATAAATGCTAGAAGAGCAAAGGGAAGAAAAAGATTGGCAGTTTAAAAAGTTTTAATACTCTTAAAACGAGTAAAGAGTTTGCCACACTTTATCAAAGTGGTAAAAAATGGCATTGCAAATATGCTGTGGTCTTTTACAAAAAAACAACAGAAAAAAAAGTCGGATTTGTAGCTAGTAAAAAAGTAGGAAATGCTGTCCAAAGAGCCTTTAGTAAGAGGCGTTGTAGAGCTGTTTTTACAAAGCTTCATGATAAGTTAAAAGCTGGTAGCTATGTATTTATTTGTAAGGATAAGATTGTCTTGTCTCCTTATAATGATTTTGAAAAAAATATAATTTGGTCGTTAAAAAAGCTTAAGTGTTTTAATAATGAATAATTTTTTTATAAAAATATTTAATTTTTACCAAAAATACATCTCTATCCTTATGCCGTCGTCATGTCGCTACTATCCGACTTGTTCTGAATATGCTAAGTGGCAACTTTATCATGATAATATTTTTAACGGACTTTTGGCAAGTTTTTTACGCATACTGCGGTGCAATCAACTTTTCAAAGGTGGTATAGACTATCCTAAAGTTAGAAAAAAATTTAAAAAATTATCTTTCGTTAGAGTTTGTAAAAATAAGACCAAAAAAATTAGATTTTGGTTTATACCTATAAAGAAAAACCAATTTTTTATTGTAAAAACATTTTAATTTTTTCGCAGTTTAATATAAAAAGGAAAATTTGTGCTAGATAAATTAAATCAACAACAACGATTGTTTTTAGCAATCGCATTATCGTTTGTTTTTTTTGCAGGTTATGAGTATTTTATACTCTCAAAATATCCTCCAAAAGACAATAATCAAACTAAAGTTGCGACAAATCAAGTCGTCAAAGAAAAACAAGCTCCTAAATTAAACAATCAAACAAGCTTATCAAATACTACCATTAAACAAAAACAAGCACAGCAAAGCTATATTGCGAGTGTGAGTTCTAAACATTACAATATCAAAATTGATAATTTAGGACGCATTTATAAATTTTATCTCAATGATAAAAAATTTACTGATACAGACAATAAACAGATCCAGTTAATAGATGAAAGTTTTTCTCCAAAACCTTTAGAGATAAGATTTTCTGATGCAACGCTAAACGAAGAAGCTTTTAAGACACCTTACATCTCTAATATATCAAACCTTACATTAGATAATCAAGCAAAAAGTATCATTTTAACTCAAAAATTATCTTCTGTTACGATCACAAAAGAGCTGACTTTTTATCCCAAAGGTAATTATTTGATAAAACTAAGCTTAAGCAATAATAAAGATTTTTTTATAAGTCCTGGTGCTAGACCAAATGCTGCTGTAGATGGATATACCTTTCATGGTATCTTAGTGCAACAAAGTGATGATACCTTAAAAGTGATCGATGATGGTGATACTAAGGTCGATGAATTTATAAATTCAGCACCTTTCATAGCAGCGGCTGATAGGTACTACACAACAATGTTTTATAACTACAACAAGCCATTAAATGCAGTTGTTAGCAAGGGAGAAAACGATCTTGATATCGCTTTTATAAAGGGCGAAAAACAAATGACTTTTAATGGTTATATAGGCGCAAAAGATCATAAAATCTTAAATAACATCAATCCAAAGCTTACAAAAGTCATCGAGTATGGTTGGTTTACTTTCATAGCAAAACCTGTCTTTACTTTACTAAATTATATACATTCACTTTTAGGTAACTGGGGTTGGTCAATAGTACTCATGACACTTTTAATAAGAGTAGTTTTATTTCCTTTGACATATAAAGGCATGGTTTCGATGAACAAATTAAAAGAGCTATCCCCTAAAATCAAAGAGATACAACTAAAATACAAAGGAGAGCATCAAAAAATCAATGCTCACACTATGGAACTTTATAAAAAACACGGAGCAAATCCAATGGGTGGTTGTTTGCCTATACTTTTACAAATTCCTGTATTTTTTGCCATCTATAGGGTTTTACAAAACGCAGTCGAGTTAAAAGATGCACCATGGATTTTATGGATACAAGACCTTTCAGTAATGGATCCATACTATGTTCTACCGGTAGCTATGGGAATTACCATGTTTGTCCATCAAAAATTAACTCCAACAAACTTTACAGATCCAATGCAAGAAAAAATTATGAAATTTTTGCCTTTAATTTTTACTTTCTTTTTCGTAACTTTTCCAGCAGGTCTAACACTATATTGGTTTATCAATAATATTTTCTCAATCTTACAACAAATGTATGTCAATTCTATATTTGCGAAAAAAAATGAACAAAAGGAGCAAGTAAAATGAGAATAGAAGCACCAAATTTAGATGATGCTTTTTTAAAAGCAGCAAAAGAGCTAAATTGCTCGGTTACAGAACTCAATATTGAAATTTTACAACACCCAAGCGGTGGAATGTTGGGATTTTTTAAAAAAAATGCTATCATAGAAGTTTCCAAAGAAACAGACACTAAACATCCAAACCACAAAAGCAACAAAAAAGAAAGTAGAAAAAACAATAGTGATATAAGCATACAAAAAGCTGTGGTACAGATCAAATCAGGCGTACAAGAACTCATTAAAACAAGTTGTTTTGACTTAGAAGTAGTATGCGTCAAAGCTTATAATGAAGATACTATTTTAATCGAACTAAACGGAAATGATGCTGCACTTTTGATAGGTAAAGAAGGGTATAGATATAAAGCATTTTCTTATCTTTTATATAATTGGATAAACATCAAATACGGATTTGGTATAAGACTTGAAGTAGCTCAATTTTTAAAAAATCAAGAAATTTCAGCAAAAAAATATATAACTCCTGTTATTGAGAGGATTAAATCAAATGGAAGAGGACAAACAAAACCACTTGATGGAGTTTGGATCAAAATTGCACTAGAACTTTTAAGAAAAGAGTTTCCTGAAAAATATGTTGGCATAAAAACTAGCAAAGAGGGTGCAAAATACATAGTCGTAAATGACTTTAATAAGAAGTAAGTCATAGACACAATAACTGCAATCGCTACATCTCATGGCTCAGGCTCGATAGCAATAATAAGATGTAGCGGTCCTCATGCTTTACACTTAGCTAAAACCATCACAAAAAAACAAAATTTTACGCCCCGCTACGCAACTTTATGTAGTATTTTTGACACTCATGAACAGCAAATAGATGAAGCATTAGTTATATATTTTAAAGCTCCATATAGTTTTACAGGTGAAGATATAGTCGAGTTTCAATGTCATGGTGGAATTGGTGTTGCTTCTATAGTCTTAAAAACTCTCATAAGCTTAGGTGCTAGATTAGCTGAGCATGGAGAGTTTTCAAAAAGAGCTTTTTTAAATGGCAAGATGGATTTAACAAAGGCAGAGGCAATAGCAAAGATAATAGAGGCAAAAAGTGAAGATGGAGTAAAACTTTTAGCAAGAGCTTTACGAGGAGAACTTAAAACTTTAGTTGATAAAATAAGACATGACTTAATAGAAATTTTAGCTTTTATAGAGGTAAATATTGATTATGCTGAGGAGGATTTGCCTGAAGATATATTTATGTCTATTAAAACTAAACTTGATACCATTACTGCTGTTTTAACAAAAACTTTTGAAAGCTCAAAACAACGAGATGGCCTACTTCATGGCTTTCATGTAGCAATAATTGGCAAACCAAATGTAGGCAAAAGCTCACTTTTAAACGCACTTTTAAACGAACAAAGAGCCATCATCAGCGACATAGCAGGAACTACAAGAGATGCCATTGAAGAAGAGTTAAAACTAGGTACTCATCTAGTAAAGATAATCGACACAGCAGGCATTAGACAAACTAGCGATGAGATAGAAAAAATAGGCGTACAACGATCTAAAAAAGCCTTACAAGAAGCAAACATCATCTTGGCACTTTTTGATTCATCTCGCCCTAAAGATAGCGAAGATGAAAAAATTTTAAATCTTATCGACAAATATAAAGAAGACAAAAAAGTCTTTTTTATATTAAATAAATGCGATTTAAAACAATCATACAATCATGTAAATAATGAGTATATTTACATAAGTTGTCATGATAATATTAAACCAATCACAGAAAAAATCATATCATATCTTGATACTCAAACTTTAGAACAAAGTGTCATGCTAACCACACAAAGACAATTAAATGCCGTACAAAATGCCCTATCTTACATACAAAATGCCCATAATTTACTTCATGAGGGAAGCTTAGAATTGTTTGCTTTTGAGATCAAAGAAGCTCTAATACATATTTCATCAATCACAAAAATTTACGATAATGACGAAATGCTTGATGCCATGTTTAGCAATTTTTGTTTAGGAAAATGATAGATTTAAACATCTAAAATCTTCTTATAATTACTCCACACCGCATTTTTTTCATCAAAATATTCAAGCATCGCATAAGAGTATCTATCAAACGGATTTTTATTTAGATGCAAATTTATGCGTTTTTTAAGATTTAAATCGTAAGTATTATAAATCGCAGAATACGGCACAGGAAAATCAGAACCATACAAAAGCTTATCATGAACATCTGTATAATTACTTAAATGCCTCAAAACTTTTGCTCTTACGGGAGTAAGCAAGGCTGAAATGTCAGCATAAAGATTTTTGTGAGTTTTAAGAAGTTCAAGCAGTGCAAAATATTCGTGATTAAAATTTCTCTCTTTTTTAGAAAGGGAGCGAAAAAAATCTTTCGTCTCATAGCCTAACGCCATGTGAGCACAAATGGTATTTACCCCTATATCAAGGGGTTGGTAAAGCATATCAAGCTTTTCATACTCTTTAACAGAATTAACCGAACTTTCACTTCCTACATGAATAATCAAAGGCAGTTTTAAAGTAGCTAATTTTTCAAAATATGGTCTATATTTTTTATCCCTCGTATCAACTCCCCAATAATTTTGCAAAAATTTCGCCCCTTTAAACCCACATGATACATAAAAATCGATCAAATCAAGTGCGTCAGGCCTATTTGGATTTATGCTAAAAAATGGCACAATGATGTCTTGATTTTTTTCGTAAAGTTTTAAAACATCGTCATTGCTCGCACAAACGGTCTTATCGCAGTGCAAAATCTCGCCTTTGCTATCCACCTTCGCATCTACTCCAAAAAGAGATATTTTGCTTACATGAGCGGAGGAGCGTACATTTTTTATCAAAGCGTTCGTATAGGCTTGATATGGGTCATTTTTAAGCTCGTCAAAATCAAGCCCAAATTTTTTCGCAAAAATTCTTAAGGCTACTTTGTCAAATAGTCTATCAAATTTTACCTCACTACTAAGTAAATGAGTGTGAATATCTATGGTTTTCATATTAATTTCTTTCATTTAGATTTGTAATAGCATGTCATAAATACTCATTTACTTGCTCTTTAAAATCTCTAAAGCCATGCTTTTTGCCTTTTTAAAGTCCGTCTTTCCACTTCCTAAAGTCGGCAATTCATCGACTAAAAATAGATGAGTTGGCATCATCAAAGGGCTAAGCGTTGAAGCCTTAAGTTTGTCAGCTATTTGCTTTATTTCAAGCTCACTTTTTACCAAAAGTGCCACCGCTTCACCCTTTTTTTCATCAGGCACATTTACAGCCACAAAAGGACTCTCTTCGCCTAGGATTGGAGAAATTTTTTCCTCAACGCTTCCTAAGCTTATCATCTCGCCACCAATCTTCGCAAATCTTGAATATCTATCGACTATGTAGATAAATCCATCTTCGTCTATATGCCCTTTATCGCCTGTTTTATAATACCTCGTGCCGTTAATTTGCACTATTACCTCATCTGTTTTTTCTTTATCGTTTAAATACTCTTTCATGACTTGACCACCACCTATTATGATCAATCCATCTTCTTCTGTTTTAAGTTCAGCTAAAGTATCAGGATCGACTATTTTTACGATAGTTCCAGGAAGAGGCATACCGATTGAGCCTGCTTTATTGAAAGTTAGTTCTTGAAGTGTGGTAGGTTCTAGTACATTTGGCATATTTACAGACGCCACAGGTGCAGTTTCAGTTGTTCCATATCCTTCTTGAATCTCAAGACCAAATTTTAACTTAAAAGCTTGTTTTACTTCTGGTTTTAACTTTTCAGCCCCAGCTACAACCATTCTTATACTTGCAAACATTAAAGGATGAAGTTTTTTATTTCTTGCATACAATCTAAAAAATGTAGAAGTTCCAAAAAGTATGCTAGCTCCATGTTTTGCTGTCATTTTTCCTACACTAACCCCGTCAGTCGGATCAGGTACACTTACCATCTTAACGCCCTCGCAAAGTGGCATGAGGGTAGTAACTGTGAGTCCAAATGAGTGAAAAATAGGAAGTGAATTTAAAATCACATCATCTTTTCTAAAGTTTAAGAGTTCGCTAACTTGTTTGATATTTGTAAGCAAGTTTTTATGAGTTAGCACGATGCCTTTTGGCTCTCCTTCGCTACCACTACTAAATAAAATTGTCGCCGTATCATTAAGTTCAATCTCTTCAAAGTCAAGTGCTCTAATAAGCCATGAAGGCATAACATAAGCTTTTATGGCTGAAATTACTTTTAAACTTGGAGTTATGTTTTGTTTTAAATCTTCAGCATATAAAGCATAATCGCTTAAAATATTTTCAAAATCAAAACCTTTAGTCTTTAGCTTTTCTAAAAATGTTTTTGAAGTGATTACTTTTTTGATGTTTGCTTTTTTCAAAGCACTTTTTAAGGCATCTTCACTTAAGGTATAATTTAAATTTATCGGCACTTTTCCCATGATAAACAGAGCCATATTTATGATTGCCGCTATACTTGAGCTTGGAAGTACGATACCTATGTGTTTTTCGTCTTTCAATTCGCGTCTAAGAAGTTTTGAAAAGATCAAAACGCCTGTGATAAATTTAGCATTGCTAAGCGATCCACTCATAGCATCAATGGAACAAATTTTTGTCAGATTTGATTTTGCCATATTGATCCAGCTATACATCAAAGGCTCTTGACTTTCAATAAAACTCTCCCATGATAAAAATGATAATTCTGTTACTTTTGCTTTGACTTCTTGGGCAGTTAGATTATTTTCTAGTGGCTCTCCAAAAGCTACGATGATGTGTCTTTTGCCTCTTTTGTTTGTTAATTCTTTATAATATTTTGTAGCCCTTGAAAATGACGAACCCCAAAGACCCCTAAGATAAAATGGTACGATTTTACAATTTGTATCTTTTAAAGCAAGTTCAAATCCTCGCTGAAATGTGCTAAATTGTCCATTATAACTGATCTGTCCTTCAGGAAAAATCGCTACAACTTCGCCATTGTTTAATTTTTCTTTTATAGCCCTTATACTCTCTTTACTTGCCCCTGCTCCTATAGGAATGGTTTTAAAAAATCTTAAAAACCATGTTAGATACCATTTTGAGTAAATTCCTCTATACATGACAAACTTAATCGCCCTCGGACTTGCCACTTGAAGCACTAGCCAATCAATCCAGCTAATGTGGTTTCCTAAAAGTAAAACTCCGCCTTTTTGAGGTAAATTTTTAAGACCTTTGACATGAAATTTGTAATTTGTCTTAAGTATTGGCAAAAGCAAAAGTCTTGTAAAAAGATGAGGAACTTGAAGTATAGAGTAAAGTGCTCCAGCTAAAGCAACAGATGAGGTAAATAAAAATAGCCCCAAAGTTGAAATATTTAGCTTTATAAATACAACGCTTAAAATCAAAAATGCTATCATGGCTATATTTTGTATGAAATTGTTTCCAGCTAGTATCTTACCTGTATCTTTTGAAGGTGCGAAAAACTGAATGGTTGCATTTAAAGGCACGATCAAAAGTCCGCCGAAAAATCCAAATCCCATAGAAGAAAGCCCCATGATAAAAGGCTTTGAGCTTGTTGAAAATATAAACAAACTTACAAACATTCCTAAAGCACCAAATGGAATGATACCTAGTTCGATGTGGTCTTTTGAAGCATTTCCTGCTATCCATGAGCCAATGATTAGCCCAATAGTACTAACAGCTAAAATGGTTTGAATTACCACCGCATTATCGCCCCCTGTAATCGCTTTAAAGTGAGCAGGAAAAGCCGAAAGTATGACTTGCGAAATGCCCCAAAAAATACTAAGCCCAACGATACTAAGCCAAATGTCATTATTTTTTTTGATGATTTTTAGATTCTCTTTCAGATAAGTAAGTGTGGCATATTTTTTAATATCAAATATTTGTTTACTAGTCTCTTTTTCTGTGTCAAAAAATGGAATCTGAAAAGCAAAAACCACTTCAAGAGCGGAAAAGAGAACTAAAAAAATACCTATAACATAAATTTGTTTCAAGATTTGTTCAGGAGTTATACCACCTTTATACAAAGCTTCAAAAAGCATAGAAAACCCAAGCGAACTAAGTAAAAGTCCTATGATGCTTAAAGCTTGGACCATACCATTTGCAAGACCTAGCTTTTCAGTTCCTACTAAATTTTTAATAATTCCATATTTTGCAGGTGAGTAAAAGGCACTCTGAATTGCAAGAGCTAAAGTAAGTCCAAAGGCACATTTAAACCAGCCAAATATATAGCAAATTAGCACCATGATAGAGATAAAAAGCCCCGCTAATGAAGAGATTTGTATAACTTTAGTTTTAGAAAATCTATCATTAACAAATCCAGCAGGAGAGAATAAAAATATAAACGGAAGCAAAATCATAGCATTAACAACTGCACTTAGTATGATCAAAGTATCTTCAGAAAATGATTTTAAAAGTACATTTTGAATGGTTATCTTATGAGCTAAATCCACGCTCACATTTAAAAAAGCGATTGCCAAAAACGGCAAAAAGCCTCTTATTGAAAATAAATGTTTCATATCCCCTTCTCCTCATTGTATGTTTTTATAGTTTGCATATTTAAAATATATGGCTTAAATATAAGCAGTATGTCAAAAAATCTTTTTAACTCCAAATCAGTTTTTTTGCTTAAACCGATTTGCACTTCAAGCTTAGCTAATTCTTTAGAACAAGAGACATATCGTTTGACAAGTTCTAATTCTTGCGAATTTGCATTTAATATGATATCTAACATACTTTTTTCAGTTTGGCTAAATTTTTCATTTCGCTTAAACAAAAATCCATCATCAATAAGTCGTTGCAATGTTTCATCATTTATACCAAACTCTTCGCATATTTGTTTGCTTGTGTAATTTTTAGTATAATTTGTGCCAAACAAAATATCACTCATGGCAATTATACTTTTGTATGGACTATCGATATTAAAGTTATCATGAGAAAAAATAGCCTTAATTTCAGCAATAGAAGAATTAAAGTTTTTTTGCAAATACCCAATAAAATCAAGATATAAAATACATTTTTCATCATATAAGTGCAAATTTGATTTTGGCTTATCAGGCTCAGGAAGAAGACCCTCTTTTATGTAGTAAAGAATAGTAGATTTTGGCACACCACTAAGCTTTACTAATTTACTCATTTTTATCATGACTATCCTTTGTAGATTTGATAATTTAATACTGAGGAAATGACATTTTATTTAGCTATTGCATCAGTACCGACAATTTAAGCCCTAATATCTGCTTAAATTTATTTTATGATTGAAATTTTAGCACAAGTAAACTTAAAAAAGTGTAAAGTAATACTTTATACTTTTTTTAAAAAAGTTTTTAAATAATAAAATTAGTATAATTTTTATATTAAATTTGCTATAATAACAATAATTTTTTTAAAGGCCATTTCATGATTCGTAAAATTTTTGAAACTCAAGAAGATGAGTTACATATTAAACTACCCCAAGAGTTTATAGGAAAGCAGATAGAGGTTTTGATTTTTGACACACAAGAAGCTAAGCAGTTACAACAAATTGATACCTTAAAACAAACAGATATACAAATCAAACAAGATGAGATTACTGAAGAGGAATTGGATATCAAGATCAAACAAGAAGATACCGCAACCACTCCTCTTGAGCAAACCCCACAAATTCAACATGAAGAACCTGAAATTAAAATTAAACTAGAAGATGACCCAAACAAAGAAGACTTAAGTACAAGCCTAAAAGAAAAAGAGGAAGAACAGCAAATAACACCACAAATTCACACAGACCAAAAAGATGAAATTGATGAAAAACAAGAACCTCAACAAAACAATATAAAACCAACATTTCAAAATAATACTTCAAAACAGCATCAAGAACCAAGAGTGTTTGAAGGAAAGATCTTAATCGCAGAAGATAATGAAATAAATCAAAAACTAATATGCAGACTACTTCAAGATTTAGGATTTCAAGTCGAAACTGCTTCAAATGGACTAGTAGCACTACAAAGACGACAAAATGAAGATTTTGATTTGATATTTATGGATATAGCTATGCCAATCATGGACGGAATTGAGGCAACTAAGGGTATTAAAAAATTTGAGGAAGAAAACAAAAAAGCTCATATCCCAATCGTAGCTTGTACGGCAAACTCTTCTCATGAAGATAGAGAAAAATATCTCCAAGAAGGTGTAGATGGCTATATAGCAAAACCACTCAAAAAAGCCAAAGTCATAGAAGTACTTGATATGTTTTTAAATAAAGACAATACTACAAAACCTACTCAAAATAAAGAGTCGGCAACAGAAGAAGTAAAAGATAAGATAAACTTAAACAATATACAAGATATAAGTAAGATAAGTGAAGAACAAAATATCACAATAAAAAAAGATGAAAATCAAGCACAAACAAACTATGATGTAATTATTTGCAGAAAAAATCCTATTGAAACAAATATATCAAAAAGCATAGTTACGCAATTAGGTGCTTCTTGTAATACATGTCAAAATTTTGATGAGTTAAAACAAAAGTTTGATGAGTTTTACCATAAAGTTGCTATTATTGATGTCGAGGTAAGCGGTTTTGATATCAACAATATACTAGAGTGGAGAGATATATCCGTAAAAAAACATGACCAAGGAGAAACTGCTATCGTTATATTGGCCCAAACAAACTCAAATATTTCAGGTATAAACCGAAACAATATCAATAAACTTATCAAAGGAATATTTGGTCGATTTGAACTTGAAAAACTCATAAATGAATATTGTAAAGAGCAAGATTGAGTTAAAAGCGGAGATTAAACTCCGCTTTTTTATAGTCCTACATTCAACCCATAACCGCAACAAACTTTCATAACATTATGTGAGTCCATTAAATATTCTGTGTCAAGTAACATTTCGTAACTCTTTTGTTACACCTCTAAATACCCATCTAACTTTCCCTCGAAAAATATAGCTAACCCAGAGAGGG
>PDWI01006111.1_pt1 | contig 15255 bp, 14 predicted proteins | sample 1430891 | NCBI WGS metagenome assembly PDWI01 (sample SAMN01162508, study PRJNA174530) | Oral metagenome, whole genome shotgun sequencing project. | biome: Marine environment; feature: Marine mammal; material: Swab sample of the gingival sulcus; isolation source: swab sample of gingival sulcus... | reverse complement strand
TATTGATGAAGAAGAAGGAGATTGTTGGAGTTCTTGTAGGACTTTCAATAATTGGTTTTTCGAAAAAACTAATCATGCGGCACCTCGAAAAGGATGTTCACAAGGAAGTTGGGATGGACAAATTCGAGATGCGGTAAAAGCTATCTATTGTAATGATAAAACTTGTGACGCTGATTCAAACTGTGAAAGACGTGCTAATGGACATATAACAAAACAATACAGTGAAGACTGTGAATTTGAATGGAAAGTTGGAGAATATGGTGAATGTAGTTATGGGTCTACTTCTCGAAGCGTATTCTGTATTTCTACGAAGGATAAAGAGCCAGCTTATGGGTATTGTGATATAGAAACAGAACCAAAAAGACGGAAGTATTGTACTTCATATAGATGGGTAAAAGATGGATGGACGAGTTGTAATGCTTGTAATATTGATGTTATAACGCCGGATGATTTGCCACCATTGTCGTATAAGAATCCATTGGATTTGTTATTGCCAAAGGCACGGGCGGCGCAAATGACTGAGTGTTCAGATAATGGGGGTAACACGGTTTCGAAGACTGGGCAGCAAGAGGAAATATATTATTGTATGAAAGAATATGGGGATGACGATACGGTAGTTTCAGACCAAGAGTGTATAGATGCTGGGTTACCAAAACCAACGGTAAATACAAAAGAGTGTACTGAAGAATGTCCATGTCTTATGAAAGATGATGATTTCACAAATCAAATGTAAGTGAGTATTTAGGTTAAAAAAAATAATGGAGAAACTGAAACTTTCGGTTTCTCTATTTGTTTGTTTTGGGGATATTGTTTTTCGTATCTTGATGAAAATTGGTTAGGGGAGTACTGAAAACAGATTCTGAAACCAGTTCAGAATGACAAATGTTGACTATGTCATTTCGACTGGAACGAAGTGAAATGGAGAAATCTAAAGTGGTTAAGAATTATATTTCTCCACGGCGGTTGAGATGACAGAATTTAAGAGATTTCGCCATATTTAAAGTCTTATTGGACGAAAAAAATACAATGAAGATACTTTTATAAAAAAGATTTCGTAAATAGGAAAAAAACACTACTATCGCTCACGAATTTATTTACACAACAAGTATGGATATTAGAAATATTGCCATTGTCGCCCATGTAGACCATGGAAAAACCACTTTGGTGGATCAATTATTAAAGGCTGATGCGAATTTTGAAACGCACAAGGTTTTAGCCGAACGGGCGATGGATAGTAACGACCAAGAAAAAGAACGGGGGATTACTATTTACGCTAAGAATGCGGCCATTGAGTATAAAGGTACTAAAATAAACATTGTTGATACGCCAGGACATGCCGATTTTGGATCGGAAGTAGAACGAGTATTGCGAACCGTAGATGCCACTGTGTTGTTGGTTGATGCTTACGAAGGACCCATGCCACAAACGAAGTTTGTGCTACGGAAATCATTAGAATTAGGATTAAAAGTATTGGTGTTGATTAATAAAATTGATAAACCAGCGTCTCGACCAGAACACGTGGTTGATTTAACGTTTGACTTGTTTGCGCAACTAGGGGCATCAGATGAACAACTCGACTTCCCGTACATGTATGCGATTGCACGAAATGGTGTGGCTATTAAAGAATTGACCGATGAACACAAAGATATGACTCCATTCTTAGATTTTGTCATGGAGCATGTGCCAGCAGCCAAATTTGATGAAACGGCTCCCTTTTCATTTCAACCAGCCACGTTGGACTATGATTCGTATCTTGGGCGTTTAGGGATTGGACGAATTATGTCTGGAACGGTAAAGACGGGCGATAATGTAGTGATAAAAAATTCAAATGGAGATGCTCGTACGGGGAAAATATCGAAATTGTTTGGGTATTCTGGTATGAACCGAATAGAAATTACTGAAGCCAAAGCGGGTGATATCGTGTGTATGGCTGGAATTGAAGATATTTTTGTGGGAGAATCGGTGTTAGCTTCGGCTGAGCAAGATTCGTTGCCAGCTATTTCGATTGATCCGCCTGCCTTGGCGATGGATTTTTTGGTGAATAATTCACCATTCGCAGGACGAGAAGGGGATTTAGTAACCACTCGAAATATTCGAGAACGATTGGAGAAAGAATTAGAAACCAATGTGGGACTACAAGTTGAGTTTCCTGATAATTCAGATTCATTCCGAGTGTTAGGACGAGGAGAAATGCACTTGGCCGTACTGATTGAAACGATGCGACGAGAAGGATATGAACTACAAGTAAGTTCTCCGGAGGTGATTATGCAAGAAATTGATGGACAGAAACACGAACCAATTGAATATGCCGTAGTAAATGTGGCCGATGAAAATGCCGGAAAAGTAATTGAAGCCCTTGGAAAACGAAAAGGGATGATGAAAAATATGGTGCAAGAAAATGGACAGACTATGATTGAGTTTGAAGTGCCAACACGTGGGTTACTTGGATTCCGCTCACAATTTATTTTATTAACGAAAGGTGACGGAACTTTCTTCCATTCATTTTCTCATTTTGCTCCATATGCAGGCGAAATTGAAAAACGTTCAGTTGGATCGCTTATTTCTGGAGAGACGGGGACCACTACTGGATACTCGTTATGGAAACTACAAGAACGAGGTCCGTTGTTTGTCGGTGCTGGAACAGAAGTTTATGAGGGGATGATTCTTGGTGAACACAACCAAGGAACTGATTTGACGGTGAATCCTATAAAAGGAAAACAATTGACAAATGTACGTTCATCAGGTGCTGATGATGCGATTAAACTCACGCCGCCGATTACAATGACTTTAGAAAAGGCCTTGGAATATATTCAGCCTGGAGAATACGTAGAAGCGACCCCGAAAAGTATTCGAATTCGAAAAAAATATTTAACAGAATTGGAACGAAAACGGAATAAGTAATTACCTAAACAAGGATGTCCAAAAGAAACACGCTTTACTAGGAGCGTGTTTTTTCATTATTCTCAATTAGGAAAAATTTAGTTGTAAAAAAAGTATCGGTATGTTAGAATAACCCGATAAAAAAATATTTTATCAATTCTATTAATTCTTTTATTTTATTATTTAAAGCATGAACACAAACAAAAACATGTTGAAACACAAAATTATTGGAGCCTCGACGTTATGTGCTTTGGGAGCCTTTGCTTTCCTACCACTTCATACGGCGGATGCCCGACTGATATTTTCAACCGAATTTGAGTCTTCAACGGAAGATTTGAATGGAGACGGAAAGTATCAACTATCATTTGGTTCAGATTTGGCCGGAGAAATTTCATATGATGAAAATAGTGATTCGTTTTTGATCAACAAATCAACAAAGATTGAAGGCGATGCCACGGTAACTGGAAATTCAACTTTAAAAGGAGCCACAGATATTAAGTCAACTTTGAATGTAGACGGGGTTGCTACCATGAATAATGGTTTGAATGTAACGGCTGGTGATACAAATTTGAATAACACGACAGTAAATGGAACGCTACACACAACTGGCGCTGCTAGTTTAGATTCAACTCTTAATGTAGATGGAGCGGCTACACTAGAAAATACTTTGACGGTAAATGGATCGACTACTTTGCATGACGGTCTAAATGTTTCTTCTGGAAATACGTCATTGCGAGACACAACGGTAGACGGAAACTTTACCGCTACGGGAACCGCTACTTTGAACGATAATTTAACGGTTGGAGGAACGTCAACTTTACAAGGAGCGACAGAAGTTCAATCAACTTTGGATGTAACTGGAGCGACCAACTTAAAATCAACCTTGTCTCTTGATGGTAATTTTACGATTAATAATGATTCTCAAATCATTAATTTGCGAGCAGAAAATAAATCTTTTGATGCCGCACCAGATTGTGCAGATGCAAGTGATTTAGGTCGAATTTTCTATGACACAACCAGTGATGAGTTGTTGTATTGTTCACAAAGTGGTTCAACCTTTGGTTGGTCTTCAACTTCTGGCGACGCTGTGAATGCAACTGCTACTTATTATGCTGAATTTGCGAATTTCTCAGTTTCGGCTGATGGTTCAAACAATATTGGAACAATGGTTTCAGAATATGATGACACGGAAAACCGAAGTTTCTATAAATGGTCAACTCGAAAAACAACGGCCAATGATTACGATGTAGTATTGCAATGGCAAGTGCCAATGGATTTCAAATCATTCCAAACGAATAGTTTGCAAGTGGATCATAAAGAAGGTGGATCAAATGCATCTTTTGCCATAAGCGTAGAAGATAGTCTGGGAAATAATCTAAAAACGGTTGCGGTAAGCAACTCAGATGAATGGATGACCGAAAGTGTTGACTTGACGTCTGCGGCTGTATCAGCGGGTGATACATTAACCTTTAAATTTAAAATGACCGCGCAAAAAACAGAAGATTCTTTCTTGAGTAACGTAAAACTAAACTACGTACAAAAATAAGAAGAACCTAGTATTTAAAACAAAAAATGAAGAGCTCGGTTACCGAGCTCTTTTTTAATTATTTCTTTGCAGCTCGAGCCTTTTTGGCCATTGATTCTGCTAGTTTTTTTATTTCTTGGGCAATTTTAGTTTGCTCAGGGTTAATTTGTTCGCTTTCGTTCGCGGCTTTCCACGCGATTTTTGAGGTTTTTATAACTTCGTCAATCATTCCATTTTGACCAGCGGCATAAGAACCAATTAAATTTTTTACGGCATAGGCGGTTTTTTCGGCTGCTTGTATCACTTTGTGTTTGGGGAGTAACTTGAGAGCCGTTTTGGCGAATTCATGTCCAACAGAAGCATTTCGACTCGCAACGAGTAACTGATTCGATTCAAGGGCTTTGATGGCCTTTATGAGTCGGTTTTCTGTAATGTTTAGGAGTACTTGTGGATCAAGTCCAGAACCACTTTTTAGTAAATTGAAAATTATTTGTGCGCATTCTCCACGAGTGAGGAATTTTCCAGGAAATACATTTTGTTGTTTATCTGGGGCAATAACACCAAACTTAACCGCAAATTTCATAAAAGGCGTAAACCAAGCGTCTTTCGGAGCATCATGAAGTACTATTTGCTCGGTTTTGTATTTTTTCAAATCAACTTGAAATGATTCTACCAACATTTTTATAAACTCAGCCTTATTCACTTGCCGAGCTGGGGCAAATAAGCCTGTAGTACCATCGCCTTTGATGATACCTTCTTGTACGCCAACATTAACAAAGGGGGCAAACCATTGGTTTTTGGGAACATCTTTGAAATATGATTTCTCGTTGGCATTGATTTCAAGTTCAGTTGCCATGAGAATTAGTTTAATTGCTTCGGCTCGAATTACTTTCTTGTTTGGTTGAAACGTTCCATCTGGATAGCCATTGACAACTTTTTTTTGTGTAAGATATTCAATCGCTTTGAAATGTTTATTTTGCAGTGGAACATCTTTGAAAGCCAGGGTTAATACCGGAAGGCTGGTTAATAATGTTAAAACAAATATTTTTTTTAAATTCATGTGGTTTTGAATGATTATATTATTCAGAATAATGTTAAATTTTTATCCTAAAAAACACAAAAAAAAAGCCTTTTTTGGTTGAATAATTGTGTGATTTTAAGTATAATAACTTGAATGAATATATGTATTAAGAGTATTGGATTTATGCAGAAAATAAAAGCATTTTTATTAATTTTAGGTGGGGTGTTATTCAGTATGGAATCAATATTGGCAGTGGCTCAAACTCCAGATGTGTTTGTGTATGAAGGACGACTGTTTGATATGAATAATGAACCCATTACGACCAAACATGATGTGCGGATTTCTTTATGGAAAACAGCTGATGTTTTGGATTCGGATGTCGAAGTGAATGGAAGCATCAATACGCAAGCTTTGAATTTTTCAAACTGGCAAGAAGTACAAACTTTTACACCAGATTTTAACGGAGCTTTTTCGATTTATTTTGGACAAAAAAATCCATTAACGAATGTGGATTATTCGCTTTATAAGTATTTTCAAGTAGAAATTAAGGCCCATGAAGCGCCAGATACAGATTTTGAGATTCTTGATCCAACAGGCGAAATAAACGACGCAGTTGATCGGCAGGAAATTGGAACGGTGTTTTATGCAAAAGAAGCCGAATCGCTTAATGGAAAAAAAACGGGGAAACAAGCCGGCGATATTTTGGTATTAGGAAATGAGGGAACCATTGAAGTGGAACACATGGCGAATGCTACAAATTCTGATATTTTTACGTTAGATAATGACAATAATTCGTTGGAGAATATTGCCTTAAATTTTGGTCAGTCTTTAGGGCGGAGTCTGTTTTGGAATACGGTATCAAACTTATTTGAGTTTTCAAATTCATTAAAAATAAACGGTGATTTATTCGTAACAGGAGATATTATTACGGCCGATAAAAATGTTACGCATCAATTAGTGCCGAGTTATCCGGAGTCAACTTTTGACCTCGATGGGCAAGATAATGAAGGATCTATGTATGAACGACGGGTTTTGTTAGCGGGAAAGAAGCGTCCGGTAATGGTTTGGACGTCTCGTAAACCTGCGCTGCAAGATGCCGACACGTATATTGAGTTTCAATTGCCTCAAAATTTTAGATCCTTTCAGTCGGAAGCCGTAAAAATCTGGTTAAAAACAGAAGGGAGTGTGGATGATTCGAAGGTAGATATTCAGTTTGTGAAAGGAGATTCGGTGGTCGCTTCGGTCTCAAATATTTCGCAGAATACCTTTGGAGAAACGGTATTTACGCTTCCTGATGGCGTATTTGTTGCGGGAGAGGTGTTGACGATTAAAATTAAAACGTCGGCGACTCAAAATCACTCAGTTTTCTTTGGGAAAATACAAATTCAAACTGTTGAATAAAAATAATTCTGTGTATTTACACAAAAATCCGCCTATGGCGGATTTTTGTTGTTGTGTACCTAATTAAATAACCAATTACTTGTTTTGAGAACGAGAAATTTGTTTCGCTTTATGGATGGTATGTTTGTTCAACCGTGGACAGAATTTTCGAGCCGTAAATTCTTTTACATTTGTATTAGTTGGGTTCAACATAATTTTGTAGTTTTCTACTCGTTTTCCAAATTGTTCCATACATTCAGTACAATATAGTGCGAAGAATGCTCGTTTTTTTCTACTTGGTCGTGCCATTTTTCTTAAATTTTTTAAGTAATATTACGCTTATGCGTTCTAAAATCGGTCGGATATTAAACGAATGTCAAAAGTTGTCAAAAAAATTATAAGTTTTGGCAATTTATTGATATTTCTGCGTCTTGAGGCGTGTCTTTTTTGACGCCACAAATACAGGTTAATACTTCGTTTTCATCCAAAGGCATTTGTGCCGGTCCGTCGGCTTCTTTGTCTAGATGTTCGAGTCCTGCTTCAACGATAGCAACACAACTTCGACAGGCTCCCATACCGCAACACATAGGGATGGGCGCGCCATTATCATTTGCTTGAATGGCAATGGGATCATTTCCTTGGTTTTTAAACGTAGAAACTTGGTTTCCGTTCGCGTCATTTATTTGTATCTGAACCATGATTTTCGAGATAAGAAAGAAAATTTATAAATTTTGTTGTAAGGCGGCTTTAATGTTGTGCAACATTTCAAAATCATATTTTTCGGTTTCTGGTGCCGGAAGGTCTCTCCAGCTTTTGTCTTCCCATTGTTTACCATTAAATTCTTGTGGCTGTTGGTATCGAGGAAGTACATGATAATGTAAATGAGGATCAACCATCATCAACATTAAATAATTTATTTTCTGATTTTGGAAAACCTTTGATACGGTGTGTTCAATAACTTGAATAATGTTTTGTAAATCTTGGCTTTCTTCGGGCGAAATATCAGACATTTTTTCGCAGTATCGGTTTAACGATAATATGCCAGCCCCAAGCGTGTGTTGGGTTGGGTGTAAAGACCATTTCCAATACTTACTTTGGTAGAGCAAAAGTTCTTCGGTTTTAAATTTTTCTTGAAACGCTTTAAAATTTTCCTCCATAATTTTTTAGTGAAACACTTGTGTCAATCGTATTTAAGCACTCACGAACTGTCAATGTTGTTTGTGGTTTTGTGGTATAAAAAACAACTGATTTTTTTCTAGTTTTAGCGTGGTGTGAGAAAAGATTTTAACGGTGTTTCCGGCTGGATTATGGGTCAGCCAGTGGAGTGTTTCGTGTAATTCCTTGGCACTAAAATTGTGTTGAGCGTGTTTTTTCAGCCATTCTTTTTGTAGTACTACATGCCATTGTAAAAATTCTTTGAGTGGTACTTTTTTGTAAGAGGGAACTTGTGTTTTGATATAGTCGGCGTATTCAGCCAAGTTTTGGGCTTGAGTAACAAATACTTTTTCTAAGTTGGGCGTGATTTCTTTGAGGGTTGGTAACACCTGTTGCCGAATTTTGTTACGGGCAAATTTTGTATTATGGTTGGTTTCATCTTCATACCAAAGAATATTTTGGGCTTGAGCGTAGTTTATTAAAGCTTGCTTGGAGATGTTCCATAGCGGTTTGTTCTTTGTTTCAAACGGACAAAATGATTTCAACCCACCGCCCTTAGTAATTCGAAACAACACCGTTTCGATTAAATCGGTGGCGTGGTGTGCCGTTAATATTATATCAGACTGGGTTTGTTTTTTTACGGTTTCGGCGGCTTTTTGCCGAGCCGTTCGCCAAAACTGTTCTTGGTTTTTGCTTGGCACTTTTTCCAAGGTTTCTTGTACAAAGGTTATATTGTTTTGAGTGCAGATTTCTTTGACTAGTTCGGCCTCTTTTTGGCAATTGAGGCGCGTGTTGTGATTTATATGTAAAACCGTAATATTTTCTGGTTTTAAAAATTTACTACAAAGTGAGAGTAAAACCATGGAGTCGACTCCACCAGACACCATTAAAACCACTTTTTTTTCGTGTAAATGGTGCTGATTAAGAAAGGACTGAAAATTTGGTTCTACAGAGTTCATTTTATGCTTGGTCGGTGCTACCAAACCCACCACGCGAATGAGTTTTAAGTTCGGATTGATTAATTTCGTGAAACGCAACGGGTTGAGTGGACACAAATAATCCTTGTGCGATGCGTTCACCACGGTTGATGGTTACGGTTTCTTTTCCAAGATTAAAAACTTGAATCATAATTTCATCGTTGGGACCACAATAATCGGCATCAATCAGTCCAATGGAGTGGGGGAATATGAGTCCTGTTTTGCGGAACGTGGAACTCCGTGGCAAAATTTGTAACGCGAGATTTTTTGGACATTCAATAATCACGTTTCCCGGAATTAGGGCTAATTCTTGTGGGGCAATTGATACGGTCGTTCGGGCTAAAAAATCAAAGGCAAAACTGCCCGCTGTTTCGTATTTGGGTAATGGGAGCGTTTGGTCGATACGGGTAATGTTTACGTTCATCGTGGTGTATTTTAAATTATTTTGCGTGGAATAACAAAAAAAAGTCCGATAAGGACTTTGTTTATTTTTTTATCTGGAGCGCGTGGCGGGAATCGAACCCGCATCATCGGCTTGGAAGGCCGGGATAATAGCCATTATACGACACGCGCTAGTGCTTGGCTAGTCCGTTTGGACAAAGACAACTTTATTAATCTTTTTTTTGGGGTCAAATTTTTTTTCTATTTTTTGTCTTCTATTTCAAACGGTAAGTTAGAGACGTTTATCGGCGCACTTTTTTTAATGGTTTGTGGCGAAGTGGATAAATAGGATTTGAGTTTTAGTTTTTTTTGTTGATGGTTTTTATATTGTTTTACGAGTAACAGTAATAATAATCCTGTACCGAGGAGTGCTAATATCCAAATAAAAGTGGGAGTTGATTTCGGTGTGGTATGAGAAGATTTATTGCTTAGAGAATTCCATAAAGTTGGTAAATCTTTGGCAAAAGGATGGTTGGCCAGTTCCTGGTTTTCAAGGTTAAGGTGAATCGTGAATTTTGCCGGGAAATTGGTGCGTGGGTTCTTTCCAATGATTTCTATTTGAGTTGGCTGAGATTTTTTAAATTTTCCACTAATAATAAAAGGGTTTCCCATACTTATGTTGGGAAGGTTGGTAATAATCTCTGATATATTTTGGGTGTCTTTCGCGATTATTTGTGGATTAGCTAAGACAATTATTTCTGGTTGAGCTTCTGTTTCTAAAAAAGAACGAAGCTTTTTAGGGTTGTGTTCGGAGATTGAGAAATGAGGGTAGTCTTGAAACGGTTCTCCTAATATGATTACTTTCTGGTGGAGGGCGGGGGTTTTTCGTCCGAGATATTCAAACTCTTTCACCATTATTTTTTGTGAACAAGGTTGTGTATTCTCTTGATTAACTTGTTGTATTTGATTTATTAAGGATGTGTAATCTGGAGCCTCTTTGGGGGAGAAGTTTTTTATAATTAATAGTTCAGAACAAACTCCTTCATTTTGTTTATCGGCTAATAAGGTTACCGAAAAAAATCCTGGAGCTTGGGGTGTTTTGATTATTTCATATTCAAAGGCTTGGGTTGTGGTAAGTCCAAAAGAAACTCCAAACAATATGGTAAGCAGTATTTTATTGACTATTTTTATCATTTCTTTTATATAGTCTTTATTTGTGCTAAATTTGTCAAAAGGTTTTTTTGAATTCTTCCTAAAAGGCTGTTTATTAAAAAAAACATAAAAATAATTGACATTTTATTTTGGGTAAGAAAAATCTGCACGAAAAATTACTTTCTAACTATTTTTTTCACATGGAAAACGAAATCGTAACAAACGTTTCTGAAGTAGCCACAACTGCTGTGCAAAATACAGCGGAAGCGGTAAACGTAGTAGCGGCTGAAGCAGCTGATTCTGTATCAATGTTTGCTTCATTTGATTTTGGAACCACTCTTGCCTTCTTGGGAGCTTTGGTAGCTGTTGTATTAGGAGGGTACGGGTCTTCAAAAGGAATCCAAGTAGCCGGACAAAAAGCGGCTGGAGTTATGGCTGAAAAACCAAGCCTTTTCGGTACTTTGATTGTGTTGTGTGCCTTGCCTGGTTCACAAGGGATTTACGGATTGTTGATTGCAATCATGATCTTGTTGCAAATCGGAGTTGTTGGTGGAGCTGCTGGAATGAAATACGTTGTATCATTTCAAAGTGGTTTGAGTCTTTTGATTGCCGGAGTTATTATGGGAGCCTTGGCTTTGATTTCTGCTGGATCTCAATCAAAAGTAGTAGTAGCTTCTATCGGAGGATTGGCTCGAGAAGAATCAATCTCAACTGGAGCGATCGTTATCTCAGCTTTGGCTGAAACATACGCCATCTTCGGATTGTTGATTGCATTGTTTATTACTATTGCCGTTCCTGTTTCACAAGTAGCAGCGTAAGGAAGGTAAATATATTATCTGGGTTGCTTTAATCTCTTTTGTTTGGTTATAAGCAACTCCAGTATTTTTTTAATTTTTTGTTTGAATGGCTTTACAAGATATTTTGAAAAAGGTTTTGGAAGAGGCGTCTAAAAAAGTGTCGGCTATAGAATTAGAGACGAAAGAAGAAATATCTTTGATTCAATCGCAAATTGAGGCCTTGGAAAAAGAAGAGTTGGATGCTTTGAAAGAAGAACATGCCGCTCGTTTATTGTCAGTAAAGGAAAATTCAGAAACAAATTCTCGAAGAAAACAAAAGCAAATTGAATTAGCCGCTAAATGTTCTGTTTTGGAATCAGCGTTAGATTCTTTTTATGCTTATTTAGTAGAACTTTCGGATAATGAGTATGAATCTATTTTGAAAGTGTTGGCTTCTGGAATTGAAGGATCTGGAAAAGTATTGGTTCCGGCAAATCGACTTGCAGTGACGAAAAATGTATTAAATGGTTTTGAAATTGAAGAATCGAGTGATATTAAAGGTGGATTTATCTTTAAAGGAGATTCTTTGTCAGTAGATAACTCATTTAAAAACATAGTTTATTCTGAATACAAAACTGCTATTGAGTCTTTCTTTGCCCCAAAATTAGGGTTGATTTAAAAAATATAAAATTATGAAGTTTCTTTTTTTAGCGGGTAGAATTCGTGCGTTACAATCAAGGCTCCTTTCGTCGGCACAAGTTGAACGAATGGTTATGGCTGAAACAGTTGAAGATGCCTTTCGAGTTTTTTCAGAACTTCAGTATGCAGAGTATTTGTTTCCTGATACAAAGGTAGATGATTTTGAGAAAATTATTGATCAAGGGTTGTTGGAAACAAAAGAATTAATTGTTTCTGGGACAGAAAATGCCGTGGAATTTGATATTCTGTGGAAACCATTTGATGTAAATAATTTCAAACGGGCTTTAAAAGAAAAATTAGTGGATGACGCGAATGAAATTGAAAATTTCTCAGCAGAAAATGGCTATGAGATTTTGGGAAGTATAACAAAAGAAGCGTTGGAAAAAGCTGTTTTTGAGAATGAATTCTCAGCGGGGATTCCATCCGAATTTGTAGAAGCAACTCAAAAAGCGGATGAATTATTTGCAGAAACAAAAAATTTCCAGTTGGTAGAATTCCTATTTGATAATGCTTTGTATGTATACTTAAACAGATTATCAAAAGAGTTGAAATCTGATTTCTTGAAAAAAGTGGTTGTTTGGCAAATTGATAGAGCTAATTTGAAGGCTATGATTCGAGCCAAAGCATTGGATCAGCCAACGACTGATGAAATGTATTTATCAGGTGGTTCTATGGATTTAGCGGTATTTAAATCAGATATTACGCTTGATTCGGTGACCGCATTCTTGTTTGAGAATAACTTCATGCACTTAGCGATGAAACTTAAAGGTCAAACCTTTGAAAGTTTCCAAGATTTGCTCTTAGAAATGGAACGACTGATTGAAGCAGAAACAACGGCTTTCTTGTTAGAAGCGGATGAAGATGATTTAGGGTCTATCATTATTCCAATGGTATACTTCTTGAAACGAGTAAAAAATGCTCGAGTGTTGAAATTTGTGATGTACGCAAAAATCTACAACCTAGATCCAGAAAGGATTTACGAAACGATTAAACATTTTTAGAGTTATGGCATATGAATATAAATTGGCTGTGGTTGGAGTAAAAAGCTCTATTTCGTTGTATCGAGCCATTGGAGCCGAAACGTTTGCAATTACGTCAGATAAACAGGCGCAAGTTGAGGTTGAAAGATTGTTTAGAGCTCATCATGGAGATGAAAATAAAACCCCTGTTTACGCAATCGTGTTTGTGGAAGAAAATTTTTATGCAAATTTGCCAGATGAGGTAATTGAAAAGTTTTCTAAAAAGGCCTTGCCGGCGGTGGTGCCAGTTCCGTCTCCAAGTACACAGTCTTTGGGCGGAAAGAGTTTATCTTCTAAACGACTTTCAAAAATTATTGAACGAGCGATTGGAAGTGACGTATTTAGTTAGAAAGAAAATACAAATCGAAGAAAACTTCACTAAATGGTGGAGTTTTTTTGTTTTTATGATTTTTGGATAAAAAATTAATGTTATAAAAATTAGACAACATGTTTTTTATTCACTAGGATAAATTAGATGTATTATAATTCGAATTTAATATGAGTAGACTTTTGAAAACGATAACAACCTTTGCTTTTGCGTTGAGTTTATTTACTGGGGTTGTAAGCCCTAATTTTATAAATAAAGCTTCTGCAGAATCATGTAATGCAAAAATCTTCAAATGGGGAGATTATTATTCTCCAACATCAGCCAATTGGGATTGGGATGGAGGAAATGTTATGCATGAAAATCCAATGTCAGTTGCTGGAACTAATCTTAATGTAACTTATTCAAAAAATATTGTGGGTTCATTAGATGGTCAATTTTCCAAGGTAAATAATTGGAAACCCATTTTTAAGCCTCATACTGCATTTGGACAAAAAAGTACAACGGATGCTAATGCTAATTATTCAGAACATACGTTGACATTTTCTGAACCAGTAAAAAATATTGCCTTCGTTTTGATTGATGTGGATATAGACCCACATAAAGAATATGCAAGAGCAGAAATTACTGATGTGGATGGAAATTTGTATGAATTACAACCTTCTGATTATATTGCACAAGGGCAAACGATTGAGGTTTTAGATGGAAAAAATTTCTTTGCAGCATCAAATGCATCTAAGGATAAAAATATTGCGATAAAACCTTTAAATAGACTTATAAGCTCTATTAAGATTATTAATAAATCGACGAGAGAAAAAAGTAATGGTACTATGGCTTCTGCTGCTGGACCTACTGCTTTTGGTCTTAGTGATTTAAGTTTTTGTATTCCAGAATATACGCTTTCATTTGAAGAAAATGGAGGGACAGAAGTAACAGACCAAGCAGATATTGCCTACAATGGAATCGGGACAGTACCAGTGGCTCCAACAAAGTCGGGAAGTACGTTTGTAGGATGGTATACAGACAATACGTATACTACTCCATTTGATTTTACTACTCCAATTACAGGAGATGTAATAGCCTATGCAAAATGGAATCAAAACCCAATTGCTACCGATGATACGAAGACAACAACTGCAGTAACACCCGTTGAAATTGATGTAACAACAAATGATACTACAAGTGGAACCTTCGATCTTGCCACTATTACGATTACTGAAGTGGCACAACATGGTACTCTAACGGTAAATGCAAATGGAACAGTAACCTATACTCCGAATGCAGGGCATATAGGGGCAGATACGTTTAAATATACGGTTAAAGACAATAATGGGGTTATTTCGAATGAAGCGACGGTAACAATTACGGTAAACCCTTTTGAAGCAACGAAGACGTCAACAAAATCGGGGGATTTCACAAGAAATAATTGTGGAGCGGATTTTGCTGGATCGACCGAGACATATACAAGTCCGGAACAGACCGCAACGGAGACATCAACCGTGTCACAAGCGGATGCTGATGAAAAAGCACAGCAAGCGGCAGACCAAAAAGCGCAAGCAAATGTAGATGCTAATGGTCAAAACTACGCCAATACGAATGGAACGTGTACGCAAGTAAAATTCCACGCGACTAAAAGTTACACCGCAACCGAAACGGTCCAAAGGAATAATTGTCCCGTAAACTACACCGGAACAAGCGTGGTCGTGGCGGTTACCAAAACGGCTACCGCAACATCATTGGTAAACCAAGCCGATGCTGATGCAAAAGCACTAGAGCAAGCTACCAATGAAGCCAATACAGAATTGCAAAATACGAAACAAGCGAAAGCTAACGCAGACGGACAATGTACGCAAACAACCTTTGAAGCAACGAAGACGTCAACAAAGACCGGGGATTTCACACGAAATAATTGTCCAGCGAATTATGAAGGTTCAACAGTAACTTATACAACTCCAGAACAAACAG
>PDWI01006110.1_pt1 | contig 15258 bp, 10 predicted proteins | sample 1430891 | NCBI WGS metagenome assembly PDWI01 (sample SAMN01162508, study PRJNA174530) | Oral metagenome, whole genome shotgun sequencing project. | biome: Marine environment; feature: Marine mammal; material: Swab sample of the gingival sulcus; isolation source: swab sample of gingival sulcus... | reverse complement strand
AATGGTTTTATTTCCGGCGGTGCGAAGTGCCAAAGCCGAAACAATTATTGCAGCACCCGGCACAAGTTGTCGCCATCAAATAAAAGACGGAACAGGCAAACAAGCTCTACACCCTGTGGAAATTTTGTGGAAAGCGGTTAATTAATTGAGAATTGAAAATTGATTTTTTTTTGCTTCGCCATCGTAATTCGTAATTCGTAATTCGTAATTTTTCAACAAATTAATAATCAGCACAATAACAACTCAACACTATTTAAAAAAGTTTAAAATACTTCATAATACCAAATAAATTTTCGTATTTTTTGAAGTTAATTTAAACTTTTTTTATAATTTTACGGCTTAAATGTTCTTTTCAAACAAGGCTCTTTTGGCTTTTTCGCTTTTTCAAAAAAGCAAGAAGCAAAAGAGCCTAAAATTCAACCTACTTCTTTCTTAATTTATTAAAAATCAATAAAATAATATGAAACAGCTGCTATTTTTTTTACTATTTTTTCAAATAAGCATTACCTTAGTTTCTCAGCAAAAAAAGACGGCTTTGGTAATTGGTAATGACATTTACGAACATGCGCCGGCTTTAAAAAACTCGGTCAATGATGCCGATTTAATGGCAAAAACTCTTACAGGATTGGGTTTTGATGTAAAATTATTAAAAAACATCAATTTACAGCAAATGCAAGATGCCGCAAATTCTTTTATTAGCAAAATTAAAAATTCCGATGTTTCATTATTCTACTATTCGGGGCATGGTGTGCAAATTAATGGTGTAAATTATTTGATACCAACAGATGCGAAATTGGAACAAGTTTTAAATGCAGAAAGCGAAGTTTTTGATATTACCACCGTAAACAAGGCTTTTCAGAACAATTCAAAAAAGTTAAATATCTTAATATTAGATGCTTGCAGAGAAAATCAGTTTCGCACATTCACTCGAGGCAAAACGCGAGGATTTAGAGCAATTAAAAATCAGGCGAAAGGCACAATCATAGCTTTTGCCACCAGCGAGGGCGAACTTGCCGATGATAGTTACGAACAAAATGGCGTATTTACGGCAAAACTTGTGGAGCAAATGAAAAAGCCTCAACGCTTGATTGATGTATTTCAAAATACACGAGAAGAGGTAATTAGCACAAGTAATAAAAAGCAAAAACCGCAAATTTGGAATATGCTGACAGGCAAATATTATTTGGTGAAAACCGATGCAAAAACAGTGGAAACGAAAAACGCCGGAACGCAAAATCTCGAAACAAAAACCGAACTATACGGCAACCTCATCATAAATAGTGAAAGGAAAGGCAAAATTTATATTGACGATAAATATATGGGCAATATAGACGAAAACAGCACTAACAATAAACTTCAAAATTTAAAGGTAGGCAGCCATACTTTAAAATTGCAAAACGAAGGAGATATTTGGGAGCAACAGGTTGAAATAAAGGTAAATAAAGAAACATTAATAAACATAAAAAAGCCCAAAGAATTTAAAGAAAATCTATATGGTTTGACCGATGAATACGGGGCAGAATTTGACTACGTAGGTTCGATACAATATAGTGCGCCTCATGGCAAAGGTACTGCAATTTATAAAAATGGAAATAAATATGTGGGACATTGGAAAAATGGCAAAAAAAATGGCTACGGCACTTTTACTTTTGCAAATGGAGCAAAATATGTTGGTTACTTTGCCAATAATATTCCCAACGGAAAAGGCACTATCACCGTAACTAATCATTATAAATATGTGGGTGAGTGGAAAAATGGCGTTAAAGAGGGTTACGGCGAAAAAACTTGGACAGATGGCGACAAATACGAAGGCGAATGGCGAAACGATAAAATGTCGGGGAAAGGCACTTACACTTGGAAATCGGGTGATAAATATGTAGGATTTTGGAAAAACGACAACCGACACGGGCAAGGCATAATGTCGTGGGCAGATGGCGACAAATATGAAGGCGAATGGAAAAATGACAACCAAGACGGACAAGGCACTTACACTGTGGACAAAGATTATGAAATAAATCACTGTCCAAATTGCAATAAATATGTTGGTCAATGGTTTAATAATCAGAAAAATGGCGTGGGAAAATGCTACGATGCCGCCGGAAAATTATTGTATGAAGGCGAATTTGTAAATGACAAACCTACGGAAACTTATCCAAACCGATAGAAGCTGTTGGCTTTTGGCTGTTAGCCGTTAGCTATTGGCTTTTGTAAAAAAACAAAGTTTTTTTTACGATTAAAGTTTACTTGCCGCAAGCTAAAAGCAAAAAGCCAAAAGCAAATGGCTAAAAGCAAAAAAAAATAATTATCTAATTGTCAAATTAACAAATTATAAACGTATGAGAAAAACTAATTTTTTGGTAATGATGATTTTAATCGTCATGTCGCCGGCTATTTTGGCACAAACCAAAATAGAAAATGCGAAAAAGTATCTTGAAAAACAGATAGCTAACGAAGTGAAAATATTGATTGATAAAAACACACAGCAAATATTAAGTGCTGATGTTTTGGAAGTATCAAAGTCAATTAATTTGGGAAATTACGATGCCAACAAAATTGTGAGTTTATATTTTATAAACAACAAGGGTAAATTATCTTCATTCCAGGAAGTAGTGGAATTAATTGAATCAAAGGCATTTATAGATGCAATAAATCCGGCATTTTCATTAAAAACCAAAGAAGATGCTGCAAAATTGCTTTCGATAATTACCACACTCGTAAACTATGAAAATGGCGATATAAAACAAGGTAAAGTTTTCAAAAAAGACGAAAAATGGTGTTTAGCTACTAGTGATTGGTTTGGCGAAGTTGTGTATTATCAAATAAATACTTCGAGCGAGGGAAAAATAACGAATATTAAAAAATTTGAAGAAAAATTAGAAATATCCAAAATAGAAATTCCTCGCATAAAAAGCAATTATGCCGGCAAAAGCGAAACAATAAGTGAGGCAGATAAAAAACTGATAGACAACACATTAAAAAACATATTAAAAGTATGTAGTTTCCACCTAACTCCGCTTTCTTTTAATGGTTTGCCCCAATATTTAAGTGTTTTTGATGGTAATTTGGCGGTGGGCAAAATGTTTCAAAACGGCATTGCGCAAGCCGAAAATAATAGATTTGTTTTAGTCAATAAAGGCGATGAATATTCCATTATTAATTCAAAAGAACAATTGCTAAACGACGAAGAATTTATGAAGGCAATAGCAGAACGATACACGATAAAAAACGATGCTGATGCCCAAAAATTTGAAGTATTATTGAACGAGCTGAAACCTGCAAACGCAGAACACAAAAAAATCTTCAAAAAAGACAATGTTTGGTGCTTTGTTCGCGATAAATCGTTTGATGATTTAAGTGGAATACTCGTTTTGGTTGATAAAGACGGTAAAATTATTTACACCGACAATTCTAATAATATAAACGACCGTGCTATTCTGCAAATGAAAATGCACGACCCAAATTTCAAGGTAGATTATAAATTTAAACTTATAGAACCAACCAAAACGACCTTAAAAATAGGTGCAAACGATGAAATACCTGTAAAAATCAGCTTTGATGCCAAAATGGTTAATGCCAAAGGTGCTTATATCGGATTTTTTAATGACGGTAAAATGAGTGGTTTTGCGGCGGCAAGCAATATGGAATCGCCGTATAAAGGCGACATTTCGGGCAGATATTTTGACGATGGACAACACACACAAACCTACATGCTTATGCCATCGGGCAAAAAAGACCCGAAAAAGGCGTTGGCAAGTGTGAAAATTGAATTTACCGTAACGGGAGGTGTGAGCAAGCAGGAACGACAAAATGTGGATAATTTGATTAAAAATATTTTGAAAGCTGTAAATACAAATGATGTGCAAGCATTTAGTTCTTACTGTCTTACAAAAGCACAATTAGATAATATTCTTGCCAATGTCAAAAGTAGTTCGAAGGAAGCCAAAGGTTTTAAAAAGGATTTCAAAAACATGGACACAAAGAAATTATCGGATAAAGCGGTTGAAGATTTCAAAAACTTAAATCAAATTCTTGCCAAAAATAAAATTGATGCCTCAAAAGTAGCATTTAAGGCTTACGAAAGAGAAAAAAGAGAGCTTGTAATTCCTTCTGTTAAAGGATTTTCGATAACTTTTATTTATAAAACAGGTACAAATTTGCTTGGCGCAATAAAATGCAGCATTTTGGCAAACAAAAAAGCTGCGTATATATTTGAATTTAAGCCTTTTGACGAAATGATTTCGGAAGAAGTATATAATAAACGAATATTTTAAACACTTTATTCAATTAGCAATTAGCAATGAAGAATTAACAATTATATCGCTGATAATCAAGGCATTGCACAATTACAAACTGTTTTGCAAAATATTAATTATCAGCCAATTACAGAAATGTAGCATAATATTGTTAAAACACAATATTAAGTTAAGAATTGAAAATTACGAATTATTAAGCCCAAAGGAAATTACAAACGGCGAAGCAAAATTCTCAATTCTCAATTATCAATTATTAAAACTCTAATTATCAAATAATAAGAAAATGAAAAAAATAATTTTATTAAGCCTTACGCTATTTTTTAGTATTGCGTTATTGGCACAAAAAGATATTGAAAATGCAAAAAAATATCTTGAAACTAAAATAACAAAAAGCAATGAATTTCTGATTGCCAAAGACAAGCAGCAAGTTTTAAATGTAGATGTCGTAAAATCGGCTATTATTTTTAATAAAACAGAAGACCAATACAACCAACAGAGTATTTTAAACTGTTATTTGTTGAAAAATGGTGCAACTATATCAGCCTTTCAAAGTGTGGACGATATTATTAATACTCAGGTATTTATAAAGGCTCTTAATCCGCAATTCACATTAAAAACACCGGAAGATGCAAGCAAACTTCGCTTGGTATTTCTTACGCTTGCCAAAGATGATTGGGGTACGAAAAGAGGTGAGGTTTTCAAAAAAGATGGCACATGGTGTTTTGTAAAAAAACTCAACTTTGAAAAATTAACTTATTATAAGGTAAGCACCTCAGATGCCGGAAAAATTACAAAGGTGGAGGAAATAACCGAAAGTTTAGATGTTGAATATCTGCCTGATGTGGCAAAAGACGGCGATTATGGTAAGAAAAGCGAAGAAATCAGTGCTTCTGATAAAGAACTGATTAACAAAGAGTTGAAAAAAGTAGTTAAAGAATATCGTTTCACATTAAAACCATTGTTAATCAAAGGTTTATCGGGAAATTTGAAGCTATACGAGGGCAATTTGGCTGCTCTAAACATGTTTAGCACTGGAAGGATAGATTGCGAAAACCGCGCTTTTGTTTTAGCAGAGCAAAATAATAAATACAGCATTGTTACATCAAAAGAGGAATTGCTTAATAATCAGAACTTTTTGCAAGCATTGATGCAGTCATATACGATAAAAAATGAGGAAGAAGCCAAATCATTTGAAGCATTAATTGACCAAATAAAGCCGGCGGAAGCCAAAGACAAGAAATTTTACAAAAAAGACAATGTTTGGTGTTTCGTTCGCGATAAATTTTTCGACGATTCAAGAGGAATACTTGTGTTAGTCGATAATGCGGGTAAAATTTTGCATATTCAGCAATTCGACAAAATCACCGACCTTGATTTTGTGAGAATGAAAACTCACGACCCTAATTTCAAATTAGATTATGCCTTTAAATTGGTTGAACCAAAAGACAAAATTTTAAAAATACACCATAAAAAAGGCGAGGGATATGTGGAAATATCGGTAAATGCAGATGCTATGAATGCTACCGACAAGTCTATCGTTAGCGTTATTGACGGCGAAATTGTGGATTCCACATCAGTTGGAAACGTAGAAGCAAAATTTACACACTATATTTCGGCGAAACAGCTTGAAGATGGCACTAAACATACATTGAAATATCTTGTGATGCCGGCAGGTTGCAAAGACCCTCGCAAAGCATTGGAAGTAATTGAAATTAAAGCAGATATAGTTTATAGATAAAATAAATATTAAAAATTTTTAAATTTAAAAAAATGAATAATAAAATATTATTACTATCAACGGCAATTCTTTTTATGCTTAGTTGTAAAACCGTGAAAAAAGCTAATTTAGTGTTAGCACCCACCGAAAAACCCACCGAAATATGGAGTGCAGCAATTTCAAAATGGGCAGGTATCAAATATAAAAATCTGATAGCTACCGATTCTATCATCTACGTAGTTAAGCGAGGCGGGCTGATGGCTTTTGACCTAAACACTCGTAAAATTAAATGGGAAAAATCGCTGGAAATGGGATTCGTTTCTTCAGATGCCATTTTGCAAGACGGATTGTTGATGTTTCTACACGAACGAAGTATTGATGTGTTTGATGCCGAAACAGGCAAACGAAAATGGTATGATTTTGACCTTATTTATGAAGGATTAAGCTCGAAATACGGCAAAATTTATTTTGAAGATGAGAGTAATGAAAAGTTGCATTGTATTGATAATAAGACTGGTAGAGTAATATGGAAACGTCCTATACTTTTTAATAGAGATAAACCTTTGGTTGCCGATAGCATTGTAATTAATCCGAGTTCTCCTGAGGCTTTTAATGCAATAAATGGCAAGAAAATAGTTTTAAATCCTACTGATAGTGCGGCATATAGATACAAGCAAGCGGCAATAGGCGAAGGTGCTATAACTTATTTGTGTTTGCAAGAGAAATATAGAGAATGGGTAAAAGGATATGCCGTTTGTTTTGACTATAAAGGCAATGAAAAATGGCGTTTTAAATTGCAAAAAACCACTAAATCTACATCTAAACAATCTTCAATTATCTGTAATAATCGGGTGTATGTGTTTTTAGACAAAACCTACGTGCTTGATTTGGCAACGGGTAAACTATTGTGGACAAGCGACATAGCTCCCAAAAGCGAGCGCGACAATGTTGTTGCCACTTCAAACGCTTTGTTGATTTTAAACAATAAGGTTATTTACGCACTGAATGCCAAGACAGGTACTAAAATGTGGGAATTGAAGCCGGAAGATAAAGAATCTAAAAATTATACGGTTTTGTTATGCCCCAATATTATTGACAAAACTATCTATGTTTTGTGTGGCAAAAAGATTATGGCATTCAAATAAAGAGCACCTAAAATTTCACTATCGCTGCATTGTGGGCAATTGCTGTAACGTCCTAAACGAGCAAGCCCGCAATGCAGCGCAATATTTTAAGGCACAACAAAAACATCTTCATTTTTTTTGCTCATAAAATAATTTTCACGAGCAAATTTTTCTAAATTATCATTATCAGCTTTCAACTGATTGAGCTTCGTAGAGTCTTTTTTTATTTTATTTACGTAGTAATCTCGCTGTTCCTTCAGCATTTCTTTTTTATTGCGCAAACGCTTGCGCTCATAGCAGCTATTTTCAGAAAATAGGCTAATCCACACAAAAAAAAACGCAGTAATAAAAACGTATTTATACTTGAAAAGTAAAGGACTTATATCTTTCAGGTTTTTCATATTCATAGTTTAAAATATTTCAGCAATTAATAGCATGGCTATCAACTATTTGCGAGTTATGGTTATGTTTTTATAATTTTATACTCCTTAATTTTTTATTTTCTTCTATTTAAAGCTTTTCTTAACCGCAAAAAACGCTAAGTTTACAAATTTTACATAAAGTTTCACCTTGATAAATCTTTAAGAAAAATTAATTTTACGGAGCTTTTAAAAGCATTTATGAAACAGCAAAATTAATAATTCCTACATAAATAATAAAAATTATTCATCATTAATGATGGTTAATACTCCGTTAAATTAAGAATGAAAAATGAATGATTAAAAATTATAACACTGATAATCAACAAGTTACACAAACCTCTTATTGTTTTATAAAAACCTGATTATCAATCTATTATAAAGAGTAACGAACTATTGTACACTAAATTAAATCTACATATAAACATTAATCAATAACAACAAAAAATCATAACATATTGGGATTGTTCGGTAGCAACATTGCATCTATTTTTGCCGGCTCAAATCAAACAAAAAATAACAGATGAAAAGGAATATCAACAGAGCATTATATTTATGCTTGATGTTTATTTTTAGCGTGTCGGCATATTCTCAAAAAGTTGAAATTAAATTCGTTGACGAAAATTCTAATCACGCTATCGAAGAAGTAAAAGTAATGGTTTATAATCCTGCAAACCCCAAAGCCTCGGTAGTAGAATACACCGATAAAAACGGGGTAGTCTCGCTGAATTACAAGCAGGGAACAGAGGTTGTTGTAACAGCAAGTTTAATAGGTTATAAAGCAATAAAAGAGACCTTAGTATTGCAATCATCGCAAGAAATTAAGATGTCGGAAGACGTTTTAAACCTTGAACAAGTAACAGTTACGGGAACTCGAACACCGCATATTTTGAAAAAATCGCCGGTTTTGACCCAAATGGTAACAGCCGAAGAAATACAAACAGTTGATGCCCAAACATTGCCCGATATTTTAGAGGTAGAAATGCCCGGAATGGAAATGTCAAGTCATGGAGGAGTGCCCGTGATGAATATGATGGGCTTAGAAACTCAATATTCTTTGATTTTGGTTGATGGCGAACGATTAGCTAAAAGTTTGCACAAAGCCGTTGATTTTTCGCGAATAAATGCCGCTAATATTGAGAAAATAGAGATTATAAGAGGAGCAAGTTCAGCACTTTACGGCTCTGATGCTATGGGCGGAGTTATTAACATTATAACGAAAAATGCCCACAAAAAATTTGATGTTTCGGCTGATGTTCATTACCAAACTCCCAACGATAAAGACCATACGCAAGCAGATATTGACAACTCAGACGATGATTATTCAAGAAATTTTTATAAAAATATTGATAAACAAAATATTAATGCCAACTTAAATATTGGCTATAAAGGTAAAAAGTTTTCGAGTTCTACATTTTTTAATTTTAAAACTGCCGATGCCTATAAATTGGCAGACACAAAAACTAACACAAGATATTATAACGATGGAACCGAAATAGTAGAGGAAATGCCTGAAAACGGAGAGTTTAATTATGCTACTATCTATGGTTTTCAAGATTTTACGGTGAGTCAAAAATTAGGTTATAAAATTGCCAAAAGGTGGAAAGTAGATTTGCATGGAAATTTCTACAACCATCACGAGTATGATTTTTATAATGATGCTGTTCACAATTTGTATCAAAGTTATAGTGGTTCGGGCAAAGTTAGCTATAATGTTGGCGAAACCGGAATGTTAAATTTGAGCTATAATACCGATATTTACAAGCGTTTTAACTATGGCGAAAAAGAGGGCGAAAAAATATTAAATCATAGCAATAATTATGATGTTGTTAAATTGAATTATACCTCAGATTTTGGCAAACATACGTTTTTTACCGAATTTGAAAATTTGCATCAATCATTGACTACCGATAAATTTATAACAGACCAAATGAGCGACAAGAGCATGAACAACGCCGTAGTTGTTTTGCAAGACGAATTTAGGTGGACAAATAGTTTAATGCTTGTAGCCGGAATGCGAGCAGGTTATCATTCTACATACAACTTCCATGTATCGCCTTCGTTATCAGCGAGATATTCCTTGTCGAAATTCAATTTTCGCGCATCTTATGCAAGAGGTTTTCGTTCGCCCGACTTGAAAGAGCTATACATGAATTGGAGTCATTTGGGAATGTTTATGCTTTTAGGAAACGAGGACTTAAAACCCGAAACAAGCAATTATTATTCTCTTTCGGCTGATTATATTAATCTTGAAAAAAATCTTAATTTCACATTAATTGCTTCTTATAATGATGTTCATGATAAAATTGATGGCAGTTGGTCTGATAATCAAACAAAATTTAGGTATGTGAATTATGATAATGCTCAAATTTTCAGCTTAGAAGCATTGGTAAAATGGCAATTTTTACAACATTTCAAACTAAAAGCCGGATATATATATTTGAGAAGTGCAAAATCAATAGATGCGCAAGATTTGTCGTCTATGAGTCCTATGGCTCTTAATTTACAATTGGCATATAGCTATGTGAAAGACAATTATAAATTGAAAGCCAACATAAGCGGCAGGATTACAGGCAAAAAAACATTGAACGAAGAAGACAGAGAGGATACTTATGACCGCAAAGGTCAATATTATGAACTTAGGTATCCTACATACGCTATTTGGAATTTAACTATAAATCAATACTTTGGCAAGCACATTAAAGTTGGTGTAGGCGTTAAGAATTTATTAAATTATCGTGCTCCTATTGTTACGTTTAATACTAATAATTCTCCCGGTCGCCGCTATTTTGTGTCGTTGGCATATAGCTTATAGCAAAATTGGCAATTGAATATAATTCTAATTAAGAGTTAAAAATTAAAAATGAAGAATGTCTCTTTGTTATATTTGTTAAGGTAAAATAATAAAATCAACAGCAAAAAACAAAAAGATGTAGGAAAGCAAACCGACAAGTAAACTTTACAATTGAAAAATATTTTTTAATTCTTAATTTTTAATTCTTAATTTTTAATTCTTAATTTTTAATTCTTAATTCAAATATATAACAATTTTAAATATTTAATAATTAATTTAATACAAATAAAAATGAACAGAAATAGATTTTTTTTGTTAATGCTTGTAGTAGCATTATTTGGATTTCAGTCGTGCCAAGATAAAGACGACGAAAAACCTAAAACTCAATTAAAAACGGGTAATGTAACAGTAGATGCAACAGACTATGCTAAATGGGTTTATGTATCGCTTGAAACCGGTAAAGTTGTGGGAACAAGTGAGTTCGATAAAACTCGCTCAGATAATGATTGGGATATTGCTTTCCATCGTTACGATGTAAGATTGAATGGTGGTAAATCAGGTAGTGGCAAAGCCGGTGCATATTTAGCTCCGGGCAAAAAAGGCAAACCCGGTTGGGACGAAATAGTTACTGCTCCGGCTACAGGTTATGTTGCTGATAAAGTAATGAAAATGATGAAATCACCCGCAATGCCACCAAAGTTTTTTGATGTTTCCGGAAGTCCAGTGATAACAGGTGGCATGGGTCAAGGTACTTGGGTAAATTTTAAACACGACCAAAAACAAGGAACTGCTGTTTACACTGTTACTAATCAAATATTTGTAATTAAAACCGCCAAAGGAAAATATGGTAAATTGTGGTTGAAACAATATGTTGATGCTAACAAAAAAGGTGGACACATTAGTTTCAAATATGCTTATCAAGAGAATGGTAGCAAAGATTTGAAATAATTTTCATATCGTTAAGCTATGCTTGTTATAATATTCTGACGGGTTAAATATATCGTTAAAATACTAAATAACAAGCAATTATAACACCTAAGACCTCACAGGTTTTCTAAAACTTGTGGGGTCTTCTTTAATACCAATATTCGTTCAACATATTTAACACACAATGGCATAATTATCAAGTAGCAGATGATTTTTAGCCATCACGTATCACTCATCTCTTATCAATCATAAAATCACAACAAATGAAAAAAATATTACGCAGAAGTAAGTGGATACACAGATATTTTGGTCTTGTATTCTTGTTGTTTTTTGCATGGATGGCAATATCGGGTGTATTGCTAAACCATAATAGTTTATTAAAAAACTTTGATACTCCACGATTTATCACACCCGATATATATTTGCCTCAAAATTGGAATAGAAGCAGCCTTAAAGGGTTAGTATATACCAACAAAATGAAGTCGGATTCAATAATAATTTACGGCAATCAAGGTGTATTTATAAAATCGGCAAAACAAGATAGTATATACAACTATATGTATGGCGAATATCCGCAATCTGCAAGATTAAAACGAACTAACCACATAGTAGCCGACACATTATACAACAGATTGTTAGCTGCAAACAACGACGGACTATACACCTGTAAATCAAATAATTATGAATGGATTAAAATTAATTTACCTCAAAATGAAGATGCTGTAAATAAAGTAATTATTACGTCTAACAAAATTATTGCAGTAGGAGCTTCTTGTTTATACGTATCAGATTATGCAGATAAATTAGACTTTACACGCATAATTCCAAAAAGAAACATAACCGAAGAAAAAAGCGTTTCATTAATAACCGTTTTTATTGAACTACACGATGGCAGTATTTGGGGATTACCGGGCAAAATATTGTGGGATATAGCCGGTTTGGCACTTTTTTTCTTGTCGCTGTCGGCTTTCTACATTTGGTTTTACCCCAAGAAATGGAAACGAAATTATAAGAAAAAAGGTAAAAGAGTTTTAAATAGCAATAAGCTACGTTATAGAATTTTTTATAAATATCACACCAAATTGGGTTGGTATTTTGCCATATTATTAATAATTATTTTTGTTACCGGAATATTTTTGCGTCCGCCATTCATTTTGGCTTTGCTGAATGGGAAAGTTAGTGCCAAATGGTATCCAAAAGTGATAAATCCCAATCCTTGGCATCATAATATACGCAATGCGCTTTATAATTCAACCAATGATAAAATTGTTCTCGAATGTGGAGACGGAATTTGGGCAGGCAATTTATTTGATAACAGTGCCTTTGAAAAACAACAATTGCCATTTGCAGTGTTTGCTATGGGAGCCACCGTGTTTGAAGAGCAAAAAAACGGCAATTGGCTAATAGGTTCTTTCGGCGGATTAGACGAATATAATACAAATACAGGCTCTATAAAATCGCTTTTACCGCCATCTTCGGGCAAAAAAATGGGAAGACCTGCATCAATATTGGTAACAGGACACGTAACTCTGCCAAACGGACAGCACTGTGTTTTAGGTCATTACAAAGGTTTATGCTCCTTAAACGGCAAGGTGGAGCGCGAGGCATTTCCTATGCCCGATTTTATATCGAAAAACACCAAATTACCACTGTGGAATTTCTTTTTTGAGCTACACAATGCCCGTATATTTAAAACTTGGATAGGCGGTTTTTATATGCTGTTAATCCCTTTGGGCGGTTTATTCGGATTATTCGTTATAATTTCGGGAATATACGATTATATTGCAAGTAGAAAACGCAAATAAATTTAGACCTCACAGATTCTCAAAACCTGCGAGGTCGCTTTCCATATTAGTAAGATATAATTCGGGGTGAAAAATTAAGAATGAAAAATTAAAAATTAAGAATTAAGGGTGATAATAAAAATTTATTTAGGCGCAAAGAACGCAAGAAGTTAATCTTTTTTGCGACCTTTGCGGTTAAAATCAACAAAATATTCCTCTGAACAGCCCTCATTGCTAATTGTTCATTGCTAATTACTCATTGTTCATTACTTCATTGCTAATCGAACCAAGTTTGGGGAAATAATAGTTATTTAATTTTTCGGCTACCATAGATAAAAACGCCATTAATACTTCTTCTGCTGTGCTATCAAATTTATGAAATGAAGCAAGTTCAACCACTCCAATTGATTGATTATTGAAAACAACAGGTAATATAAGCAAATTATTGGGAGAAGTTTGTCCCAAACCGGAAATTACTGTCAAATAATTTTCGGGAATCTCGCTTATATTTAAAGGCTTACGACTTACGGCTACCTGCCCCGATAAACCCACATTATCGGCAAAATCTTTTACTTCCTCTTCGCTAAAAAAGGCATAAGTACTTATTTTTTTATAGGTTTCAGTATTTGGATATTTCACAAAAAATAGTCCTTGCACTATTTTATACTCTTCCGCTATATTGCCGAGTACTTTTTCGGTAAACTCATTAATATTCAAATTTTCATCTATATCAGAAGCCAATTTTTCTACAATTTCAGTTACCAATATTTGCTCTTTACTCAAATTTTCTACTTTACTATTTTTCTTCCTTTTGCCTATATTTTCATCAATACCAGACGAGGTTCGTCGAAATGATGATATTAAACTGAAAATGATAACAACAAGGAAAATAATTGCAATAAAAGAAAAAATAAGATTACCAATAACCATTATTTTATCCAATAACGACACGGTGTTATTCATATCAGGCAGTGTTAATAAAGATTTTAATACCACCATTGATTTTAGGGTCAATACAACTTCTAAAACAATTACAATTGCAACTAATATTTTTATAACTCTGCTATTCATAATTTTATGTTTTTATTATTAATAAAACGTGTTTATAGTTCAACACTTCGTTCAATTAGCAATTCGTAATGAGCAATTAACAATTACACACATCTAACGGAGCGTTGATATATAAGTTGTTTAATTTTTCAACCTTTAATAACTTTAAAATTTCTTTATATATAATAATTCTCTTTTTTCAAAATTGTTTTTCAGCCTACTCATAATATCCTCTTCGGCTCCTAAAACCAAAACACCATCATTTAAAAGATTTTGATGAAATTTTTCCAGAATATCTGATTGTACAATTATATTAAAATAAATCAATACATTTCTGCACATAATTATATGAAACTTATTTTCAAAGATATCCGACCAATTTACCAAATCATGCTTTACCCAAGCAGGCTTTTCTCTAAACTGCTCGTGAATTTGTACAGTTTTTGCTATTTTATTTATTTCAAAATATCGAGAATAAGGAACCTCGTTGTACATTTCTTCGTAAAAAGGATTTTTTCTGATAACCTCATCAAAATTTTTAAAATAATCATTGTGATATTTATAACTATATTCGCCAAGTCTTGCATGTTCAAGCGAATAGCGATTGATGTCGGTAGCCAAAATATTAACCCTGTCTAACAATTCAAGCTCATTCAATATAATTATCATTGAATAAACCTCTTGACCGGTAGAACAGCCTGCATGCCAAATATTTATCTCCTCTTCATCTTCAAATTTATTAAGAATTTTGTGCTTTAATTCTTGCCATACAGCGGGATTACGAAAAAAATCGGTAGTTTCCACCAATAATGAATGAGCCACTTGTTTACAAAAATAACTGTCTTCATTAATCTTTGCTACAATCGTATCAATGTCTAAATCAAAGTCGTATAAAATTTTGGCAACCCGTCGTTTCAGCGACGACTGAGAATAATCTTCAAAATTAAATTCCGAATTATTCCGAATTGCCAAAACTACTTCATGTATGCTATCTTCGGTTATTTTCATAAACACTAATTTATTCCACAGTCCACGTATTACCCGAATTTAACAAATCTTCCATACAATGAATAGACGATGCTTTTTTCACATCTTCTATTTGTTTTTCCACTTTTTCATCGTAAGTGTGGGCTTCCACACACCGAATTACCCCAAGTGCCACCGGAAAATCGGGTGCTTTCATATTGGCA
>PDWI01006108.1_pt1 | contig 15263 bp, 10 predicted proteins | sample 1430891 | NCBI WGS metagenome assembly PDWI01 (sample SAMN01162508, study PRJNA174530) | Oral metagenome, whole genome shotgun sequencing project. | biome: Marine environment; feature: Marine mammal; material: Swab sample of the gingival sulcus; isolation source: swab sample of gingival sulcus... | reverse complement strand
TTTTGCTGTTGATATGGCATATTGGTTGTTTTGTACCACAAAAATTACAGGTACATTCCATACCGCAGCAAAGTTTAATGCTTCGTGAAAATCACCTTCAGAAGTACCACCGTCTCCTACAAAGGCAAAAACCACATCTTTCTCTTTTTTATATTTTACGGCATACCCAATACCTGCAGCGTGTAGAAACTGTGATGCAATAGGTACCGAAATAGGTAACATTTTTTTTGCATTTCTAAACACGGTACCTTCTTCGTATCCCATATAATATAGGAATATCTCTTTTAAAGTGGCACCTTTAGCTAAATAGGTTCCGAATTCACGAAATGCAGGAACTAACCAATCTTCGTCAGCAATAATATCGCCAGCAGCTATGTGTATTGCTTCTTGTCCATAGTTTGGGGGATAGGTGTAAATTCTTCCTTGTCGTTGAAATGATACTACCATTAAATCTGCTGTTCTTTCAAATAGCATGTCTTTGTAGGCTTTTACCATTTCTTCATCACTCATTTCGGGGAAATAGGCTTTGTTGATAATCTGTCCTTCGTTGTCAATAACTTGGAGCATCTTATCCTCAATAGGGGGATAATCTTTAAACATGTATATTAATTTTTATTAAATCTAAATTAGCGATAAAGATATGCCTTCGATGTTAATAAACAAAATTAATAAGATGATATGTTATATAGATTAAATCGATATATGGGTGTGGTATTTAGCTTTTAGGTCTTAGCCTCTGTCTTTTAGCTAATCGCTAACGGCTAATATCAGCTGTAATCTAAATTTAGTCAAAAGCTCGCAAGACCCTTTGCGAGGCCTTTGCATGACTTGCTAGATCTCGCGAGACCCTTCGCGAGGTCTTTAGATCCTTTGCGAGGAATTTAGTCTAGCTGTAATCTGAATTTACCCAATAAAAAAGTTTTATTTTCTTTTGATAAATTCAGATTACAACTGGTATAATTAACGTGAGTTTGATATAAGAAATTACGTTAAATGCCATTACGTTGTCCTAGTCGGACGGGCTTCACTCTTTTGTCTTGATACAAAAGGGTCAAAAAATCAAGACTACACAATCTTTGGCGACCCGCCAATACAATTAATAATTAGTAATGAGCAATTAACAATATTACTAATTGCAAATTATTAATTGATTCTTCCCCGCCAATCTTGTGATGTCAAAAGAACGCCGAAAAGCCCTCGCCCACATATGGAACAGTTCCAGCGAACGCCGAAAAGCCCTTGCGTATATATACAACAGTGCTAGCGAACGCCGAAAAGCCCTCGCGTATATATACAACAGAGCCAGCGAACGCCGAAAAGTCCTCGCGTATATATACAACAGTGCTAGCGAACGCCGAAAAGCCCTCGTGTATATATAATACCGGAACTAACAGCGATAGTACTATTGTTGGTTGTTAGCTACTGGCTAAAGGCTAAAAGCAAATTAAAATCAACAGATACCCGTAATTTTTATATTGATTTATTTTAAATCGAACTCACATTAATTAGCTAAAAACTATATTTCGCTTTAAACCATATTTCAGAATTATTTTTATAGGCTTGAAATTGTCCTTTGTTGCCTCCAAAGTGGTCGTAGCCAATAAGCAAATGAATTTGATCATTTAAAGCATAATCAGACGAGAAGCGATTAAAGCAACCTCCGTTGTTTAAATCAAGATAGATGAAATTAGATAGTTTAAGGGTGCTATTGAATATCGATTTAGAAACATTTAATGTTAATAACGATGTGTTTTCAGACTCTTCAAGTGTTTCGTTGTAATTGAAAATGGTGTTGTTAGCTATTTGCATACTCAACATCCACTCGTCTGGAGCATACCAATCTAAGCCCAATAAGGCATTTAATGTGTGGTGCTTTTCCAATTGAGAGGGCATCTGTTTGGTTGCAAAATATTGATTGATATTGAATGCAGCTTCGCCTCGTAAAACAAATTGAGACAAAGGCATTGAAAAATCGCCACCAATAAAAGTAGTTCTTTTATATTCGGGGGTAATTACAATGTCTTTATTGTTGATCTGCTTGGTAAATACAGGCATCTTATTAAAAGTATATAATGCTGCCAATGAAAAATCAAATCCTGATAAATTATAAGTTAAACGTCCACCAAATTCGCTGTTTTTTAATGTGAAATTAGGCTTGTTATCGGGTTGCATGATTAATTGCATACCCGCAGGAATAGGTGCTGATATCGCCCACGGATTATTGGCTTGTGTGGGTAATACAAACTTTTTAAAAACAGGAATATATACCAATTCTAGTTTCATTGCTCCTTTGAAATAGCGAAATTTTAGAGCCTCTACGGGCATACGAATATCATCATAATCACGAGCTAGAAATTCGGTCATATCCATTGGCGATATCAAGTCGGTGATACGCATTCCATCTGCTGCTCCCCAAATAATTAACTGTCTGCCTGCTCTAAAACTCCAGTTGCTGGCGGTATAATCAAAATAGGCTTCTCGCAATTCAAAATCGTTTTGTTCTTTAAGAATGCTATTCTGATTGACATTGAAGGATACAAACATCGACGATTTACCTAACGATTTTTGTATCTCTCCTCGAAATCTCGTGCGTGAACTCATAAAATCATTGGGCGATTTTACCCTTACGGCATGATAGGTATCAATAAACCCATTAATTTGTATGGCATCTTCATCTGTTTGTGCGAAAATAGTTATGGAAAACAGTAATGCAATTGTTGTAAAATAGAATCTCATTTTTTGTTGAATTTGGAATTAAATTGGCGAATTAGCTATTAGCGATAGCTAAAAGCCAATCGCCAATCGCAAAAGGCTATCAGCTATTACGCTATTTAAAATCGCCCTTTTTCAAGAATTTGTACCGAAAACTTATTCTCTTTCATGGGTTGATCTAACTCCATGTTGGTAAACTCTATGATGGTTTTGTGGTTTTTCTGAACATTGGTCATGGTCATTTTTAGGATTACCCAATATTGTTTGTTCTTTTCTACTTTATCCATCACCATTTGACGATGCAGTTTGCCCATACGGTCGTAAAAATCGACCTTTTCAGGTATCAGAATATCTTTGCGTAACCAAGTAACTTTTTTTGAAAACAAATCTCTTTTGTCTTTAGTCGTTGATTCTATTTTCCAACATTCGTGTCCGTTGATAGTTGCTTCGCCCAATAGTTTATGGGTATCTTCATCAATATTTCTGTCGCCCATATCATCGTAAGTGAAATCGGTACCCATAAAATAGTCTTTCTTTGCAGAGGCACCACTAATACGACGTACTTTACGCATGGCAGGAAGATATAACCATTTATCGTCGTCTTTGCCAATTTTATCGTAATCCCATGTTAAGAATCCTGTGCCTTTTACATCACCTGGATATTGAAAGAACATTAATGTTTTTTTATCCTTTCCTACATCCATAGAGAAAGATTGTAATTGACGTACTCGTTTTTTTCCTCGCTTGTTGATTATCGTCATGGTTAATTCTGTTTTTGAAGTTTTGGCTTCGGGTCGGTTATGAGCTTTCAACATAATATCTCGTCCTGACTGTGCAAATATTAGCGATGAGGAAGCAATACATATTGCTGTTGCTAGTAGTTTAATTGTTGTGTTCATTTTGATTTGAATTAATGATTAATAGAAACGAACGATAGCTTGTTTTATCGTTCTTTTGAATTTATTCTCTTGTTTGGAAATGAATACCATTTGTAACTTAAATTGTCCCAATTAAAAAGTCCTATTTCCTTTTGGGTAAATTCAAATTACAAATGGGATAAAATAAGGTTGTACATATCTTGCTAAAAATTATTGTACCTCTTCAGTACCAAAAGGCTTGGTCATTATCATTAAAGCAGGAGTGATTAAAAAATCGGTAACCAATGCTGCCATTAATCCTATTGATGCCAATAGACCAATATCTTGTATCATTTTTACAGGAGAAAGCATATAAGTTGCAAAACTCACTGTAAGCACAATGGTGGTCATTAATAAAGAACGCCCCACGGTTGCAAAAGCATTTAATGTGGCTGTTTTATAATTTCCACATTTCTCAAATTCATATTTGATGCTATTGATAAAATGAATGGTATCATCGACTGCTATCCCTAGCATCATGGGGATAATGGTCATGGTCATCATATTTAACGGCACATTAAAATAGCCTAAATATGCACCTATAACCAGCATTGGTGCAAGGTTAGGAATTAATCCTATTAATCCTGTTTTGATGCTAGCAAATACCAATATCATTAATATACTGATGATAATTAAAGATAATAATACCGATTGTAATTCTCCTGCCACAATTTTAATGGCTATTGCTGCAAATTGTGCGGCACTACCTACTACAGTTGTGGTGGCATTAGGAAATAGTTTTTTTGTGATGCGTTTTACTGCATTTAATTCTAGCGGTATTTCTTTGGCTTGGAATTTATACATTGGCACCTGTACTCGCATCATGGAATAGTCTTCATCTATCCAATTAAATGCCTTGGTACCTCCCGACATTTCATATAATAGAAGTATTTGAGCCACCTCTTCACGAGTATCAGGAATGCGATAATATTGAATGCTATCGCTATGCAGCGTTTTGTTCATCTCTTTGATAATATCCAGTATTGAAAAAGTAGAAGTGTTGTTTTTTACTTTCTTGGTTAATTTGAATTGATTGATAGAATCAAGCAAAATATCTAAATTGCGTAATACTTGGGGCGATTTAACTGCTCCTTCTTTATTAAAATCAATAGAGATATTGTAAGAGATATAAGAACCCAATTGCGAATGGGTGATATCGTAAATTCTGTTTAAGTAGGGAACTTTTCGCCCCATTGATTCGAACATATCCATATCGACATATACTTTAAAAAGGGCAGGAACAAGGGCTATTACAACTATGATATAAGAAATAAGTACTGATTTTCTTCTTTTTACTACCCAATGTCCTAAATGCAATAACAATCGATCTAGTGGCGTGTTTTTCTTTTTGATTTCTTCTGTTACAGCTTTGTTTTTACCAAAACTTAAAATAATAGGTAGCAGAATGATTACAAATAAATAGTTGGCGAACACCACTGCACCACATGATAGACCCACCCAAGTAATGGCAGGTATTCCCACTGTGGCAAATGACACTACAGAACCAATGGTGGTGATTGCAGTGAATAATAGCGGCCAGCCTGTTTCTTCTACAGCAAGAATGGTGGCGGTTTTTCTATTGCCTGTTTGTCTGAAAAATCGTTTAAAAGCATTAATCAGGTGAATGGAATAAGCTACCGAAAGAGCCATTAACAACAGAGCTGGAAGCATCACCATGTTTTGATCGTAGCCGATGCCTAGCCAACCCATAAATCCAAATACCGAAGCTCCGGCAACAAATATGGTAAATACAGGAGCGATAATACCACGGAAAGAACGCACCATTATTATCAACAATAAAATCATCAATAAGAAAACAATGCCTATTCGTTTGCCCATTTCAGGACCGAAGAAATCACGTTCTTCTGTTTCGGTATAAGGAAGTCCAACAGGTTTGAGTTGATACTCGCTACTTTTATATCGATTCGATGTTAAAATGCGAACTGCTGGTTCTCCTGCCTGAAACATTGGGTCGAGAGTGGTGGTTTTGCTCCACTCTTTTTCTGGTGGAAATTCTTTTAACGATAGAATTAACAGTGCTTCGGTGCAATCATCTGACACAATTTTATTGGCTAAAGCTGGTCGTGAAAGCACCAATTTTCGAATTGCTTCCAATTGATTTTTATTATCAGGAATACCATCTTCAAAAGGATTAATAACCTTTATGCCATCTTTAGTACCCACCGATATTTCGGTATGAACAAGTGAGGTTAATTCATCGGCATAAGGAATACTGTCAAGCATTTCGTTACCCAAGCGTTTCATCATTTTTAGTACGTTAGGGGCAAATACATCTTTGGCAGTAATCAGTACCATTATATTCTCGTTGTTGCCAAATTGAGCTTCAAATTTCTTTGTATTGATTTCGATTTGGTCTTTTTCTTCGAACCACGATTCACGGGAATTATGAGGTTTCAAATGTTGTAGTCCTGCCATGCCTATGGCGGTAAAAATAACTGAAACAGCAATCAATAGCCATCGATATTTCATTTGAAATTCTCCAAACTTCCGAAACTGATTGTTTATCTTCTGTACTTTCATTTTATTATGATTTTAGATTATTTTTTTTCTTTAAGATATGGTGATATTTTCATTAATCGTTGCCAACCACCTGTGCCAAAAGTCATGTGTTCTTTTAAGAATTGTGCTATTTCTTCTTCATTCAGATTGTGTGATACAATTTCCGATAGAATTTGTGTCCACCAAGCTGCTACTGTATGGATAAAGAATTTAGAGATATTGGTATTTATCTGTGGATATTTCTTTTTCATTAATTGTAGATAATTATATGATGATTCGGTATATTCATCGATAAAAACCTCTTTGATATTTTCATATTTTGATCCAGAACATTTATGAAAAAGCAGATCAAATTCTTTTTGATATCGAATAACAAATTTGACATGTTCTCTAAAATCATCTATTTCCGAGAGATCTTCCACTTCAAACCAATTGGTGGTTGCATAATATGGATCGTTGTGTCTGTTAAACATCTGTTCCATTTCAACGAATATGGGGTGTAATATCACCTCTAGTATTTCGTCTTTATTCTTAAAATAATTGTAGATATTGCTTAAAGTTACATTGGCTTCTTTGGCAACATCTCTCATGGAGGTTTTGCGAAAGCCTTTTTCTATGAATGATTTCTTTGCAACGTCTAATATTGTTTTTTTGATATCCTCTTTTTTTACTTGCATTTTGTTTGATTTTTTGTTGATAGCTATTCTTTCTTATTTGTGATGATATCTAAATTGCTTAATAATTAAGGTGTTTTAGATATCATTAGAATAAAAATTTCATCTACATCTGTAAATTTAGCTTTGCAACTGTTGCAAAGAGCTGTCCACACCTGTAAATTTAGCTTTGCAACAGTTGCAAAGTGTTGTTCACACCTGTAAATTTAGCTTTGCAACAGTTGCAAAGTGCTGTCCACACCTGTAAATGTGCTTTGCAACAGTTGCAAAGTGTTGTCCACACCTGTAAATTTAGCTTTGCAACAGTTGCAAAGTGCTGTCCACACCTATAAATGTGCTTTGCAACAGTTGCAAAGTGTTGTCCACACCTGTAAATGTGCTTTGCAACAGTTGCAAAGTGTTGTTTTTGGCTGTTAGCCTCTAGCTAATAGCTGTTCGTTTGTAGTTGCCAATCGCTAAAGGCTAATCGCTAAAAGCTATTAGCTATTGGCTTGTGCTTTTTGGTGCTCTATCATTCTAGCAAATTCTCCATTTTGTTTAATCAATTCGCTAGGGCTACCCATTTCTACAACTTTTCCTGCTTTTAATACTACCACTTTATGTGCATTGGTAACGGTTCGCATTCGATGTGCAATGATTAATACCGTTTTATTTTTAATTAATTCTGATATTGCTGCTTGTATTTTGGTTTCGTTCTCTACATCTAAGCTGGCTGTTGCTTCATCAAGAAGAATGATAGGAGCATCTTTTAGTAAGGCTCTAGCAATGGATATTCGTTGGCGTTCGCCACCCGATAATGTTTCGCCATTTTCTCCAATAAGGGTATGATATCCTTGCGGTAACTTCTGTATAAATTCTTCACATTGGGCAAGTTTTGCTACGTGCATCACTTCTTCGTCAGTGGCATCTTTGCGTCCTAATCGGATATTTTCCATAACACTTGAGTTGAAAAGTGCCACATCTTGAAATACGATAGCGTAATTCTTTAATAAAGTTTCAGTATCTATTTTAGAGATATCCTCGCCACCAAGCGTAATTAATCCGCTGTTGATATCCCAAAAACGAGCAGCTAATTTTGCTGAAGTACTTTTTCCTCCTCCTGATGCTCCAACCAAAGCAGTTACTTCCCCTTGTTTTGCAATAAAACTGATATCTTCAAGGGTTTGTTTTCCTTCTTCATAAGAGAAATTGACTTGGTTAAATTCGATATCGTAATGTTTGGGAGCAAAGTTGGTGCGTCCTGTTTGGCGAGGCATATTGTCCATCTCTTTCATTCGTTTGATGCGAACATTTAAAAATAGCAATGCAGCCAAATTATTCATGGTATCGATAAAAGGATCGTAAATCCTACCAACAATAATAAGAAAAACCAAATAGGTAAACAGATTAATAGTGCCTTGCGAAAGCAAGAAAGCCCCAGTAAAAATAACACTAGGAAAGCCTAGCTTTAACATAAAGTGCGATACATTGATTAGTGAACCGCCTATCAATTCGCCTTTGATTAATGACTTTTCGTATTTATTTAGCTCGCTATTTAGTTCGTTGAGGTAATTGCTCTCATTGTGATATGATTTTATTTCTTGTATCATATCCATTCCATTTTGGATACAATCGGTAATCACTCTTTTTTGATTGTAAACAATAACATGATCTTTATTCATTAGCTTTTTAGAGAAGAAAAATACGATAAACCCAATTGGCACCACCCAAAACATAGCCAAACTCATTTGCCAATTGTATAAAAACATTGCTACGGTCATTAATAATATGCTTATTGCAGCAGCAAAGATTTGAGGAATGGCATGAGAAAATAATTGTTCTATATTGGAGGCATCGTCCATGATGGTTGCACTTAAATCGGAAATATCTTTTTTTCCGAAGAATGCCATGGGCAAAGCTCTTAGTGTTTCGGCAAGTTTAATGCGTCTATTGGCACTTTCGTTATAAATTTTTGTGTAGGTTTTATTGTAGTTGATATAAGCGACAATAAACATTACCACAAACGCCAATATTGCAAGAACAATATAGAACGTGATGTCTCTTTCTAAAGGACTACCTGTTTGCCAATGACGGATATAGTCATCTAAGAAGGCAAATGCCAAAACAATAGGAAACATAAAACTAATGTTTAGTATGGTATGAGTGATAATTGATGATTTTAAAATTTTTGCCCCCTCTTCTGATAGAGCAAATCTGTTTTGAAAATATTGTTTCATTTTATTTAAGTTTAAGATGATGATTGGCATATGGAAGTTAGCTGTTGGCTAATAGCCAATAGCTATCAGCTAAAAGCTAATCACTATACCGTCCATTTTATTGATTTCTGATATTCGTCCCACATTTGTTTGTAGATACCAGCTTGTTTAATCAATTCCTGATGTGTGCCAGCCTCTATTATTTTTCCATTGTCAATGACTAAGATTTTATCTACATTTTGTACACTCGTTAATCTGTGTGCAATCAATAGAGTTGTTTTGTTTTTACTTAATTCGTGTAATGCTTGCTGAATAAGATGCTCATTTTCTGGGTCAGCAAATGCAGTTGCTTCATCTAGCAATACAATGGGAGCATTTTTTAGGAAAGCCCTCGCAAGAGCAATTCGTTGCTGTTCACCTCCCGATAAATAGGTACCTTCCTTGCCAATAAGGGTATCTAGTCCTTTAGGTAATTTTGCTATAATATCAGCACTTTGCGATAAATTTATGGCTTGCTGTATGTCTGCATCATTGGCATCAGGATTACCATAAATGATATTTTCACGAATAGATTTCTTAAACAACTTAGTGTTTTGAAACACAAAAGAGACACTATCCATTAGATGTTTGCGTGATAAATCTTTTATATCAATTCCTCCTATAAGGATTTGTCCTGATTGTATATCCCAAAATCGAGCAGCTAAACGGGCAATGGTTGTTTTTCCACCGCCAGAAGCACCAACCAAAGCAACTGTTTCGCCTTCTTTTATTTGAAAGCTGATATCATCGACGGCTTTCTTTTTTGCTTTAGGATAGGAAAATTCCACATGTTTAAATTCTAAATCGTAGGTTGTGGGTTGTTTGCCATGCTCATTAAATTGCATTTCAGGATAATCTAAAATAGCATCAAAACGATCGATGGTATCTTTAGTGATATTGGCATAATTCTGAAAATACATACTTCGCATAAATAGAAGTGTGAAATTAGGAGCTATCACAAGATAAAAGATAAAATCGGTAAGAATACTGGTTATTTCTCCACCATTGTTTATGAATAAAATGGCAAAAGGCACAAGAAAAAATGCTACACTTTGCATTACAATGGTATAAAAAGACATAGGCGTTTGCCACATTTTAGTATATAAGGTAACCATTTCTTTGTATCGAGTAATGCTACCCACAAAGCGTTTAAAGGAATATACTGTTTGTCCAAAGGTTTTCACAACAGGTATTCCTCTGACATATTCAACTGCTTCGCTACTCATTTCTTCCATAGAGTCCATATAGGCTTTGCGAAATTTTTCGCCAACAGTACTCATCATAAAAGCCATGCTTCCAAATCCAAGCACAATAGGGATAAGAGAAATTAATCCCATACGCCAATCGACCAAAAACATTAATATAAAAATGATAAGAGGGGCGACTATGGTAGAAGCCAAATCGGGTAGCTGATGAGCCAGAAATGTATGGGTTTGACTGGCATTATCGTCAATTATCTTGCGTATTTTACCACTCTGATTTTTATCAAAAAAGCCAAGTGGCATATTGATAATTTTTTGCATTGCATATTTTCGCATTCCTACTTCTACACGAAAGGCTGCAAAATGAGACGACATTAATGCTCCGAAATAAGTTACCATACTCGCAAATGCCGAAATTAGGGTCATCCACGCATAAAAACTGATATTTTGTTCATCAACAGTTGTTGTTTCAGAGAAAAAGGCTTTGGCGATAAGCCAAATAAAAACAAAAGGTAATAGTCCCAGTACCGATGATACAACTGAAAGAATTAACGATATGCTGAATAAATATCTCTTTTTACCAGCATACGGCATTAGTTTTTGCAGTATCGATTGTTTTTTCTTCTGTTTCATTTGTGTTTATTTTTTGTTGATTTTTAAATGCACTATGCTTCACATATTTTCAGATTTGTAGAAAATAAAGCTTGTCTTATGCTTTCTTAATTGCTTTACCAAATGCCGCTTTTGATTTACCACCTATTAGTTTGGTAAATGCGACTTCCATATCTAAATCTTCAAATAATTCTTTCAATTTTTTATCATCTACATTTTGTCCGTCTTTGGGCTTTCCATAATATTTTAAGAAAAGGTAGAGCATTCTAACTTTATCAAAGAACTTCATACCTGTAAAAGTAAAGTCGAGCACTAGTATTTTACCATTTGGTTTTACTACTCGTTTCGCTTCAGCCAATGCTTTTTCAGGAGAAGCAATAATGTGTAGTAGATTAGCCATAAAAACAGTATCAAAACTATTATCAGGATATGGTAGATTAAAGCAATTTGCTTTTTCTACAGTAATTGCAGAATAGTCTTTTAAGCGTCGTTTTGTTTCGGCTACCATTTCATCTGAAAAATCGGTGGCAAGAATACTATCAGCATTGTTGATTAGTATTTTAGAATAGGTGCCATTACCACATGCTAGTTCAAGGACATTACCTAAATTGGTTTCTTTTTCAAGAATATCCTTTATGATTTGCATCGATTCCTTGCCTATTATTCTATTGTTTTTCTCTTCAAAGTCGGTGGCCGATTTCGACCAAAATGTTTCTTTTTGTTCCATCTTTATTTGTTATATGTGTTTTAATATCTCAAAAAAGAACAATGTTCTAGTTTTGTTCAAAAAAAATATTTCCTATCTGTTGAAATGCAAATAAAGAGGGTATTTTTTATTCAAACAATACCTACAAATGGGTATTTTCAAATAAAAAAGAGAGGTTGTGCCGAAACCATATAGGCTCTACTTATATGGTTTCGGGTATTTTGTAAAAGTTTTTGAGAAATTGTATTGTGAGTTTATTGTTGTAAACTGTACAATAATTTTATTTCATCAGCCCAGCCATCAGGGTTAGGAGTTTCAAGAATCATAGGAATATGGTCGAAACGCTCGTCGTTCATAAGTAATTCAAAGGCCGTTAATCCGATAAAGCCTTTTCCTATTAACTCGTGGCGATCTACTCGTGAAGCCAATTCTTTTTTGGAATCATTTAAGTGCATTCCTTTTAAATATTTGAAACCGATAATCTTTTCAAATTCATCAAATACTTGATGGTATGTTTCTTTATTGCTGATATTATATCCAGCAGTAAAAGCGTGGCAGGTATCAATACATACACCTACTCTGCTTTTATCTTCTACTTGAAAAATAATTTCGGCTATTTGCTCAAAAGAAAACCCCAAGTTGGTGCCTTGTCCTGCTGTATTTTCTATTACGGCAGTTACTCCAGAGGTCTGTTCCAAGGCAATATTTATGGAATCGGCAATGGTGCGTAGGCAATCTTTTTCATTGGTCTTTTTTAAATGGCTACCTGGATGAAAATTTAATCGATCTAAGCCTAGTTGTTCGCAGCGTTGTAACTCATCTAAAAAGGCATTTCTAGATTTAGTTAAAGCATCGGCGTTAGGGTTTCCCAAATTAATTAAATAGCTATCGTGGGGAAGAATGTGCTCTGGTTTGTAGCCATATTTTTCGCAATTCATTTGAAATAGCTCTCTGCTTTTAGGCGTTAAGGGTTTGGCTACCCACTGACGTTGATTTTTTGTAAACAAAGCAAATGCTTTTGCTCCAATATGGTGTGCATTTATGGGGGCATTTTCTACACCTCCTGCAGCACTTACGTGTGCTCCTATATATTTCATAGTAATGATATAATTTAGTCGATAATTGATTTGATATAAGCAATTCCACCAAACAGTAAAGTACCTATAAAGGTTAATCCGTTAGATAGAATGCCAAAAGTTACGCCTGCTTCTGGTGATAATTGATAAACAAGAAACAGTTGTAATAAAAAATAGTGAGTAGTTCCAATACCTCCTGGAGTTGGTAGTGCCCAGCCTAATCCACCAATAAATAAAATTATACAGGCAAAAGAAAAATTAAAGGTATCGGTTTCGGGTAAGCAGAGTAAATAAACATAATTTAAAATGACAAGCATCAACCAAATAGCCAAAGTTAAAAGAGCAAAGCGTATGCGATGTTTTAACATTAAGCCTTGTTTCAGGGCAATAAACATATTTTTTGCAAAGTCAACTATTTTGGTTACTAGCTTATTTTCTGATTTTTTGATTTTCTTAAATGTTAATAGAAACAGCACGCAAAACAATATTCCGCTACCAATTAACAAATAAAAATATTCACTGAAAATAAGATAAGATGTGAAGGCTTCTTTAAACAGATGAATCAATCGTTTAAACTCGGCAAAAAAGATAATAGCAATACCCAAAAGCAATACTAACATATCGTAGGCACGTTCGGCAAAGACACTTCCCATGCCAGTAGCGATAGGTGTTTTCGAACTTTTTTGTAGAGAAGTGCAACGTACTATTTCTCCAAATTTAGGGGTGAAACTATTCACAAAATATCCCAATAAAACAGCTATTAATACATCTTTTTTACGGGGAAATTGGTTGGCTTCGCCCAACAATATTTTCCATCGCAAAGCACGTAGATAAAAAACAATAAAAAGACAAAAGAAACTGAATATCACAAAACCTAAATTAGCTTGAGATAAGCTATCGAAAACTTTAGATAAGTCGGTTTTTCGTAATGTGAAATATAAAAATATCGCAGCTATCAATACTCCTGATAGATTGCGAAGAAGACCTTTAATTTTATTCATTGGCGAAAAATAGTAATTTTTTCAGTAACATCTACCTTTTTCTTTTTGCACGGCGTTTTATCTTACGTATGGCAGCTTCGATAGATTGTTCTGGTTCAATGGTGTTTTTGTTTCCCCAGAAATTGATGTCTTGAAAATCACTTAGCTTATCGTTCATGATTTGATTTCGCTTAAAACGAGATTTGTTTTTAAAACGTTGAATATTGGTGGTATCTCTATCTGTTATTGCAAGTTCTGTTGTTACAGTAAATTTCGAGTTAAATAATTTACGTTTCCATTTACACTTAAATTTCAGATAGGTGCGTGAATAGGTAAAATACCATTTGCCATCTTTTTCTCTATAGTTTACCATATATTCGGCAGTCATAGGGGTGATTTTTACGCCCATTGGCTTGCGGCGGACAAACATTCGGCGAACGTCAGCAATATTTTCCATATTTAAACTAAACTTGGCACTGGTTAATGCCAAATTATCGGCTTCAATATATAGAGTACCTTGATACAATGGATATTCTATCTCTTTCTTTTGTTTGAATTGAATGATATAGTGTAATCTGCCATTGATTTCTGTAATGGTTTTTAGTTTATAGTCATAATCATTGATGATACTTGGAGCAAACAATTGCTGTGGCTTGCGAACAACATCAAGGTTTAATGCCATTAAAGGACCTCCTTGTAACTTGAACAAAAGTGTATCCATGCGTCTCACATCTCTACTTTTTCGTTCCTTATAAATTTGCACCTGATCGCCTCGTCCATGACGATATGGTGATTTGTAGATATCTACCACCGCTTCAGATAAAGCAACATAGTGCCTGTTTTTTCGAATGCTTTCACGATAGAAACCTTCCATCATATTCGGCTTTTGGGCATAATTTTTACTCAGATGTTTTAAAATTCCTTGCACTAATATTTTGGCTTTTAAAGGATAGATATTTACTTCTTTTAGGTTAATATCAACAGGAATCAGTCGTATTAAATTTCGCTTTTTATTTAATTGCTTACAAGCAACAACTCCATTTTTATATCCAATATGACTAATTTCTAAACTATCTACAGCAATAGATTTTGCTATTTTTAAAACAAATTCGCCTTCACTATTGGAGATGGTAGCGATGTTTGTTCCTTTTGCCACAATATTTACAAAACTTAATTCCTCACGAGTTTTGCTGTCGATGATTTTTCCTTTATAAACATTATAGGTTAAGGTGTCTTTTCTATTTTCTTGTGATAAAAAAGTGTTTTTACCATAAGTGAATTTACATGTGGATATGATTATTAAGGTTAATAAAACAACTATTCTTTTCATGTTTATCTGTTTTAGTTCAAAAAATAAATAAGGCTATTTTTTTATCTGTTTTCCAAATATAATCATTTTCGATTAATTGACAAGGAACGATAATCGCTATTAAAGCTGATAAATGAAATTAAAATTAATGTTTGTTTATTCTATTTGTAGCTTCAATTAATAAAGTCACGTGAGTTCGATATAATAAATCACGTTAAATATCATTACGTTGTCCTAGCCGGACGGGCTTCACCCTTTTGTCTTGATACAAAAGGCTCAAAAAATCAAGACTGCACAATCTTTGGCGACCCGTTACGCTCT
>PDWI01006107.1_pt1 | contig 15264 bp, 15 predicted proteins | sample 1430891 | NCBI WGS metagenome assembly PDWI01 (sample SAMN01162508, study PRJNA174530) | Oral metagenome, whole genome shotgun sequencing project. | biome: Marine environment; feature: Marine mammal; material: Swab sample of the gingival sulcus; isolation source: swab sample of gingival sulcus... | reverse complement strand
AATTATAACCTTTTTTTCCAGAAATGCAAGAAAAGAGAGCTGTATTTTTCAATATTATAACAGACTATATTATTCTAGCTGTAACCCAAACCACACAATTCAAATGACTATTTTCTTTTCAAAAAAAAAGAGAGTATCCTTATCAGATACCCCCTTTTTCGACATACATCCTATTTGGGTTATTGCTTTAATAAATCTTTAATTCCTCCTATTGAGCTTAAAATACCACTTGCTTCGTAAGGTAAGTAAACAGTTTTGTTGTCTTTACCCTCTACCATTTGTTTAAATGTTTCAAGATATTTCATCGCAACCAAATAGTTCACAGGATCACCATTTTGCTTAATGGCATCAGTTACATTTTTAATCGCTTCGGCTTCTGCTATAGAACGCTTAATACGAGCTTCAGCATCTCCTTCTGCCTGTAAAACGGCAGCTTGTTTCTCACCTTGTGCTCTATTAATCTGAGACTCTTTAAAACCTTCGGCTTCTAATATCTGAGCCTTTTTCATACCTTCAGCCTCTAATATTTTGGCTCTTCTATCTCGCTCGGCACGCATCTGTTTTTCCATTGCATCACGAATATCACGAGGAGGATTAATATCTTGTAATTCTACACGATTCACTTTTACACCCCACTTATTGGTGGCTTCATCTAATATAATTCTTAATTTACTATTGATAGTATCACGTGAAGTCAATGTTTCATCTAAATCCAACTCACCAATAACGTTACGCAAAGTGGTTTGGGTTAACTTCTCTATAGCATTAGGTAAATTGCTGATTTCATATACAGCCTTAACAGGGTCCATTATCTGAAAATAAAGTAAAGCATTAATTTCAGTCCCTACATTATCTCGAGTAATCACATTCTGACGAGGAAAGTCATAAACTGTTTCACGTAAATCAATGCGATCTTTATTGCGGAATGTAACGATTTTTCGGCCATCGAAATCTTCACGAACATATCTCCAAGTGCACTGTCTTGGACGATCAATAATAGGTATAATGATATTGATTCCCGATGCTAGTGTTCGATGATATTTTCCTAAACGTTCAATAATAACTGTTTCTGATTGTTTGATAATTCGAATCCCAGCACTTGCAAAAATAATTACAAATAGTGCTAATACTCCTAAAATAAAAACTGTTGCTTCCATTCTTTTAACTTTAAAATTAATAATTATGTTTATTCTTTAACTTCTTCTACAAAAATAGTAATACTTTTAAAATCGATAATCTTTACAACAGCGTCTTTTGCTATTGTTGAATTGTCTAAAGTTCGGGCTTGCCATATATCGCCATCAACTTTTACCTCACCACTATTCTTTTTATTGTCAATAGTAGTTATCACTAATGCCTCACGTCCTACCAGAGCATGATTATTGGTTACTCTTTTGTCTGATTTTCGGTAGATATATTTTTTTGCAAGAGGACGAACAGTAAAAAAACTAATTAGCGTACCAACGCAAAAAAATAGTATTTGTAATTCTACACTTAAGCCAATTGCAGCTGCAATAGTTGAAAAAAGTGCACCTACACCAAAATTAAACACCACAAATGCAGGAGTGAAAATTTCTGCCATAAATAGCAAGATAGTTGCTATCATCCAATAATGCCAAATACTAAATTCCATAATATGTTATTTTAATTAATAAATAATAATACCATTTGTAATCCCAATTTAAAAGTCCTATTTTCTTTTAGGATCCTCAGATTATAACTGATATCAGATGTCATCAAAGTTTCAAATTAAAAAGGTACCTACTTCTCTTTTGTACATCTTTGTGAACTTTTATTGCTACACAAATATATGTTTGATATTTTCCGAAAACCAAACAAAATCAAGCAATAATTACTGAAATGTACCTTTTTTAGCGACGAAATGTACCTCCTTTTTTATTGCTTTCTGAAGTGTACATAGGGCTATTCTAAAATACATTATCGTCGGAAAGTTTATCAAAAAACAACTTTGTTTTAAGCAAACACAGTAATGTTTTTAGCCTTTAGACCAAAACCAATAATTAATAACCAAGAGGTAATATCTACCATTTAACAGCCAAAATATATCCATATTATTTATTGGAGATAACTTTTAAAATACCTATAATTGCAGGCTGAAATTAACGGATAAAGTCTGTAATAATCAAACAGATTGTTTAAGAAATTATATAAGATAATGGCACATATAAATGCAGTTATAACGGGAGTTGGAGCATATCTCCCTGAATATGTATTAACCAACGATGAGTTAAGCACAATGGTAGATACCAGCGACGAGTGGATTATGACCCGTATCGGTATCAAAGAGCGAAGAATATTAAAAGGCGAAGGCAAAGGCACCTCTGATATGGGAGCAAAAGCAGTTGAAGATCTATTAAAGAAAACCAACACCTCACCAGAAGAAATCGATTTACTGATTTGTGCTACAGTTACCCCTGATATGCAATTCCCAGCCACCGCAAATATTATTAGCGACAAGGTAGGAATAAACAACGCTTTTAGTTTCGATATCAATGCTGGTTGTTCTGGTTTCTTATTTAGCTTGGCAACAGCATCGAAATATGTGCAAAGCGGAATGTATAAAAAAGTGGTTTTGGTTGCAGCAGAAAAAATGTCGTCAATAGTTGATTATACCGATAGAGCTACGTGTCCTATTTTTGGTGATGGCTCTGCAGCAGTATTGCTAGAACCGACTATCGAAAATGTTGGTGTAATGGACGAAATGTTGCGTACTGCAGGATTTGGTCGCAAGCACCTACATCAAAAAGCAGGAGGTTCGATAAAACCAGCTTCACACGAAACGGTTGATGCTCGCGAACATTATATCTATCAAGAAGGAAATCATGTCTTTAAACACGCAGTGTCGAATATGGCAGATATCTCAGTAGCAATGATGGAAAAACACAATATCTCTGCTGATGATTTAGCATGGTTGGTTCCACATCAGGCAAACAATCGTATTATTGAAGCCACCGCAAAGCGTATGGGACTAGCAAAAGAAAAAGTAATGATTAATATTACAAAGTTTGGAAACACTACTTCAGCAACTATTCCTCTTTGCTTGTGGGAATGGGAAAAACAATTGAAGAAAGGTGATGACCTTATTCTATCAGGATTTGGTGCCGGATTTACTTGGGGTGCCATTTGGATAAAATGGGGATATAATACCAAAGCATAATAAATATTAAAAAGGGGCTATTTTATTTGTAGCTCCTTTTTTTATATAATTAACTTCAGTTCGCTTTGTGGAGAGAGCATACGATCAGAGTAGTCGATTGCCGTAATTAAATTGACTCCTGGTGATTTTCCTATTTCAAATACACCCAATTCTGATAATCCCAAAAAATTTGCAGGTTGAAGTGTAGCCCACTTTAACAGTTCAAAGCAGGATATATAAGGATAACAAGATTGAATATATTTCAATTCTTCAAATACCGATAATGTTTTGTGTGTGGTTAGTGAGCCTGTACCAATGATATACCGATGAAATTGTATTGAAGAGAGTTCCTTTTTAGAGTCAATAGTGTGTCTATTGATTAATATAGGGCAATTGTTTGTATTATTTTGAAAGGGCAAATCGAAATGAATTTGCTGCTGTGTAAAGGCAACCTTTGATTTTGCTTTTAATATTTCTCCCTCACTGATTGGCTCTATATCCATTGCTCCTTTTGTACCAAATGCTTCAAGATGATTAATCCCCTTTTGTATGGCATGAGTAGAGGGAGCTGGTAGTCTTAGCTTGCCTGTATTTTGCCACTGTTCAATATCTAATTTTGAAAAGTTAGGATAACATAATAAAATAAACGCATCAACAAACGAAGGCACAAGCATTCCGCCATAAAACTCTAGATTAGCAATTTCTTGCACATCATCTTGGCGATTGATAATATCAACAATAACATTATTTTCAAGCACTAGAATGCCATTTTTTAAAGGAGTGCCATTGCCTGTGTAAATATAGTTTGCAGTTATTTTTCGCTGTTTCATCTTATTGCCTTTTGTGAACTACATCGTAATGATTAACGCAGTTCTAATGCTTCTAACTTCGCCCTTTTAACCTCATCTTGCTTTGTGAAGGTAGTATCAGCTTTAATGGCTGGATTAAAAATCTGAATATGTTTTATCTCATAATGCTGTGTAAACTGCGAGAAGTTGTTTTTCGTGGCAAATAAATTTCCCCTTAAAAAAGTATAGGTAGAATCGGGATATTCTAACTCTATACGATAGGTTCTAAATGCACCATCCTTGGAGAGCATAATCGTAGGGAATTCTGCTTTCTTGATATTCCCCAAGCTATCACGTTTCCAAAAATAAGCCTCTATCTTAGGACTTTCATTCTGATCGTCAGGGTATACCTTAACATCAGCAGTAATGGTATAAATTCCTTTTTCACTTACAGGAATAGAAAAATAGAAGCTAGGATTACCATCTTGAGGCACTTTCCATGCGGTTTTTCTTGTCCATAAGTTTACAGTGTCTTGCTCTAACTTTGCCTTTTTTATTTTAATGCGATATTGGGTTTCTAATCGATTTAAAGAATCAATAATCTTATCGTAGGTTTTAGTAAATTCAAGGGTGTTTGCGGCATAATAAGCTACACAAGAATCCCATTGCAGAGGAGTGATATTGTATTTTTTGAACACAGAATTATAATAATAGCTAGGTCGATAATTCCTGCCACTTCGATATACATTTTCTGCAGATAGCGTGCCATCAGCAAGGTGTATATCGATAAGCATACTCTCAAACTGCTTTTTGTTTAAAATGGGCTTTTCTTTTTTTTCAGCACAACACGAAAGTATTGCTATTGTCGATAGGGCTAAAATATATTTCTTCATTTTCTATTTTTTATGCTTCTGGTTATTCTTTTGCTTTCTTTATTTTTTGATATAATTCTGAGGCAAATACAAAATTGTTCAATGCTTCGTTATCGGTATTGAAAATTTCATCTTTAGTACCTTCCCAAGCCTTAGAGCCTTTGTTGATAAACAAAATTTTCTCGCCTATTTCCATCACAGAGTTCATATCATGAGTATTGATAATCGTGGTGATGTTATGTTCTTTGGTTATTTTGTGAATTAATTTGTCAATAACAATAGCGGTTACAGGATCAAGTCCAGAGTTTGGTTCATCACAAAACAGATATTTAGGACGTAGAGCTATGGCACGTGCTATGGCGACACGTTTTTGCATTCCTCCACTTATTTCAGCAGGAAAAAGGTGGTTTCTTTCTTTTATATCTACTTGCTCTAAACAATATGCTACTCGTTCTTTTTTCTGTTTATCACTCATGTCAGAAAACAAATCTAAAGGAAAGCGTACATTTTCTTCAACAGTAAGCGAATCGAATAAAGCACTTCCTTGAAACACCATGCCTATCTCTTTACGGATATTTTTCTTCTCTTTTACTTTTAGCTTGGTAAAATCTCTATCGTTATAGAAAATGGCACCTGCATCAATATCAAACAAGCCTAGTATTGATTTTAATAATACTGTTTTACCAGAACCACTTTGCCCGATAATTAAATTGGTTTTTTGTTGTTCAAAAGTAACAGATATATCTTTTAATACCTGTAAATCGCCAAACGATTTGTTTACATTTTCTAATCGTATCATTTTAAAAGTAGTTGAGTGAGAATAACATTTGTTAGAAGAATTAAAATACTACTATTTACTACTGCTTTTGTGCTTGCTCTTCCTACTTCTAAAGCACCTCCTTGTACATAATAGCCATAAAACGAGGGAATGGCAGTGATAATAAATGCAAAGAACTCGGTTTTTACTAGCGAATAGGTGATATAATAGGGTACAAAGCTATAATGTAATCCTTCGATAAAATCGGCGGGTGCTACTGTGCCAGTGATATATCCAGCAAAAAAACCACCCATAATACCAATAAATACACTAATGATATATAGAAAAGGGTTGATAAATACACTAGCAATAATTTTAGGTAATACCAAAAAGCTTGCTGAATTTACTCCCATTATATCCAATGCATCAATCTGCTCAGTAACTCGCATGGAGCCTATTTCTGACGCGATGTTTGAACCTACTTTTCCAGCTAATATCAATGCCACAATAGTAGATGAAAACTCCAAAATCATCGACTCACGAGTGGTATATCCTACCAAATAGTCTGGCAATAGAGGGTTTACCAAATTATATGCTGTTTGCAATGTGATAACGGCACCCATAAACAACGAAATAATTGCAACAATGCCAATAGAGTTAATTCCCAATTTATGTATTTCTTTCACGATAGAGTCGAAAAATACATTTCGTTTCTCTGGGCGTGAAAATACTTGACGCATAAATAGTGTAAATTTTCCTACTGATTCTAACATCTTGTTTCAATTAATATTTCGATTGTCTATTTCTGCTGATTTTGATGAACAATGGTACGATATGGATAAGGAATTTCAATACCTTCTTTATCGAAACGTTGTTTCACTGCTTTTAATAAATCGCATTTTAATATGAATGCATCTGAATTATTGTTTGCCCAAATGTAGGCTTTTAAATCAACTGAAAAATCGCTTAAAGCAATTACTCGAACCACCACTTGAGGTATGCCTTTTTTGATTTCATCAGCTGTTCTATTGTCAATGCAAAGAGGATTTTTAATTGCTTCTTCGCTAATAATAGCCATTGCTTTATCGATATCAGAGTTGTAGCCAATATTGAAAATGATATGCTTACGAATTTTCTCGTCTTGAAAATGGCTATTAACAATAGTTACCTCACTAATGATACTATTGGGAATAATAATGCGTCTGTTTTCAAAATTTTTTATGATGGTGTGTCGCAAGGTCATCTCTTCGACAGTACCTATTTTATTTTCGCCAATTTCTATAACATCACCTATTTTAAATGGTTTGAATATTAAAATAAATATTCCTCCTATAATATTGGCAAATGCTTTTTGTGATGCAAAACCCACTGCTACCGCAATAAAACTGGCTCCAGCAAAAAGAGCAGTACCCAAGGTTTTTAAGTAAGGTATTTGATAGAAGATAAAGACGAATGCCAAAATGAATATAAAAAATCCGATGGAGTTTTTTAAAAACGAATAGTTGGTAGGATCCGCATTTAACTTTTGGGCATATTTGCGAATAAACAACCCCAACAGCCTACGTAGCAATATGGTGAGTAAAGCTGCAACAGTAAATGTTGCTAGTACTAAAATGGCATAATATAAATTTTCAGTCGTTATCATATTCTTACTTATTCTGAAGTAATACCCTATAGAATTTTTATCCATTCAATACCAAAAGGTCTATCTCCTTTTGGATAAATTCAAATGGTATAAATTTACTCTTCTTCAAATTTTGTAATCTGTTCTTTAAAGAAATCGGGTACGGGAATACTTATTCCTTTGTTTTTACTAAAGCCCACCATTACCTGTGTGGTTTTTGTTTTGATATCGCCAGTTTTTGCATCTACAATGTTTTGTAGCATCTGCACACTCTTATTTCCTATTTTGCTGATTTTGGTGTGTACTTCTATCTCATCATCTAATAGAATAGGTGCAAAGTAGTCTATCTCTAGGTGTGCAACAATTAAAATAGCTTCATTCCAATCGATATCTTTACCAAATAGTTCGTTAAAATATTGTACTCTTGCCAAGTCAAGATAGCTTAACTGTACGCCATTATTAACGTGTCCCATCATATCAATATCTCCAAATCGAAGTTGTATGGGAGTTCTGTGTTTAAATCTCATTCTCTTAAAATTTTTATTTCGCCACCAACACCTAGTTTGATAATACTTGATGCTTGGGCTGTCGTAATTTCATCTTGGCGATAATTAACAACATAATCTACTGCGTTGATAATAGCCGCATCTATCTCCTGAAAATTTGCAGGCGAAGGGGTGCCGCTGATATTAGCCGAAGTAGAAACAATTGGTTTGCGAAAACGCTGAATTAACTGAGCGGTAAAATCTTCTTCGGTAATTCTTATGCCAATGGTTTTATCTTCGCCAATTAAGTTAGGAGCCAAGTTTTTTGCCCCAGGATAAATAATTGTTATTGGTTTATCAGAAGCGTCAATTAAATCCCATGCGATATCGGGAACGGTATCAACATAGCCGTTTAGTCGGTTTGGGTTTTCTAACAAAACCAGCATGGCTTTGTTGTCAATTCGTTGTTTGATTTCATACACTTTTTTTACTGCATCGGCATTGGTGGCATCGCAACCTATTCCCCAAATGGTATCGGTGGGGTATAGGATAACGCCTCCATTGCGTAAAACCTCTAACGCTTTTTTTATATCGTTTTGCATGGTGCTTCTTTTTTATACTGCCACATTATATTCACGAAGAGCATCGTTTAGCGATGTTTTTAAATTGGTAGATGCTTTACGCTTACCAATAATTAAAGCACATGGCACTTGATATTCACCTGCGGTGAATTTTTTTGTTCTAGAGCCCGGTATAACCACCGAACGAGCAGGAACAAATCCAGTGTATTCTACAGGTGTATCACCAGTAACATCAATTATTTTTGTGGAACCAGTAAGCACAACATTGGCACCTAATACCACTTCCTTTTCAAGATGTACACCTTCAACAACAATGCATCTTGAACCAATAAAACAATTATCTTCAACAATAACAGGAGCTGCTTGTAGTGGTTCTAATACTCCGCCAATACCAACACCGCCACTTAAATGAACGTTTTTACCTATTTGTGCACAAGAGCCTACTGTAGCCCAAGTATCCACCATGGTTCCGCTATCAACGTAAGCTCCTATGTTTACATAAGAAGGCATCATAATAACATCTTTAGCGATATAAGCCCCATATCTTGCAACAGCATGTGGCACCACTCTTACGCCAAGCTCTTGATAATTGGTTTTAAGTGCCATTTTATCGTGAAATTCAAAAGGACCAACTTCAATGGTTTCCATTTTTCTAATGGGGAAATACAATACTACTGCTTTTTTTACCCATTCATTAACCTGCCAACCATCGGCGGTAGGTTCGGCAGTTCTTAATTGTCCTTTATCAATTAGTTCTATTGCTTCGTTAATTGCATTAATGGTAGAAGTTTCGTTTAATAACGAACGGTCATCCCATGCTTGTTCTATTTTATCTCTTAATTCTTTATACATCATGTATTTTTTTATTTTCATGCAAAACTAATAAAATCTTTTACTAGGAATTCAATGCCTTTTGTTAATTTCAAAGGCAAACGAATACTCTCAGCTGATTGTTAGCTTTTGGCGGTTTGCTATTAGCTATTGGCCTTTAACCTTTAGCGATTAGCGGCTAGAAGCTAACGGCTATCAGCTAATAGCAAACAAACTAGTCATTAAGATTTGCAAGTAGTTCTAAAGATTCATTTTCTTTCGAGGTCATTATTGCTTGTTCTGCATCGGTTTTGTCGTTAAAACCAATTAAGTGTAATACGCCATGAATAATCACACGATGCAGCTCTTCTTCAAAGCTACAATTATAGGTAGCTGCATTGTCTCGAACAGTATCTATGCTAATGAATAAATCGCCAGAAACAATATCACCAACAGTGTAATCAAAAGTGATAATATCAGTAAAGTAGTTGTGATTTAGGTGGGCTTTATTGATTTCAAGCAGATAATTGTCAGAACAGAAAGTATAGTTTAATTCACCTACTTCTTTTTGATGGTTTTCTACAATTTGAAGAATCCACTTGCCCACTTTGTTTTTATCGAAATGAGGAAATTCTATTTCACAGTTTTCATAGGATATTCGATACATCTAAGCTAAATTTTAATTTAACAACAGAACCGTTTTCTAAAAATTCTACTTCGTCAGCAAGGTTTTTCATTAAGAAAATACCTCTACCATTTGAATTTTTGACGTTTTCAGGAAGAGTGGGATCTGTAGTGTCATTAAAGTTAAAACCATCTCCACAATCAGTAATGATAAATTCTATTTCAGAATCATTGATACTGTGTTCGATGGTTACTAATTTATTTATATCTAATTTATTTCCGTGTGATATCGCATTGTTTACTGCTTCAATTAAAGCTAGGGTTAATCGACCATAAATCTCAACACCCAAATCATATCTAGCTGACAAATCATCTATCCACTTCTCGACTTGAGCAATATTTTCTTTTGTAGAAGGTATTCTCAAGATATTTTCATTTTTACTCATCGCTTAATTTTATCAGGTAATCTAAATATAATTTATTGTAATAATTCATTAGCTTCACCTTTGAATTATTATATAAACTGTTATAATTATTCTTCTCTTTTTTATTATGAAAAATTTCGGCAGGATTACTCAGCTTGTATTTCATTGCTGTTTTTCCTTCTCGTTTGTCTTCATAATCTCTTTCTTGTTCGGCTTTCTCAGCTTCTAACAGTTTGGTTAAAATTCTGTTCTGCCTTAAAACAACCGCCGAATTTATCGAATAACTAGAGATATCCAAAATGTTTTGTTCAAGCATCTGCATTGCTTCTCTAATTTTTTTCTCAGCAGTTTGTGAAAGTTGGCTTTCCTTTAGCATTTTTTGTAACATCTGTTGATACATTTCTTGCCTTTGTAGGAATTTACCCATTTTCTTGCTCATTCCCTTTTTGTTTTTGTTGCCTTTCATTTGCGAAAGCATATCTTGCAACATTTTTTGTAGCGAGTTTTGTTCTTGCTTTAAGCTAGGAAACTTCGGTTTGCCACCATTTGGTTTATTACAGTTTTGCTCGCCAGGCATGCTGTTTGCCATTTGCTTCATTAACTGTTGTAATGCCTCTGATAAGAACACTGCCAAGTCGTTTACGCCTGTTAGTGCTTTTCGTTGCAAAATGTTGGCTTTATATTTATTACGCTCGTTAGCATTTTCTACGGCATCTATTAAATGATATTGTACGGCTATAATTTTATCGCCTATTAAAGTAGCTACTTGTGGCGATCGTGCTGCAAGTGCTTGTAGCGAATCTTTCAATAGAATATACTTGTCTTTTAATACGCCTTGTTGCTCTACATATTCAACATATTGCGGATTGTTGTATTCCGTATTATTATAGTTAAATATCAATTCTTCCTCTTGAAACGAAAACTCCATTAGATTATTTTGCAAACGGATAATATTATCCATATTGATACTCATCTCATTTTTTAGATTCTGTTCTATGGATCTGCTAAGTTGATTTGCCAGTTGCTGCTGCATTTGAGCTGCATTGTGCATACTTTTACTTGCTTTTCGTTTTTTCTTTTGCTGCATCAATTGGTTAGATTGTTGCATCTGTTTAGAGATATCATTGATTTGGGACTTTATATCTCCCAGCTTAAAAGGTTTTTTAATGGCACTGTTCTTTTGTTGTAGCTTTTCTAAATCTTTTTGCAGCTGATTCCATTTTTTGTTGCTCTGTTGGTTAAGCTGCTGTAAGTTTTCTTTGTTTTTAGGCGATGCTTTTTTGAGTTCATTGGCTAGCTTTTGTAATCTGTCTGTTAATTGCTGTACTCGCATTTCTACTTCGTAGCGTTCTAGCAATTGCAGGTTTCTTTCCATTTGCTCCTGAAAATCGTCCATAGACATTTCCATTTGGTCGCCCAAGCGATTTAACTCATCGTTGTTCATCTCATTTGCCAATTTCTCTAGCTCGTCGAATAGCTTTTGTAGCTCAGGATTCATTACCTTTTGCAACAACTCGTCAATCTTTTTCTGTTTCTCTAATAGAGCTTCGTTTGGCATTCCTGTGGCATTCTCAAAACTGTTCTTTTGTTGATTTTGCTTGGCAATATCTTTCATTAACTCGGTGAGTTGCTCTTTTTTCTCGGCAATTGATTTTATGGCTTGTTGTTGTTGCCATTTTTCCATAGAACCATCTAAAACATTTTTTTGCAATCGCTTGATATCTTTTTTGATTTCTCGACTCAACTGCATGCTCTGCTTTATCTTATTGTTGATACTATCTTGCATGGTAGTATTCAAATCGTAAATCTGCTTATCGTTAGGAATCCGATAAGCAAATTGTTTGGAGATGGTTTTCTTGGCTCCATTGATGGCATCGTTGTCATATATCTCAAAGAAATAGTTGATGTTTAGCCCTTCAATCAGTTTGGCTTTGGCAAAATCAAAAGCAAAAAAGAATTGCTGGCTAGTTACCGTCTTTTTGATGGGCACATTGGTATAAACTGGTGGCCGATTTTCTTGTTGATATACAAATCGCAATTTAGAAAACCCGTAATCGTCTTTGATAATTCCTCTAAAATAGTATCCCGATAGAATTGTTGAATCTTGTTTTTGTGTTACTTGTATTTGCGGATAAGCATCGGGAATAACATTGATATTGTATTTGGCAAACGCTGTTGCTTTAAAATGTTGGTTTGCCAACATCACTTGATAGCTAGTTGATTTTAGTAATCGTTTTTGCAGGGTGATATCATTGGCATTATCACTGCTTGTTAATTTCGAAGAATCGGCAAATTGCAAATAGAGCTTGTTAGCCCATTCGGTTTTAAATTTCCACTTTATAACGGCTCCTTGAGGAATAGAAATATCGCTTACATTCTGCTCTTTTATAACAGGTATTTGTGTGTATTTAGGTGATATGATTGTTAATTTCATATCAGTAACAGAGGGCTTTTGTAAGATTTTGATATGATAGTTTTTGGAACTTACATTACCCGATTGTGCTTTAAACTGAATGGCAGAATAAACTGCTCTAAAGGTATAAGAGAAATTGCCGTTAGGAGTTCTTTTCATCAGAAACTTAGTGTCGTTAAACACTATATATACTTCGGCAGGAATGTATTTTCCTGTGGTGGTAAATTCAACGGTGATATCTTCGCCTTTTTCAACTGTTAGGCTTTTGTTTTTAAGATAGAAAGTAAAATCGGCAGGGGGCAAAAATGTTTCGTTATAGCGAACCAATCGAGCAGTGGTACCCTTGATAGCATCAGGATAAAACAACCAAATAGCACCGCCTAGCCCTATCAACAAAAGCAGATATTTGGCATATTTAAAATTAGAACGAAAATGCACTGCCTGTCGGAAGGATATCGGACGAATGCTGTTGATACGTTGGTTTATACTTGCCAGCAACAGAGAGTTATCTTCGGTGTTTTGCTGTTGCGATAGGTTTGTTAGCTCAAGAGTATTCAGCAATTTGTCTTCTAAATCGGGAAAATGCCTACTGATAATGATTACCGCTTGTCGATATGATATGCGTTTACCTATTCGGAGTAATGCCAATAAAGGCTTTAGGATAAAAATAGAGACACCTCCTATCAGTAATATAATAGTGGCAACAAGCACTATTTTTTTTACTGTTGCAGATAGGTAGAAAAGATATTCCGAAATCAATAAAACACCCAAATATACCAATATGAATAGTAAACATAGCAAAAAGCCTCGCAATAGCTGATTGCGATAATATTTACGAATAAATAGGTCTAGTTTGTGTATAAATAAATTTCGGTTGTCCATTGGTGATATTGGCAAAATTATGGCTAAGAGAAAACATTGTTTCTCTTAGCACTAGTAATGTTTGCTTTTTTTAAAATTTTCTAAAGCCAATTAGTCGGCGAACTTCTTCAAGTGTTTTAAATGCACTTTCACGTGCTTTTTCGGCTCCTTGCTGTGTTACCTTTCTCAGGTAATCTTCGTTTTTAGCAATGTCGATAATTCTTTCACGAATGGGTGATGTAAATTGAATGATATCTTCTGCCAATTGCTTTTTCATATCGCCATATCTAATTTCACAATTGTTGTATTTATCATTGAAGAAATCGTAGGTATCTGCTGAAGATACAATTTGCATCAATGTAAATAAGTTTTGAATTGGTTCGGGTTTAGGCTGATTCATTTCAGTAGGACCACTATCAGAAACGGCTTTCATCACTTTTTTGCGAATGTCTTTAGGATCGTCAATTAAGCAGATAGCATTTCCTTCTGATTTACCCATTTTTCCTGATCCATCTAGCCCTGGCACTTTAATAAATTCGCCAGTAAACGAATAGGCTTGTGGGATAGGGAAAGTATCTTCGCCATAGATATTGTTGAATCGACGTGCAAATTTACGAGCCATCTCTAAATTCTGCTCTTGGTCTTTACCCACTGGCACTTGGTTGGCTTTATGAATAATGATATCGGCAGCCATCAAAACTGGATAAGTTAATAACCCTGCATTTACATTTTCTGGTTGTTTGCGTGCTTTGTCTTTAAAGGAAGTGGTGCGTTCCAGTTCGCCCAAATAGGCATTCATGTTCATCAACAGATACAATTCTGGAATTTCTTTTACATCACTTTGCACATAAACGGTGGCTTTTTCGGGATCGATACCACAAGCCAAATATTCTGCCAACACACGTTTTACATTGTCGTGTAAATCGGCAGGTGTAGGGTGTGTAGTTAGCGAATGCCAATCAGCAATAAAGAAAAAACAATTGTTATCGTTTTGCATCTGTATAAAATTCTTTACTGCACCAAAATAGTTGCCCAAATGTAAGTTTCCTGTTGAACGAATACCGCTTACTACTGTTTTCATTTTGCTATAATTTATGTTTGATAATATTTATTGTAACCATCTATTGGTCGGTTACGCCTATGAGGCGGACAAAAGTAATAAGAATTAATTGTTTTAGAAATTACAAAATAAAGGTCTTTGGAGTAAACAAGGGCTTTTGATATCATTTGCAATTCCCAATAGACCTGATAAAAAAATCCTTTTCTTTGGATAAATTCAGATTGGGTCTGGTGTTATTTGATATGATATATTAACGTGAGTTCGATTTAAAGTAAATCAATATTAAAATTACGGGTATCTGTTGATTTTAATTTGCTTTTAGCCTTTAGCTTATAGCCAATAGCTAACAACCAACAATAGTACTGTCGCTGTTGGTTCCCTTTTGACATCACAAGATTGACGGAAGCATGAATTAATGATTAGCAATATTACTCATTATTAATTACTAATTGTATTGGCGGGTCGCCAAAGATTGTGTAGTCTTGATTTTTTGAGCCTTTTGTAACCAAACAAAAGGGTGAAGCCCGTCTGGCTAGGATAACGTAATGCTATTTAAATTACATCTAATTCACCTTCTAATAATTGTTCTATTCCTCGTTTATGAAATTCTCCCAAAAAACTAGTTAGCTCTTCTTGATTCTTAAATTTTTGATTGTTATGAAAAATAAAAAAATCTGATTTCCGCGTAGAACTGGTTCAACGCTGAAATCAGAACTTACACACTTTATGAGATACTACCAAATATTTTGACGTTCTGAACGTATATTTTGACGTTCCGAACGTATATTTTGACGTTCTGAACGTATA
>PDWI01006105.1_pt1 | contig 15266 bp, 12 predicted proteins | sample 1430891 | NCBI WGS metagenome assembly PDWI01 (sample SAMN01162508, study PRJNA174530) | Oral metagenome, whole genome shotgun sequencing project. | biome: Marine environment; feature: Marine mammal; material: Swab sample of the gingival sulcus; isolation source: swab sample of gingival sulcus... | reverse complement strand
TTCCTACTACGAAAAATTTAAACGAAGTAGTCAGAAAGGAATAAACAATAGAAATCATATAATTAGTATTGAAATGAACATCAACTATGTTCTAAATGAAATACTTAACATCAAACAAAGGAAGAACCTTTCTGACGAAAAAGAAGTAACTCAAAAATATTCTGCTGATGATTTTAAATTGGCAGTGGAAAATATACTTCCACCTCTCAATCCAATTGAGGGAATAATAAAAGGAATTTACATTCCCAAAGAAAAAATTACTGAAACTAAAAAAATACTGCGGGAAACGATTGAGTTTTTATTTGCATTTCAGAGTTTTAGGTACATAGTTGATAAATATCTAACAGGATTGCTTGACTTTGAGCGAATTGAAGAATTTAAAGCATATTTGGTTACTAATGAACATCATTCAATATCTCAAAGGAATGATGAAAAAAGTACTTACGAGGAAATTTTATTTATAAATGATGCTTCTGGAAAGTTTGATTTTTTTAAACAATTACACAAAAAAAAAGATGTATATGATAAAGAGTTGTTACAGAATATACATGGAGCTTATGCGTATTTCAATTATTTAAAATTGCCGCTTACATATAAAACAAAAAAAAATGTAACGCTTGATTTCAAAAAAGTATTTCGATTGTTAAAGTCCTTTTCCTTGTTTTTGATGCCTTCTGGAAGACAAATTTTTGGAAATTTAGAAAAAGAACAACCAAATGTTTTCATAAGACCAAAACCACAAGATTTTTTAGAATATTTCACCCCGAATTATATAGTTTGTTTTGATGAAAAGGAGTTACTCTATAATTGTGAAATGTATTTTGATTGGGACATTGAAGAAATACAGAATATTATAGATTATTTAACAACAGATTTGAGTTGTCCGTTGAAAACTAAAATTGACTTTTTGTCAAGACCCTTGGTGAAGATAGGAAAGCTGTATGTTTGGCTATCAAGTTTGTTAGATAGACGTTGGGAAGTTATAATGCACCGTAGAATTACGTTTGAACAGCTTAATCAACATATAATACAATCAGCTGAAATTGAAAAGGAATTAGCAAATGAATTTATTCGTGCAGGATTTGGAGCGATATCAAGTCATCGTTTTGAGGGAGGAGAGGTAGATTTACTTGCTTATAAGGATAAAATGATGTTTGTTATAGAATTAAAGACTACCTATCTGGAAGAAAATTTAATAAGAAGTGCAAAGTATACTTCTCAAAAATTTTCATACAAAGCGTCAGAACAATTAGAACGAAATGTAGAATATGCCAACAAATATTTTGATAAATTAAAAGAAATAAACGAACTTAAAATCGACTGCCCAAAAGAAGAAATCAAACTTATCCCATTGATTGTTTCAAACACATCAGATGGAGATGATTACTATTTTAGAAATAATTATTTAAAAATTAGCATGTTCGAGTTAATGGTGATTTTGAAAAATGATTTATATAAGATGCTAAATTTTACAGCAGGTAACTTATTGACAAAGAACAATTTTGAATTACCAATTCCAACATTATTGAAAATGCAAAATCAATATGCATCAAATTTTAAAAAGGCTAAAATAAAAACAGATAAGGGAAATTGTAACTTATGGAGTAATAAATTTGAGTGTTCGGCAGATGATTTATTAACAGCAATAAATGAAAATAAAGTATGGAAATTTCTGGATGAATTAAAAGAATTTCATCGTCCCCAATCTGTTGTTTTAAGTCGATATGATAAAGGAATGAAATTCTTGGTCTAATTTACATAACTATTCTTGCGAAAACCTTTTTGGTAATTTAAACTTAAATCGCAAGAAATATGAAAAGTAAATTATTAGAAAAAGGAATTATTCCAGCTGTGAATTTTCATCTATGGAAATCATGTAATTTTAAATGTAAATTTTGTTTTGGAAGCTTCAAGGATGTTCACAAAAATAATTTAAACGAGTTTGAAGCGAAGAAGCTTATACAAAACCTTGCAAATTTTGGATTTGAAAAAATTACATTTTCAGGAGGAGAGCCTACTTTATGCAAATTCCTTCCTCAACTACTTGATATAGCAAAAAGGGAAGGAATGACCACAATGGTTGTAACAAATGGTTCTAAGCTTAACTATGAGTGGTTAAAAAACAATCAACAAAACCTTGATTGGATTGCAATAAGTATTGATAGCTTGAATTCGGCAACTAATTTAGTATCTGGTCGCAGTTGTGGAAAAAACGTGTTTAATGAACAAAGTTATTTAAAATTGCTAGCTTGAATTCGGGAGTTTAACTATAAAATCAAGATAAATACAGTTGTTTCTAAATTTAATCACACTGAAACAATGAATAGCTTTATTGATAAAGTAAAACCCGAACGTTGGAAAGTAATGCAAGCACTTCCGATTTCTGGTCAAAACGATAAATTTAAAGATGCTTTTTTAGTTACTATCAATGAATTTAATAAGTTTATCATGAGGCATGACAAAGAAAATGAAGTTATTAAGGAGAGTAATTATCAAATGAAAGGTTCTTATGTTATGATAGACCCAGTTGGGCGTTTTTTTAGTAATGCAACAGGTGAACATATTTATAGTTCACCAATTAATGAAGTTGGAGTAGAACAAGCATTAACAGAAATAAACTATTGTTTCAAAAAAATTATTAATAGAGGTGGAATATATGATTGGAAGTAAAAAGATTGTATAATACTGTTTTTAATGCAATTTGCTGTGTGGGTGGAGTCTTGTTTCACTCGTTACGCTCATTCACAAGCCACCACTCACACAGCAAACCTACGTTAGCACTAACCTTTGTGCGAAAATAAAAAACAAAAAAATCCCCAAAGTTCAAAAAAAATAGTAACTTTGCAATTTAACAAAATTTGTAAAAAAAATGAGTAAAAAATTAGTGCGATTTGACTGGGCAATTAAAAGACTTTTTAGAAACAAGGCAAATTTTGTTGTTTTAGAGGGTTTTTTGAGTGAATTACTGTTTGATGACATCAAGATTAAGCAAATTTTAGAAAGTGAAAGTAATCAACAATATGGAGAAGATAAATTTAATCGTGTTGATATTTTAACAGAAAATTCCAATAAAGATTTAATTGTAATAGAGGTTCAAACTACTTATGAAATTGATTATTTTCATCGAATGGCTTATGGAACATCAAAGGTTATTTCGGAAAATATGGAAAAAGGAGGGAAATACTCTGAAATAAAAAAAGTGGTTTCGGTAAATATTATATTTTTTGATTTAGGTCAAGGCGAAGATTATATATATAAGGGGCAGACCGATTTTAAAGGTATTCATAATCAGAAGATTCTAAATTTATCTAACGCTCAGAAAAGGATATTCTTAAAAGAAAATGTTTCAGATATTTTTCCTGAATACTATTTACTGAAAGTCAATCAATTTAACGATGTAGCCAAAAGCACTTTGGACGAATGGATTTATTTCTTGAAAAATGATGAAGTGAAAGACGATTTCAAAGCAAAAGGATTGCAAGAAGCCAATGAGGTTTTAGATATTATGAGACTTGAAGAAAAAGAGCGTTATGGTTATAATAGATATTTGGACAGTTTGCATTTAAAGGCAAGTGAGGCTTTTTCATTAAAAATTAAATTACAAGAAGAAAGAACTATTGAAATTGCTAAAAACTTATTAAAAAATGGAGTGTCAGGAGAAATGATAATTAATTCAACCGGTTTAACAAGAGAAGAATTAGAAGAGTTGAAGAATGAACTTGAAAAATAAAAATCTTCGCATAAGGTAGTTTACTGGATGTCAAACAACTTATATTGGTTTTACATTTTTAGGCGTAACATCTAAATGTATATAAATTTGTTCGAACAAAGCTTTCCTCAGTTGCTTTACAAGCAATAGAAAAATTCCTTAATTTTAAGCATACATTTCTGCTCATAAAGAGTTCCACCTACAAAAAAATACCCAAACTAATTTGTAAAAGTTCTAAATATTCGTATTTTTGTAACCTATTATCTAATTGTAGCTTTAGTAATTAATCTACAGCTTTAAACTATTCATTTTTAATTCGTAATTTGAACCGTGTTATTAATTTTTGGAGGAACAACCGAGGGAAAATTAGCCGCAAAAACCTGCGATGCGGCGGGTAAAGAATTTTATTATTCAACCAAATCTGATATTGAAAATTTAGAAATTGCCAATGGCAAATCAGTAACAGGTGCAATGCAAGTGCCTGATATTGTGGATTTTTGTAAGAATGAAAATATAGGTTTAATTATAGATGCTGCTCACCCTTTTGCTATTAATTTGCACAAAAATATAGCGGCAGCTTCCAAAGAGCTGAATTTGCCGGTAATTCGTTTAGAGCGCAAATATCCCGAAAATAAACATTATAAAAATGTGCATTTTTTTGACGATTTTCAACAATTATTAGAATTTTTACAAGCAAATCCTCAACAAAAATTGTTGGCACTTTCGGGAGTAAATACCATTGCAAAACTCAAAGAATATTGGCAAAAACACCACACAATTTTCAGAATTTTAAATAGAAAAGAGTCGATAGACAAAGCAACCAAACAGGGGCTTTCGTTGTCGCAAACAATATTTTACACTAAAAAAAACGACGATTTAGAACTATTTAAAAAGCTGAAACCATCGGCAATTTTAACAAAGGAAAGCGGACGAAGCGGCGGTTACACCGAAAAAATAGAAGCAGCCAACAAGTTAAATATTCCGGTTTTTGTAGTAAAACGTCCGGCACTTTCGCCCGATTTTATTACCGTGCAGGGCGAACACGGATTGCGCAAACAAATAGAAAACTGTGTACCCTCTTTTTTCGACCTTAAAACGGGTTATACAACGGGCAGTTGCGCTACGGCGGCGGCAAAATCGGCATTTTCCACATTACTAACCGGCGAAATAAACTCAACAATTCGTTTTCAATTACCTAATGGTGAGTCGATACGCATGAACATTAAAGACACAGTTGTGGAAACAAATGGTGTTTGTTGCACAGTGGTAAAAGATGCCGGCGACGACCCCGATGTTACACATTTGGCAGAGATACAGGCAACTGTGTCGTTTAGCGATAAGCATTCGGGTATAAAATTCAGACGAGGCAAAGGCGTTGGCATTGTAACTTTGCCCGGCTTGGGTCTTGAAATTGGCGAACCAGCCATAAACCTTACACCTCGCAAAATGATGCTGAACGAAATACGCAAAATTAAAAAACATTTTCCCGAAAAATGGCATCCTTTGCGCAAAAAAGGAATTGATGTGAAAATATCGGTTCCTCAGGGCGAAAAATTGGCAAAATCGACCTTTAATCCGCGCATTGGCATTGAGCAAGGAATATCAATTATTGGCACATCGGGAGTGGTAAAACCCTTTTCATCAGCGGCTTTCATTGCGTCTATTCGCAAAGAAATGCAGGTGGCAAAAGCTATGAATAGTAGTCGTATTGTGCTAAATTCGGGAGCAAAAAGCGAAAAATATATAAAAGCTCAATATCCCGATTTGCCGGCTCAGGCATTTATTCATTATGGCAATTTTATTGGCGAAAGCATAAAGGTAGCTGCGGAACTTGGCATTAACAAAGTAAGCGTGGGAGTGATGATAGGAAAAGCCGTTAAATTAGCTGATGGTCATTTAGATACGCACAGCAAAAAGGTGGTGATGAATAAGAATTTTATAACTGATTTGGCTCAACAAGCAGGTTGCAACGACCAAACAATTGAAGCTATTCGTAATATTAATTTAGCTCGTCAATTATGGGAACTTATTGATAATGAAATGTTTTTCCAATTATTAGCCAATAAATGCTTGTCGTATTGTAGTCCGTTGTTGCCAAATGGCAATGTTGAGTTGCTGCTTTTAAATAATACAGGGAGTAGAATTTTTGTTGCAAAATAAAATATAAAGGTCGCTTGCGATTTTCAAATATTTGGTGGCAAACTTAACCGCAAATTGACCACCCAGCACTTCGGGCACTTTCCAAAGTAGGGGAATTGCGAACTTAGCGTTCTTTGCGGTTAAAAAGGCTAAAAATAGAACCTTACAATACGTTTATTTACAATAATTTACAAAATATAAACTTATGAAAAAACACATTCCACTTTATTTGCAAATACTTATAGGCATGGTTCTGGGCGTAGTATGGGGTTTGGCAGCAGTTAATTATCATTTTGCCGAATTTAACGATGATTGGATACGTCCTTTTGGAACAATTTTTATAAAATCGTTGAAATTAGTAGCCATTCCTTTGGTGTTTTTGTCGTTGATAAAAGGTATTACGAGCATGTCCGACATGGCAAAACTATCGTCGATAGGCGGCAAAACCATTGTTTTTTACACGGCAACTACCGTCGTGGCAATAACATTGGGATTGTTGGTAGCCAATAGTTTTAAGCCGGGCAATACATTTCCGCCCGAAAAACGCGCCGAATTGCTCGAACAATATTCCAAAAAAACTGAAAATATAAAAGCACAAGCTGGCGAAGTGAAAAAACAACCGGCATTGCAACCTTTAATCGACATAATTCCCTCGAATGTAGTAAAGGCTTCGATGGATAATAGCAAAATGTTGCAAATCATATTTTTTGCATTACTGTTTGGCGTTAGTATGGTGCTGGTAGGACAGGAAAAAGTTGCACCATTGAAACAAGTTATTGATGCCGCCGATGCTGTAATTTTAAAAATCATCGATATAATTATGCTGCTTGCTCCCTATGGCACTTTTGCTTTGTTGGCAGGTTTAATCGTCGATTTTTCGGGCGATGCGGCACTTTTTCAGGCATTGGCGTGGTATGTTTTGTGTGTTGTTGGCGCATTGTTTAGCCTTATTTTCATTTTTTACCCTACTTTGATACTCATATTTAAACCCATGAAATTGTCCGATTTTTTCCGCCACATGTTGCCTGTTCAGCTCACGGCGTTTTCTACAAGTTCGAGTGCTGCCACCTTGCCCTTAACCTTGTCGAAAGCTACCAACGATTTGAAAGTGCCTAAAAATGTGGCAGAATTTGTACTGCCCGTTGGCGTAACTATAAATATGGACGGAACGGGTTGTTATCAGGCAATTGCGGCGGTGTTTATAGCGCAAGTTATGGGCATGGATTTAAGCGTAGCAGCTCAATTGTCGATTGTGCTGACGGCTTTGGCATCGTCTATTGGCACACCGGGCATTCCGGGCGGCAGTATTATTATGCTCACGGTAATTCTCAGCACGGCGGGCATTCCAATGGAGGGAATAGCTCTGATTTTGGGCGTTGATAGACTGCTTGATATGTGTAGAACTATGGTAAATGTTACGGGAGACGTTACTATTGCCGGCATTTTGGGTAAAAATAGCGTAAAAACAATGCCCAAAACTGATAATTTTCAAGTTGTAAATTAACAGGGAAATATATACCTTAAATTTTTTAACTTAAAGTAAATTAATGGATTACAATAAAATTAATAAAATAGATGTTGATGGCAATGGCAATTTTATATTGCAAGATGTTAGCGGAAAAAATATAACCATCAACCACAATGATGTAGATGCTCTAAAAGAATTACTTGCTGGAGCAAATAAATCGTTATTAGTTGATATACAGAAAATTGTATCTAATAATGACAATTCGATTAATGCCGATGTTAAAGCAATGATTGAAGCACAAAAAGCCATGTTGGAACAAAATAAACAAAGCCAAAAAAGAACTTTTGTGCTAAGAAGTGTGGTATTAACTTTTGTGGGAATTATTAGTATTATGACTTTTATAAAAGCCAATTCGCTCGAAAATATCGATATTCCATACTACGGAATATTGTTTTTCGTGGTTCTCATTCCGATAATAATTTCTTTTACAATAATAGCACGCAATAGAGAAAAACGAACTATTAAAAGAGGTGCAATGCTCATGTATTGGATTATAATATTAATGTTGTCGGCTTTAATTATTGTTGTGTTCACTTCCACTTTTTTTGATTATCCTAAGTCGTTGTGCGATTATCCGTTTGTTAAGTGTGGAGATAAAGGCAAGGTTGAAAGAAATAAACATTATGCAGCTTGGCAAGGTGTATGGTACACAAAATCAGCACTTTTAGATAGCCAATATCATTGCAGTAAAATAAATTTTGTAAACCAAGGCGATACTCTACTTGTGGATAATTTATACGAGGGAGAACAATCACAAATTCTACTTGCCACATTAAGTGCCAACGGCGACACGTGCAAAGGCATATACAAAAATAGGCAAACAAATGCCGAATTAGGTAGTTTTTTATTTATAAAAAATGGCAACATTAATTTTTCGGGTTTTTATAATTGTAAAGACAGCGAAATTGAAAACAGTTGGATTGGCAGCAGAGACGGTAAAATTATAAAATGCAAATCCGAACCTAATAAGGACAAAAAAGCGAATAAGAATAACAAGCCTGACCCAAATGCTTTTAAAACCCAAGAAGAAATTTGCAGAACAAAGCTCTTGGATATGCGAGCTGCCGGCAATACCAAGGCTCTTGCTACACGAGTATTAAAAAAAGGCACTAACGTATATTTATTGGTTGATGATAAAATAAAGAAAATTAAGTTATCCAAACATAAGATTAAAATATTGGGAAGATATGAAGATGTTTTCTTTTTTGTGTTGCCCGCATTAGTGTTAAGCACTGATAATGTGCTGACTTATTCTGAGCACAAAAACGATGAAATAGTTATAAAGCGCAGAGCGCACGCACGCTTTGATGATGCAAACCACGACTGGATAAATGCTCTATATCTAACACCCAACAGTAAATTTAAGTATTACGGTGAGAAAAAACTTAAAATTCCGGCTACCGAAAAGACATTTTACAAGCTAAATTTATGGGGATATGTTGAACTTAATTAAATTAATAGTTTAAATATATTGGTTTGATAATAAGTTTGTTATGTCGTTTTTTTGTTTAAAAAAGTTTAATGATTATAATTATTATGAAAATTTAACACTGAACGCAAATGAGAAACAAAGTTTTATTTAGTTCTCTTGCACTACTTATTTAGAGAAATGATGAAATACAAAAATGAAGCATTAAAAATATTCATATTGGGTGTAATTTGCTTTTTGAGTTTGCCTGTTTTTTCTCAGTCAAAACTTGCAAGAGCCGTTAATGATAGCATTGTGGTGAAATTGCGACCAAAATTACAGAAAGAATTTAATGGTTTAAATCTTAGTTTGGGTAATCCGATATTTATTAGGATTATTAAACAAGCAAAAAATTACAAACATGGAGTTTTAGAAATGTGGGTGCAAGGCAACAATGTAGATACCTTTTCTTTATTCAAAAAATATCCGATTTGTTATTATTCCGGCGGTTTGGGACCGAAGAAAAAACAAGGAGATGCAAAAACTCCGGAAGGTTTTTATTATGTGAATAAGCATCGGATAAACCAAAATAGCAGCTATCACAGGGCTTTTAATATTGGCTATCCTAATAGTTATGATAAAGCGAGGGATTATACCGGCGGATATATTATGATACATGGTGCTTGTTGCTCAATTGGCTGTATTGCCATGACTGACAAATATATAGAAGAAATTTGGACTATCGGAATTTTAGCCTTATCAAACGGACAGGATTTTTTCAGAGTACATATCTTCCCATTTCACATGACAAAAAAGAATATGAAAAAATACCGCAAAAATAAAAATATTGATTTTTGGACAAATTTAAAAGAAGGATATGACTTTTTTGAAACCCATAAATATCCGCCAAATGTAGAAACTGAGTCTAAATATATTTTTAAAGAAGATTGAAAGCTGAGAAATAGGGTAGAGCATGTTAGGTAGATAGTCGGATAATTGCATATTTTTGTGTAAAACAAAATTTACCGCATGCTAAAAAACTCATAAAATGGTTTTACAATAATTTCTTTGCCCTCCATTGCTATAAAATCAGAATTATTGGCTGTTATTATAAATCCTTTATCTTGATTAAAAAATTTCATGGCACTTAATAATCCTCTAATCTCTCTTTTTTCGTTATCTATATTCAAATCCCAGCATACTTGCACCAACTTAAATTGATTATCATCGGTTTCAACCACAAAATCACACTCACTATTTTCTTCATTAAAATAATACAACTTTTTGGTTTGTCTTCTAAATTCCCAATATACCATTGTTTCCAGCAATCTGCCTCTATTTTTCCCAAACGAACCACTACCGGTCATTATTACGGCAGGGTCTATCACATACATTTTTTTGGGAGCTAACAATTGCGAACGTATCGACCAACTAAATTTAGGCATTAAATTTACCAAATAAGTATTCTCAAAATAATTAAAATAGTTAAGCACTGTTGATGAGGCACTTACACTTAAAATTTGTCGCAATTTAGATGGAACAACCAAAGTTGCAGTATTTGACAATATATACGAACATAATTTTTTTAATGCCTGTATGTCTCTAACATTGTAACGCACCGCAATGTCTCTATACAAAATATCATCAATCAATGTAGATAGCAATTCCCTTTCCTTAATTTTTATGTATTGAGGAAAACCGCCAATTTCTATATAATTTAACAATGCCTCGTAAGAACTATTTTGCTTGGTATATCGCAAATATTCAGTAAAAGAAAATGGAAACAACTCTTTACTTATATGCCTACCTGTCAATTTTGTGCCCAATTCTACACTTAGCATTCCTGCATTCGAACCGGTTATAACCACCTCATAGCCTTGGTCTAATTTCTGTCGAACAAACATTTCCCAACCTTTAATAATTTGTATTTCATCAAAGAACAGTACACTGTGTTTACTCTCTTCAATAATCATGTCAAGCACCTTAAAATCATCAATCACAAAATTGTATAACAAAATATTTTCAAAATTTAGAAAAAAAACGTCATTATCTTTTTGTTTCATCAATTGATATAGAAGAGTGCTTTTGCCGCAACGCCTAATTCCGGATATTATCAAAGCATGAGAAGGTATATTTGGTAAATTATTCAATAAATCCCTTGGCAAATCGCCTTTTGTTTGTTGTATAAAATCACGTTGCTCTGCCACAACTTTTTCTATTGTCGATTTTTTCATTTTTTTATATGATTTTTTGGTCGTTTATGGTCGATATTCCGTTTGTGTGGTGATTAATATGTTGATAATGAATGTTTTGTAATGCGTTTGTTGTCAGCACAATAATTGTTAATTCCTCATTGTTAATTGCCAATTGAACAACCTGTTGTAGTTGCAAATATATAAAATGTTTCGATACTATCAAAACATTTATTAGTTTACTAAAATAACATTTTGTAGTTTTTTGTATAATTTCTTTATTATCAATAAACTAATAGCCTCGTGGTGTTTTTTCCCTTTATAAGTTTTTTTTATAAAAAAATTTTACTAAATTCCCCTTTTCAAATATTTTTAACCGAAAAAAGCACAAAAAAAAATCGCAAAGAACGAAAATGAAAACTTTGCGTTCTTTGCGAAATTCTTAGTGCTACTTTCGGTTAGTTTATTTCAGAATAAAACAGACTTTTTATTATACAATATTCTGATTATCAGTAATAAAATTGTTAATTGCTCATTACTAATTGCTAATTGAACCGATTGTTGCTTATTGAATAATCAATTTATCATTATCGCCAAAATTATCATAACCGGAAGTTACCACCTGTTCGCCCGGCTGCAATCCTTCGATAACCTCGTAATATTGCGGATTTTGCTTGCCTATGCGAATATTTCGTTTGGTGGCAAATTCGCCCGATTTATCAAGCACATACACCCATTGCCCGCCTGTGCTCTGAAAAAAACTGCCTCGCGATAATAAAACAGCCTGCTCCGGTTGCCCAAGTTCTAAATTGATGTGGTAAGTTTGACCGGTGCGAATATTATCGGGTTTTTCCTTGCCCAAAACCATGTCGATTTTAAACTGTCCTTGTCTCACTTCGGGATATATCTTTTTTACCATCAGTTGATAAGTGTGATTTTGACGCTCAAACGAGGCTTCCAAACCACGCCTTACGCGGTCAATGTAATGCTCGTCAATCATCGCTTGCACCTTGTAGTTGGTTAGCACATTTATCTGCCCAATGCGAGTGCCGCGACCAATACTCTGCCCAATTTCGGCATCTAACATTCCCAACTGCCCCGCCACAGGAGCTTTCACATTCAAATTATCCAAACGCTCGTAAACCAATTTTAAAGTCTTACGCATTTTCTCCAAATCAACATCTAATTGCTTCATTTCAGAAACCATAATCATAGAATCATTCTTCGATTTCAATTTGTTGATTTTCAACATTTCAGATGCATATTCATAATCTTCTTTTGCTTTCAAAAAATCCTCTTTCGACACCAATTTGTCTGCATACAAAGCCTTTTGCTGCTCATAATTTCGCTTCTTTTTTAAAATATCAAAATGCGATTGCAATAAATTTCGTTTAGTTTCGATACGCTGATTTTCAAAATTTATCCGCGTCTGACGAAGCATATTTTCCTTTTGTGCCAAATTCGATTCGCTGTTCATAATCTCTTGATGAAGTGTGCGATTTTCCAATTTCAAAATAATATCGCCCGCTTTTACCATAGCACCCTCCTCAATAATTCGCTCTTTCACACGTCCGCCCTCTTCGGCATCTAAATAAATAGTGGCAATTGGTTCTACCTGACCAATAACACGTATGTAATCATTAAATTGTCCTTGCTTTACGGTGCTGATAGTTATTTTGTCGCGCTCCACTTTAAGAGTGCTGGTTCCGGCTCCCGAAATTGCTTTATAGAGCAAAAACACAAAAGCCAATCCGCCAATAATCCAGTAAATATGCTTCTTTTGTAAACCTTTTTTCTTCTCTATTTTCCTGTCCATAACTTGTAATTGCTAAGTGTTAATTGCTTGCTACACATTATTATGTTGCGTAAGCACCATTCCATCAAACAGATTGATAGTTGAGTGTGCAAAACCGGCATCGCGCTGCGAGTGAGTTACCATAATAATAGTTGTTCCCTCCTTGTTGAGTTCCGTCAAAACATTCATCACTTCAAGTCCGTTTTTTGAATCAAGATTACCCGTAGGCTCATCGGCAAGTATCAGTTTGGGGTTCGAAACCACTGCACGAGCTATTGCAACCCTTTGCTGCTGTCCTCCCGATAATTGTTGCGGAAAATGCTTCTCGCGATGCCCAATATTCATGCGTTTTAATACATCTTTTACCATTGTTTTTCGTTGTGCCGATGGCGTTTTCATGTAAATTAGTGGCAATTCCACATTTTCATACACGTTTAGCTCGTCAATTAGGTTGAAACTTTGAAATACAAAGCCAATATTGCCCTTTCGCAATTGTGTGCGCTGACTTTCTTTCAATTGTCCCACTTCTTGATTATCGAAAAAATATTTGCCGCCGGAGGGATTATCCAGCAAACCTATAATATTTAAAAATGTAGATTTTCCACAGCCCGATGGTCCCATAATTGCCACAAACTCTCCTTTTTTTACATGAATATCCACATTACTCAATGCAAGAGTTTCTACTTCTTCTGTTCTAAATATTTTAGTTAATTTCTCTGTTCTTATCATAATTTTATAAATTTTATGAGATGCCTAAAATGCGACTTCTCTCAATTATACTTTTATTTTAGTTTTAACTTCAAAGGTTTTATGCGAGTTGGTTTGAAAACTTTGCAGATATTGAAAAAACTGTAAGTTCTTTTTTTATTGTAATTTAATATTTAAACTAATACTGAAAATAATATTAATTATATATTTTATTATCAAATATTTAATTATATAATTAATTATTGTTGTTTCTAATCATTCCATCTTCAAGAAAAACTATGCGCTGTCCGTATTTTGCAAAATTTTCGTTGTGAGTAACCTGTATTATAGTCATTCCTTCCTTGTGCAGTTCTTTTAATACACCCATAATCATTTCGCCTTGTTTGGTGTGTAAATTACCGGTAGGCTCGTCGGCAAGCAATAGTTTTGGTTTGCTAATAATTGCGCGAGCTATTCCCACCAACTGCTGCTGTCCGCCCGACAATTGTTGCGGAAACAAATCTTTTTTTGCTACTATGCCAAATCGGTCGAGCAAATCGGCAACTAACGACTCGCGTTCTTTGCGTTTCACACCTTTATAAATTAAAGGAGTTTCAATATTCTCATACACAGTCATTTCCTCTATAAGATGATATGCCTGAAAAATAAAGCCCATAAAATTACGATGATATTCGCTGCGCTTTTTTTCCTTTAATTTTAATACATTTGTATCAAAAAGCTTATACTCTCCTTCCGACGGTTCATCTAATAATCCCAAAATATGTAGCAATGTAGATTTACCCGAACCCGATGGACCCATTATGCTAATAAATTCGCCCTCTTCAACATCTAAATCAACATCTTTTAATACAAAACTTCGTTGAAATTTAGAATCGTAATACTTGTAAATATTCTCTAAGTGTATCATGTTTGAAAATTTTATTTATTGTTACGTTTTCATCATTACCAACTTCGTGCCAAAAATATAATATGTTAATAATCAGGATTTTGTGATTTTGTGATTTTGAATTTGTGTCTATTTTTTTTACAGATGTATGTCTATTTTTTTTACATGGTCTTGTTTTTTGTCAATATTTTTTGCAAATAATGCAATAAAATTTAGTGCTTTGAGGGTATAATATTTTTTCCAATACCTGTTTTGGCTTTACAGTATTATGCAACCCATGCTTAAACGGTTTTAAATCGGCATGGTTAAAAAAGACCCCAAAGGTTTTTAATACCTTTGGGGTCTGTAAACTTTAAAATTTGAGAACCAAAAATAATTTCGGTAAAGCTTAGAAATATCCTATTCCCAATCGAGCAAACGCTGCTCGCCTTCGAGGCTGCGAATAACCGTGCCATCGTAGGTAATTTCCAAAACGCCTTTGTAATGTCCGGCATCATCGCGAACGGCAAAATATTGAATATACACGAATTTGCCTCTGAAATTTATCCAGAAATTCGCCTCGTTTCGTTCGCCTTTTTTGAAAGCATCAACAATTTTTTCTACAATATGCACGCTTTTTGGAGGGTGGCAATATTTCACTTGACGACCAATAATGCCCGGACTTCGCGGGAAAACTCTATCCTCGCCCTTGTTGTAATATCTCACCTCGTCAAACTCATCAACATAAGTAACATCAAATGGTAAATGTTTGAATATCAGATTAATTTGCTCAGGTGTAATGCTTCCCACTTCAAGATTGATACCGCCAATTGCCGATGATTTCACGGCTGCATTTGCATTAAACGGAACAGCCGCAGCACTTCCGGCAGCTTGGTGTTCCATGCCGGTTTTTGCCTCGCTC
>PDWI01006102.1_pt1 | contig 15270 bp, 14 predicted proteins | sample 1430891 | NCBI WGS metagenome assembly PDWI01 (sample SAMN01162508, study PRJNA174530) | Oral metagenome, whole genome shotgun sequencing project. | biome: Marine environment; feature: Marine mammal; material: Swab sample of the gingival sulcus; isolation source: swab sample of gingival sulcus... | reverse complement strand
TTGAAGCCTCGTCCAAGGTAAGCTCTTTAGCTAGTGCCTCAAAACTCTCGCCATTGTCTAACCTTTCCTTAACCGCTTTAGCCTCTTCTTCTGTAGCTAACAAAATGTGGCTAGCCTTTACAGTTGCTAGACGGTCCTTATTCTCGTCATAATATTCGCTTATCGCTTCATCGCTAGGAGTGTTATTCTCTTTAAACCACTCTTTGTGAGCCATAAAATAAGACCCTATCATCGTATTCTTTTTATCTTCTTCTTCAGTTACTCCATAAGATTCAAGCAAAGCAAGATGAGCTTCTAAACCACCAGATTTAGCCACGGCTTCATCATAGTCCTTTTGAATCCTCTCTTCACTTACTTCTACACCATTAGCCTTAAGATCTTGCATCACTACAGCGTTTAGAATCAACATATTTTTAATGGTCTCTTTAACTCCGTACTGAGCCACCAAACTGTTTTTGTACATTTCAAAAGTTTCTTCAAATTCAGTCATAGGTATGTCTTCACCATTTACAGTTAAATATACCCCAGACTCTACATCTTTATTTTCATCATCCTCTTTATCAGATTTTTCTTTGTCATCCTTATCTTCAGATACCTCTTGTCCATCTTCAGCAGCTTTTTCGTCTTTAGCAGATGAATCCTCTCCATTAGAACAAGATACCATCATAAAAACGAACATAAAGATAACTAAAGTAAGTGATAATACTTTTTTCATTACAAATCCTCCATCTTTTTCTTATTTTAATTCGTCAACTGATTATACACAATTATAACTAATAAAATCTATAGACAAAATTTTAACTCTCAAAAACCAAATAAACTTTAAAAATTCAACAAGTATTGTATTCAAAGTCATATTATGTTAATATTCAGCAACTAAGTAAAAAAAGATTTTAATAAAAAGGCAAGGATTTTATATATGAAAACTATAAACACAAGACAAATGGTTCTATCAGCTCTATTTACAGCACTCATAACAATAGGAGCCTTACTTAAGTTACAGATTTTCACAATACCATTTACCCTTCAATTCCTATTTGTAATGTTGGCGGGAATTCTACTAGGTCCTAAATGGGGAAGTCTTAGCGTTATCCTATACATAATGATAGGCTTACTTGGATTCCCGGTATTCAGTGGTGGTGGGGGAATAGGCTATATTTTAAAACCCTCGTTTGGTTATATACTTGGATTCTATTTTGCAGCCCTCATAATAGGCTCTTTAGCGGGACCAAACTCAAAGGCAGGAATAAAAAAGACCCTACTAGCAAGCGTATTGGGGCTTCTGGTTATAGATGTATTAGGAGCAATATACTGGTACATCTTAGCTGCTACAGCTATGGGCACCCCAATAGAAATCGGGCACGCCATATACTATGGGTGTCTAGTATTTATACCAAAAGACCTCGTTTTCTGCCTGCTTGGTTCAGTTGTTGGAGTAAGAACTAATGCAATTTTAAATAAATTTAATTACGGAGAAATCAGCTAGAATCCTCCTGCAAAAAGCTATCACTCTCCAGACTAAAAAAGGCTAGAAAAAACCTTACCTATCGGTTCTCTAATAACTAAGTCTGCTACATTATCTCTTGGCGTAGCGTCCTTATTAATCAAAATGATTTTATTCCCCTTAAAATAATTGAGTAGCCCAGCAGCTGGGTAGACTACAAGTGATGTGCCGCCAATTATAAGGAGGTCACAGCTTTCAATTGCCTGAACAGCATCTATTATGGTCTGGCTATTTAAGCTCTCTCCGTAAAGAACTACATCGGGTTTAATTATAGAATTACAAGATGTACAACGTGGAATGCCAACACTATTTTTAATGAAATCTAAGTCGTATTTCTTTCTACAACCTAAACAGTAGTTATTTAGAGCTGAACCATGGAGTTCTATAACCCTTTTAGAACCAGCCATCTGGTGCAAACCGTCAATATTTTGAGTTATTACAGCAGAGAGCCTACCCTCGGCTTCCATCTTAGCCAATCCAAAATGAGCGGGGTTTGGCTTAACTATGTAGTTTAATATTTTTAGTTTATAAAATTCATAGAAGTATTCAGTGTTACTGAAAAAAAAGTCTGAGCTCAATATGGTCTCTGCTGGGTATTCAAATTTCTGAGAATATAGCCCGTCCTCGCTTCTAAAATCTGGAATTCCACTCTCCGTAGAAACTCCAGCCCCTCCAAAAAACACTATGTTTTTAGACTCATTTATAATCTTTTTGAACTCGAGCAATTTATCCATAAACAGCCTCCCTTATATATATTATTAATTTTACCATATAAGTCAATTTCAAAGGATAAAAAAAGAAAAAACGAATTTCTAATCTTAAAAATTATATTTTTTAAATAGAGATTACAATTGATGAATTTTTTCTAAAAGCTGCCTTTTACTTGACAAAGAGTGTATAATGTATGTATAAAGTCAGCGCGCGATATATCGGAGTTTACATGATAAAATTTTTTGATGTCAAAAAAGTCTACGGAAAGGACAACGTCGTTCTAGACGGTGTTAACGTAGAAATAACAAAAGGCGAATTTGTTTTTTTAGTTGGATTTAGCGGAGCTGGAAAATCCACATTTATGAAGCTACTTTTAAAGGAAGAAGAACCCACTAGTGGTCAGATTATCCTAGATGGTAGCGATATAACATCTGTAAGTAGAAGAAGAATCCCCCTCATAAGAAGAAAAATGGGAGTAGTTTTCCAAGATTTTAGGTTGCTTCCAAATAAAAACGTTTATGATAACGTTGCTTATGCTATGGAAATTGTAGGGGAAAGGGGAACTATAATAAGACGACAAGTTCCAAAAATTCTAAACCTTATGGGTATAGCTCCAAAGGCAAAGAGTTTCCCTAGAGAACTCTCAGGAGGCGAACAACAAAGGGTAGCGATAGCTAGGGCAATGGTAAACAACCCCCCCCTTCTTATAGCGGATGAGCCTACGGGCAACTTAGACTATAAAACTTCAGCAGATATAATGGATTTACTGGAGAGAATAAACCTAAGGGGAACAACCATCCTCATGGCTACCCACGACAGAGAAGTCGTCAACAAGCTTAACAAAAGAGTAATAACTATAGAAAATGGTAAGATAATAAACGACGAAAAAGGAGGATATTTCTGTGCGATTTAGACCCTTTTACAATATTAAGGTTGCTCTCGTAAACCTGTGGAAAAACGGTAGCAACACACTGGGCTCGCTGTTCATAATGTCCTTCACATTTGCGATTTTTGGTATAGTTTTTATAATCGTACTAAACGTAAACTCGCTGGTAAAAGACGCTCAAGAAAACTTTGAAGAGATAGGCATCTTTTTGCAAGACGATATAAGCGCAGCCTCTGCACAACAGATGTACGATGACTTAAAAAACATAGTGGGCGTAAAAACCGTAAAATACGTGAACAAGGACGTGGCATTTGAACGCTGGAAGGAAGAGTGGGGGGAAGACGCATACTTGCTTGAAGGCATAGGTGACAGTCCTCTTCCAAACGCATTTTACATATCACTATCAGACATAAGCTACACAAAGTCTGTAGCGGATATAGTCAACCAATACGAAGGTATAGAAGAAGTAAAATACTACAGAGACGAAGTAGAAAAGATGCTAACCTTTAGTAGAATTGTTGCCCAGATTGGTTTTGGAGTAATAGCGGTGCTATTAATTCTTTGTTTCTTCGTAATATCAAACACTATAAAAATAGCTGTAAATTCAAGACGAGTAGAGATAAACATAATGAAGTATGTGGGAGCCAGAAACTCTTTTGTAAGGGGGCCTTTTATAGTTGAAGGAGTATTAATAGGTAGTATTTCTGCACTCATTTCAACAGCTATAGTCCTCGGACTATACGAATATGTACTTTGGAGTTTTGGTCTTGACAACGTAATGTCAATGGAAGGTACTCTAATGTTTTCTCCAATGGACCCAGCTAGAATAATAGCTGACTTTGGCTTCATAGCCCTGGTCCTAGGAGCTGGAATAGGGGCCTTAGCATCCATCACCTCAACTAGAAAGCACCTAAAAGTGTAAGGAGGTAGATTTGAAAAAAAGATTAACATTTTTTACGGTTTCTTCCTTAATCCTGGTTCTAGCTATAGGTGGTTTAGTATACGCCTTAAATATGACGCCTAATGACTCCTATCCACACACTCAAGATTTTGAATCCGAAAAAGCAGAGCTTGATAGTGCAATAGAAGGACTCGAGACTGAGATAGAAAAAAACAGAACTCTCTATGAAGAAGAATCTGTAAAACTCAGTATACAAGAACAAGAACTTATAGAGTTACAACAAGAAGCGTATAATCAGTCCCTAGTAATAGAAGAAACAGCTAAGGCAATAGACGCAAAAAAAGAAGAGATTGAAATAAAGCAAAAGGAGGTAGAAGAAGCTCAAAAGGATGTTGAAGACCAAATCAAAATCTTAAGGCAAAGGCTCAGAACCATGTACAAATTTGGAAAGACGGGTTACTTGCAGATTTTACTCAAATCTGACAGCCTAATCAATGCTATGACTAGGTTAGATAGGGTAAGGCTACTTACACAGTACGACAAAGAGCTCCTTGCCTCCCTAAAACTATCAAAAGAAAAACTGGTTATAGCAAAGGGCATATTAGAAAAAGAAGAAGCAGAACTGGAAGTTCTTCAAGAAGAGCAGATAAAACAAAAAGAGGCACTAGAGACAACATACGAACAAGTCTTAGTCAAGAAGAAACAAACGCTTGCAAACATAGATGCCCTCAATAGACAAAAACAACAACTTGAGAAAGAACAAGCATTTTTTGACGAGCAACTACAAGACCTTATATCAAAACAAGAATACAAAGGTGGAGCAATGGGGTGGCCACTAGACCTAGAATACAACTATATAACCTCATTCTTTGGTCCAAGGCGGGTTCCCATAGCTGGTGCGAGTACAAACCATGGAGCAATTGACATAGCGGTTCCAACTGGACAAAATATATATTCTGTTCTGGACGGAGTAGTAATATTATCAAATTACTCTTATGGATACGGAAATTACGTAGTTGTAGATCATGGAGGTGGTATAACAACCCTATACGCACACGCATCAGAGAGATACGTATATGCTGGAGACTCTGTTAGCAAGGGTCAAGCAATCGCTGCCGCAGGCTCTACAGGAATATCTACTGGCCCACATTTACACTTTGAAGTCAGGGTAAATGGTACGCGTATCGATCCGCTAGAATACGTGGTTATTCCATAACCAAAACACATCGTCAACAAAAGAAATATGTGAGGAAAAGGAAGTTTTATGAATAAAGACGAAATCAGAAATGAAAATCAAAAAGTTTTAAAAATAAACAAGCTTTTGGCAATACTTTGCCTGTTATTTATGGGGGGTACAATCTATTTCTTTGGTGTAGCCTATGATATTTTTGAAAAACCGGACGAAGTAAAATCAGAAGAGCAAAAAGAAATAGAAGCAGAAATTGATTACTTGCCTGACAACTACTATAAAGACACCTATGAAAAGGTAGAAATAGTAAAGAATTTCATAAAGAATAACTACTACAAGGATACCTCTGATATAGACTTTGAAGAAGCTATGATAAGGGGATTATTTAAAAGCTTAGACGACCCTTATTCAGTATACTTCAATGAAGAAGAATACAAAGCCTTCAACGAGGAATCAGATGGCGCATACGGTGGTCTCGGCATAAGCATATACCCATCTGAAACAGGATATATAACCGTTATATCGGCTTTTAAAGACACTCCTGCAGAAAAGGCTGGGATTAAAAAAGACGACAAAATAATAAAGGTTGAAGGTGTTGAATATTCAGCTGAAAAAATGGACATAGCAATAAGCAAGATGAAGGGTGAACCTGGAACTGATGTCACTATAACCATCCTAAGGGGTGAAGAAGAAATTGAAATGACTATTACGAGAGCCTTAATAGTATTAGAATCTGCAGAGTCTGAAATGCTAGATGAAGAAGCGGGCATAGGTTACCTAAAAATAAACGGTTTTGACAACAAGGTTTACAAAGAATTTCTTTTAAATTATGAAGCCCTAGAAAAGGAGGGGTTAAAAGCTCTCGTGTTGGACCTTAGAAGTAACCCTGGTGGCAGTTTAAGAGAGTGTATAGAAATTGCAGACTTTATCCTGGGAGAACAAACCATAGTTTCAACAAAGGACAAAGAGGGAAACTCCACACCATACACATCTGATGCTAGAAAGATTAACATTCCCTTTGTAGTATTGGCAAACGGAGGAAGCGCCTCTGCTTCAGAAATCCTGATAGGAGCTATAAGGGATGGCGATGCAGCAGAAATAATCGGAACCAAAACCTTTGGTAAAGGTATCGTTCAAACGATTTGGCCCTTCTCTGGAAATACAGGTTTAAAGCTCACTACATCTGAATACTTTACCCCATCTGGGGAAAATATACATGGCAAAGGAATAGAGCCAGATATAGAATTAGAACTATCAGAAGATTACGATCCTACAGATAAAACAACGGATAACCAGCTACAAAAGGCCATAGAACTTTTAAGGAAAAAACTCTAAGGCACTTCAGAACATTATTTAGGGGAGAATTAAAATGATACTTAGAAGGGCAAACATTTACGATTCTAACGACATAGCAAAGGTTCATGTAAACGCATGGAGCAACTTCTACGCAGGAAGAGTGTCTGAAGCATTTTTAAACCACTTTGACTTTGAATACAGAAAGAAGTATTGGATTAGGTTTATAAACGATAATAGAATATGTTTCGTTCTAGAAGAAAAAGGAGGAAGCATTGATGGCTTCATAGTTCCCAGACTAAAACGACTAAACAAGAACGAAAACATTGGGGAAGTTATGATGCACTATGTAAACAGGAACAACACCTATGCTAAAAACCTAGGCGCTCTACTATATTCTTGCGCCAAGCTCTTTCTAAAGAACAATGCAAATTCAATGTTCACATGGATACACAGAGAGAGCGACTACGTAGATAAATACAAGGAACTAGGCGGTGTAGAAACAGATGCAAAAGTCGAGAGAATGGATTCAAAAGATATAATAAAGATAAAGATAGAATGGAATGACCTAGACGAACTATTGAAGAAGTACAACAGCGTATTTGACGATATGACCATGGAATTTTAATAAGGCTGGTAAATACTTTTTAGGAGGAACCGTGAAAAAAATAAAACATTTGGGTCTGCTCCCTATAATCATAATAAGTGTAATCGCATTCAAACTTATTAACCAAGAGAACTTCCTCTCAAACATCGTTTCAAAAATTGTTTCTCTTAGCGGTCCATTTATATGGGCTTTAGCAATCGCATACCTAGTCTTCCCTATTATGAAGTTGTTAGAAAACAAAGCTAAGTTCAGGAGAAGTTTATCCCTAGCCCTTTCATACATAATAGTTTTTTGCCTAGTCTTTGCCCTTATAATAGGAATAATCCCATCTGTTACTTCAAGCATAGCTGACATACTATCAGAACTACCGAGTTATGGGGAAAAGATAAACCAGTGGTATGAAACAAAGGTAGAGGAATTTGAAGGTTTACAAAAGGCCTCAGATGTTTACGATATAGACATACAAAAGATAACCACAGACAAGGTAGAAGAAATATTAAAAGGACTTTCAGACAACGTTCAAAACTACGTCATACAGATAAGTCAAACCGTGTTCAGTATAACCGCAGGATTTTTGAAATTTATAATTGGTCTTGCGATGTCTGTATTCATATTATTTGACATAGAAAAATTCTTTGCTGCAAGCAGAAAGTTTTCTGACGCATTTTTTGGAATAAAGTTTTCCGATAAAGCTAGCGCTGTACTACACGACATAAACGATATATTTGGTCGCTACCTAGTAGGCAAGACAATAGATTCTTTAATAATAGGAGTTCTCTGCTTTATCGGTCTATCAGTGCTCCACATCAAATTTACCTTACTATTCTCAGTAATAGTGGGTATAACAAACATGATTCCCTACTTTGGACCAATAATCGGAGCTGTTCCAGCAGTTCTAATAACCCTATTTGTAAGCCCCATACAAGCAATCTGGGTGGCGATATTCATATTAGTGCTACAGCAATTAGACGGAAACGTTATAGGACCGTTGATAATAGGAGACAGTATAGGAGCCTCTCCGTTTTGGATAATATTGTCAGTGTTTATTGGGGGGAACCTATTCGGATTTTGGGGAATGCTCCTCGGTGTTCCTACAGTTGCAGTAATAAGAAAACTCGTCTTATCTAGACAAGACAAGATACTAGAAGAACGCAATCTAAAGGAGGGCATAGTAAAAACGGAAACAAATTAGTGTACACGGGTACGCTAGATTCAACATAAAAACAGTAAATTTATTATTAGAAAAGGAGTATAACATGGCTAAAAGGGTAGTGGTAAACGGTATAGGAAGAATAGGAAAGTTAGTAACTAGGTCAATAATAGGCAACCCAAACTTCGAACTCGTAGGGATCAACGCAACCTTAAAACATGATCCCGCTAAAACGTTGGAATACTTGATAAAGTATGATTCAGCACAGGGAGAATTCAAAGGTCACGACTTCGAAATCAAAGACGAGGTTTTGTACATCGATTCAAAACCAATAAAGATATTCCAAGAAAGAGACGCTAATAACGCTCCTTGGAAAGAAGAAAATATAGATCTCGTTTTTGAGTGCACAGGGGCTTATAACGACAAAGAAAAGGCAATGGCTCATATAAACGCTGGAGCAAAGAAGGTTGTCATATCCGCACCTGCTAAAGGAGATTTAAAAACAGTAGTTTACAACGTAAATGACGAAATCTTGACTAGTGAAGATATAATAGTTTCAGGTGCTTCTTGCACTACAAACTGCCTCGCTCCAGTAGTTAAAGTCTTAGACGAAAAGTTTGGTATTATAAAAGGACTTATGACTACAGTTCACGCATACACAAATGACCAAGGTCTTGTTGATAAAAAACACAAAAAGCCAATCGAATCTAGGAGGGGGCGTGCAGGTGCGCAAAACGTAGTTCCAACTACAACTGGAGCAGCTAAGGCAATAGGAATAGTTATGCCAGAATTAAAGGGCAAGCTAGATGGAATAGCCTTAAGAGTTCCAACCGTTACAGGTTCAATAGTCGACTTAGTGGTAGAGTTAGAAAAGAAGGTAACTGCAGAAGAAATCAACAAGGCTATGAAAGACGCAGAGAGCGAAACCCTAAGATACACTGAAGACCCAATCGTTTCTTCAGATATAATAGGCGAAACACACGGAACCATATTCGATGCATTGGGAACAAAGGTGTTAGAAGTTGAAGGCAAACAAATGGTCAAAATACTAACTTGGTACGACAACGAGAGTTCTTACGTAGCTCAATTAGTTAGATTAGGTGAAAAACTAGCTAGTTTATAATAGGAGGTCAAAATTGGCTAAAAAAACCGTTAAAGACATTGATGTCAAAGGCAAAAAAGTCCTTCTAAGAGCTGATTACAACGTTCCAATGAAGGATGGAGTTATAACAGACGACAATAGGATTGTTGCAGAGCTCCCAAACGTGAAATACCTACTAGAAAATGGCGCAAAACTAATAGTATTTTCACACCTAGGAAAGGTTAAAAAAGAAGAAGACAAGGTTGGAAAAAGCCTAGCCCCAGTTGCAAAGAGGCTCTCAGAGCTCCTTGGCAAACCCGTTAAATTTGTAGATAAAACTAGGGGCAAAGAATTAGAAGATGCAATATCTAGTCTAAATGACGGAGATGTTCTGATGTTCGAGAACACCCGATTTGAAAAAGGTGAGACTAAGAATGATCCAGAACTAGGAAAATACTGGGCATCTTTAGGAGATCTATTCGTAAACGACGCATTTGGAACTGCTCATAGGGAACACGCTTCTAACGTCGGAATATCAAAACACTTAGAAACTGTATCTGGATTCTTGATGGAAAAGGAAATCAAATTTTTAGGTGGAGTTGAAACCCCTGAAAGACCATTTATAGCAATCCTCGGTGGAGCTAAAGTTTCCGATAAAATAAAGGTAATAGACAACCTATTGGACAAGGCTGATAAGGTTATGATAGGCGGAGGAATGGCTTACACCTTCTTCAAAGCAATGGGACATGAAATAGGAACTTCCCTAGTAGAAGATGAAAGACTAGTTCTCGCAAAGGAAACACTTAAAAAAGCCGAAGAAAAAGGTGTAGAACTAGTCTTGCCAATAGACAACGTGGTTGGTAAAGAGTTCAAAAACGATACAGAATTCAAGACCGTAGCTACAGAAGAAATGCCAGCAGATATGATGGGGTTAGACATAGGCGAAAAGACAATCTCATTATTTGGAGAAAAGTTACAAGGAGCTAAAACAGTAGTTTGGAATGGTCCTATGGGTGTCTTTGAAATGGAAAACTTTGCAAAGGGAACCATAGGTGTTTGCAAGGCAATAGCCGAACTAAAAGACGCCGTAACAATAATAGGTGGAGGTGATTCAGCTGCAGCGGCTCATAAACTGGGGTTTGCTGACGAATTCACCCACATATCGACAGGTGGCGGAGCTTCTCTAGAGTATTTGGAAGGAAAGGTCCTTCCAGGAATAGCCTCAATAGCTGACAAATAAAGGAGTTAAATGTTGAGAAAACCAATAATAGTAGGAAACTGGAAAATGAACGGTTCCTCTGAGATGCTGAATTCATTTATGGATGAACTCGTCCCTATGCTAAATGAAAGAGTAGAATCCGGACTAGCTGTCCCCTATACCCTTTTGTGGCCCTTAGGTGAAAGAGCAGAGGCAATAGACTTTAGGGTAGGAGCACAGAATATGCACTATGAAGAAAAGGGCGCATACACTGGGGAATTGAGTGCATCTATGATAATAGAAGCAAAGGCTGACACCGTTATAATAGGGCATTCTGAGAGGAGAACATATTATAACGAAACCGACGAATCCGTAAACGCTAAGTTGAAATCAGCGCTTAAAAACAAAATTCTGCCAATCGTTTGTTGCGGAGAAAGTTTGGAACAAAGAGAGGCGGGAGAAGCAAAATCAGTAACAGAAAAGCAGGTCAAAGCCGCACTTATGGAAATACCAAAAGAAGACGCCATTAAAATCGTTATAGCTTACGAACCAATATGGGCAATCGGAACTGGTAAAACAGCTAGCAGCCAAGACGCTGAAGATATGGCTAGCCACATAAGGGGCATTGTAAAAGACTTATACGACGATAAAACTGCAGACTCTATCCGGATACAGTATGGAGGAAGCGTAAAACCGGCAAACGTAAAGGACATAATGTCCATGCCAAACATAGACGGAGCACTTGTTGGAGGCGCGTCATTAAAGGCTGAAGACTTTATAAAATTACTTAGATTTTACGAATAAAACAGGAGGTTAATATGTCAATTATAGTAGGTATACACGCAAGGGAAATTTTGGATTCAAGGGGAAACCCAACCGTAGAAGTTGAAGCATTTCTAGAAGACGGAACTTGGGCTCGAGCAGGGATTCCTTCAGGAGCTTCTACAGGGGCGTTTGAAGCAGTAGAACTAAGAGATGGAGATAAATCTAGGTACCTTGGAAAGGGAGTACTAAAGGCGATTGAAAACATAAACGAAATCATAGCTCCAGAGGTAGTTGGACTCGATGCAACAGACCAGGTTTACCTAGACAAGCTCTTGGTCGAAATAGACGGCACACCAAACAAGGGAAAACTGGGTGCAAATGCCATCTTAGGTGTATCTCTAGCAGTTGCTAAGGCAGCAGCAAAATACGCAGATATTCCACTATATCAGTACATAGGTGGAACAAACGCTAAAACACTTCCTGTTCCAATGATGAACATCTTAAATGGTGGATCACACGCTGATAACAACGTAGACATACAAGAATTTATGGTAATGCCAGTTGGAGCTAAAACCTATAAAGAAGGTCTAAGAATGGGTACAGAGGTTTACCACGCTCTAAAAGCTGTTCTTAAAGAGAAAAAGCTAGCATCAGGTGTTGGTGATGAAGGCGGATTTGCTCCGAACCTACCATCAAATGAAGATGCTCTAAAAGTGATAATGGACGCAATTGAAAGAGCTGGATACAAGGCGGGCGAAGATATAGTTCTAGCTCTAGACGTAGCTGCAAATGAAATCTACGATGAAGAAAAGCACTTATACAATCTAGCATCTGAAGGAAAATCTTACACATCAGAAGAGATTTTAGCATACTACGAAGGTCTTGTAGAAAAGTACCCAATAGTATCAATAGAAGATGGTCTTGCCGAAGAAGATTGGGAAGGCTGGAAGCTCATGACAGAGAAAATGGGCTCAAAGATTCAGATAGTGGGGGACGACCTATACGTTACAAATACAGAGAGGTTAGCTAGGGGAATAAAAGAAAAATCAACTAACTCAATCCTCATAAAGCTAAACCAGATTGGAACCCTTACAGAGACTTTAGAAGCTATAGAAATGGCTAAAAAAGCCGGGTTCACAACTGTAATATCACACCGCTCTGGAGAAACTGACGAGAGCATAATAGCTGACTTGGCAGTTGCTGTAAATTCAGGGCAGATAAAGACAGGTGCTCCTTGCAGAATAGATAGGGTCGCAAAATACAACCAACTTTTAAGGATAGAAGAAATGTTAGATGATACAGCAGTCTATCCAGGAAATGACGCATTTTATAACATCAGATAATGGGACTAAAATAAAAGGGTAATTATGTGGTAGTGTGGAAAACTAAAAAAACATTCCACATAAAAACATAAGTGTTTTACTTCAATCGACAGGTTATCCACTCAGGTGTGGATAACCTGTTGATAAATTGTTTTTTCACTCACCATTAAAACTATTATCACCTTTAAAAAGGACGTTAAATAACTTGAACACATTAGTAGATAAAAAAGAACTTTCAAACTGTGCCCCAATAGGGGTGTTTGATTCTGGAATGGGTGGGGTAAGTGTTGTAAACACTATAAGAGAAGTCCTACCTCACGAAAACATCCTATACTTTGGGGATTCCCTCTACGCTCCCTACGGAACAAAACCTACAGAATACGTTAGAAAGAGGGTAGAACAAATAGTAAATTACCTTATCTCTAACAGGGTTAAAGCGATAGTAATAGCGTGTAACACGGCAACCAGTACATCCGCTAACATACTCAGGGACAAATACGAAATTCCAATATTGGGAATGGAGCCCGCACTTAAACCCGCAGTAGAAGACGGAAATAAAAGCATAGCTGTCTTAGCTACAGAGCTTACACTTAAAGAAAAAAAATTTTCTAAGTTAATGTCTAGGTTTTCAGATGTAAATATATACAGGACACCGGCTTCAGAACTAGTAAACTTAGTAGAGAATGGAATAGTAAGTGAAAAAAACGTTCACAAGGCATTAGATGTAGCTTTTAAGGGCTTAAACGTAGAGAGAATAGATGCTATAGTCTTGGGATGTACACATTTTATATTCGCAAAAAAATATATAGAGACATACCCTAAATTAAACGCTAAGATATACGACGGAAATACCGGTACAGCTCTACACCTAAAAAAAATCCTTTCTGAAAGGGATATGCTCTGCAATAAAAGAGAAAAGCCGAGTATCAAAATAGAAAACTCGGATAACAAATCAATCGAGAGGACTGAAAAATATGCAGAATAATTTCACCTTTATATTGGAACTAGACATAAAAGATTTAAACGAAAAAATCCTAGCCTATCTAGAAGGCGATATAGATGCCCTAGAGGCAGATTTATTGAAGGATAAGTACGTCAAAGAAAACAGGGAAATAAACCTACGACTCCACGCTAAAAACCACAAGACTTCAATGAAAAAAACTATCCTAACCCTAGATAGGGCAGAAAATAAGCTCTTCAGACATCTACAGCAGTATATCTAACGATTCTTCTTGGCTGCCCTTATAAATTCTCTAAACAAAGGGTGTGCGTTCAACGGTCTAGACTTAAATTCTGGATGAAACTGTCCAGCAAGGTACCAAGGATGGTCCTTTAACTCTATTATTTCAACTAGGTTTCCATCGGGGGATAGCCCGCTCAACAACATTCCCGCTTCTTTAAATTCATCTCTGTAAGCATTGTTGAATTCATACCTATGCCTATGTCTCTCATTTACCAAAGGCTGGGCATAAGCTTCCATCGCCTTGGTTCCTTCTTGCAAGCTGCAAGGGTATACACCAAGCCTCATGGTTCCACCTAAATCTTCTACCCCTTTTTGAGTTTCCATTATATGTATAACTGGGAAGGGTGTGACCTCGTCAAACTCAGTAGAATTTGCTCCCTTGTGACCCAAAACATTTCTTGCAAACTCCATTGTCATAACCTGAAGTCCCAAGCATATTCCAAATGTGGGAACAAGTTTCTCCCTACCGTACTTAGCAGCTAGAACCTTACCCTCTATTCCTCTGCCACCAAATCCTCCAGGGATTATTATACCAGCAGCTTTAGAAAGCTTGCTGTGAACATTATCTTCTCTAATTTCATCTGAATCAAGCCAGTCAATCTCAACTATACAGTCATTTGCCAAACCAGCGTGTTTTAGGCTCTCAGCGACTGATAGATAGGCATCCTTAAGCGCTACATACTTACCTACAAGTGCTATGCGAACTACGTCCTTAAGAGCGGCTTCCTTCTCAACAAGATTCTTCCATTCAGATAGGTCAGTAGGTCCACAGGGAAGGTTCAAGTGATTACAAACTATATCACCTAAGTTCTGCTCTTCTAAGATAAGGGGAATTTCATAAATAGAATTAACATCTCCATTTTCTATTATATGATCTACCGGCAAGTTGCAGAAAAGAGAAATCTTCGCCTTCATATCATCAGATATCCTGTGTTCTGTCCTACAAACTATTACATCAGGTGTTATACCTATTTCTCTAAGCTCTTTTACGCTGTGCTGAGTGGGTTTTGTCTTTAACTCGCCAGCCTTAGATAAATACGGAACAAGGGTTAGGTGGACGTACATAACCTTGTCTCGACCTAAGTCGTACTTTAACTGGCGTATTGCCTCTAAGAATGGCTGCCCCTCTATATCTCCAACAGTTCCACCAATCTCTACAATTACAACATCTGCAGCATCATTCTCCGCATTCATTATTATCCTTTTCTTTATCTCGTCGGTTATATGAGGGATAACCTGGACTGTACCGCCTAGGTAATCGCCCCTTCTTTCCTTAGAAATTACAGTTGCATAAATTCGCCCAGTAGTTGCGTTAGAATATTTGTTGAGGTTGATGTCTATAATCCTCTCATAGTGACCTAGGTCTAGGTCGGTTTCAGCTCCGTCTTCTGTAACAAAGACCTCTCCGTGTTGATAAGGA
>PDWI01006100.1_pt1 | contig 15277 bp, 12 predicted proteins | sample 1430891 | NCBI WGS metagenome assembly PDWI01 (sample SAMN01162508, study PRJNA174530) | Oral metagenome, whole genome shotgun sequencing project. | biome: Marine environment; feature: Marine mammal; material: Swab sample of the gingival sulcus; isolation source: swab sample of gingival sulcus... | reverse complement strand
TTTTGGGGGGTCTGGCGTGGAATTTTGGTTATGGTTACTTGTTTAATGTGCAATACCTTAAACGAAAATTCATCTAAACGGGCTTTAAATAAGCCTACAAACTCTTTTTTTCTTGTCTAATTTACTAATTGATTTATTCTTTTAATACTATAAGTCTTTTAGGTTTAATTGTTGCTTATCTTTGAAACAAAGGGAGATAAGGCAGATTAAGACACCTTATAATGTAAGGCTTGTGTTTTGTATCAAATTTGTAAAAAGTTACAAACAAACCGTTCCAACTGCAAACGCTAATATGATGTATTGACTCATTTTATAGCTCCTTTAAAATGGTAGTTTATGGTCCAAGTGAATCTTCATGAAAATATGTATAATTCAAACATAGTAGTGTTTTAAAAACTCCTTATTTGTATTTATTATATTTTTTTCATTTAATTCTTTAATAATTTGCCCGTCACATGTAACATCATCGGGCCACTGCCTATCAAATCCATCAAGTGCATTTTTATTTGTAGCATCTATTATAACAAAATCATCATCTATAAAAATATCTCTTTTTGCATCGATATTATTTGTAATCCTCCAAACTAGCATATAAGGATTTTTAACATCATTTTGCTTTTCATCAACAAAAATCAATATTTTTATATATTTTTTTAGACTAACCAAATTATTAAAAACATCCCTAAGCGAACGCTTTTTATCCACTCCAATCACGCAAATCGGGCTACTTGTATGAGTGAAATATTGCTCTATTTTTCTTGCTTCGCTAAGTAAAGCCGATATTTTACCATAAAGTTGCTCATTTTGTATGTTTTTTTTATTTTTTTGCACAATTTCGCCCGTACAATCAACTCCTAACTTACCACCAAAACAAGCATTTGGTGAGGCGTGATCAAGTGCGTCGCAAACCCCTTCGCTTATCAAAATATTTTTTTCATCAAAGCGGTTTAAAATATACTCGCTCAAAGATTCAAAATCATTTAGCTCTGGTGCGTTTTCGCCCACAAAAATCGCATGTTTTACAAAACTCATCTGCCCTACTCCCCAAAATGCGTGCATACATTGTTTTGCATGGGCTGGATATAAAGTTTTAAGTTTTGCTAGTATGAGATTGTGAAATACGCCATTTTCTGGCATGTGATAATCGATCAGCTCTGGAGTAGTAGTTTTTAAAAGTGGCAAAAAAATTCTCTCAGTCGCATAACCCATGTACTTATCTTCCAACGGCGGTTTTCCCACGACGGTCGCCGCAAAAATAGGCTCTTTTTTGCTCGTAATTGCACTCACATCAAGCACAGGATAAGGCTCTTTTAAGGTATAATATCCCGTGTGATCGCCAAAAGGTCCTTCTATTTTGCTTTTAGAAGTATCCACAAAACCCTCAATTACAAAATCCGCATCTTCTGGCACATAAATATCATTTGTCAAACTCTTCACAAGTCTCGCATTTTTGCCTCGTATTAGCCCATAAAGCAAAAGTTCAAACACGCCATTTGGAAGTGGAGCTTGTCCGCACCAAATGTAAAGCGGATCGCCACCAATGGCTATGGAGACGGGCATTTTAACGCCAGCTTGTTTGTATTCATGAAAGAAATTTGCCCCGTCTTTATGGATTTGCCAATGCATTCCTAAGGTTTTATCGTCATAAACTTGTAAGCGATACATGCCGACATTTTGTTTTGTGCCGTCCAAACTTTGAGTATAAACTTGCCCCATTGTGATGAAAGCTCCTCCGTCATCACTCCAAGTTTTAAGCACTGGCAAAGCATTTAAATCTATCTTTTCAAATACCACCTCTTGACATTTACCTTTGGTTTTTAGCCTTTTTGGAAACAGATTTTTTAGTTTAAAAAGCTCACTAAAAAGGTTAAATTTTTGCTTAAAGCTCTTAGGCGGTTTTACATGTAAAAGATTTTCGATCTGCTTTGCAATCTCATCAGGCTTACGCCCAAAAATCAACTCTGTAGCTTCATATGAGCCAAAAACATTCATCAAAACTGGAGTGTTAAATTTTTTATTTAATCGCTTTGAGATAGGATTTTTAAACAAAATAGCCTTTGAATTTGGCTGTTTTACCTCCACATAAGCTGCGTGAGGGATCTCCAAATCGATATCAAGCTCATCTTCGATCACCTTTAAAAGCCCGTTTTTTTCCAATAATTTTATATAATCCATAATCTACTCAAATATCACATTCATAGCCATTTCATGAGCTTTTTGCAAGATCTCTTTGGCTCCATTTTCTATCATTTTATGTGCTAAATTTTCGCCGATGTTTTCAAATTCGTATCTTTTGCAAGTGATTTCTTCTTTTAAAATCTCACTTCCATCTGGCATACCAACGATAGCTTTAATCGCTATATTTTCATCTTTAAGCTCGGCACTTATGCCTATTGGGACTTGACAACCGCCTTGTAAAACCCTTACAAAATCTCGCTCAATTTTTGTTTCAATGTAGGATTTTTCATCATTTAAAAAACTTAGCAATCCCAAAATTTCAGGCTCATTTTTGCACTCAATACCCAAAACCGCTTGCCCCATAGCAGGTATCATCTCATCGATTGGAGTTGCAAAATTGACCTCTTTTTGTAAACCAAGTCTATTTAACCCAGCAGTTGCTAAAATAATCGCATCATACTCGCCATTTTTAAGCTTAGAAATTCTTGTATTTACATTGCCCCGCAGATTTTTTATGCTTAAATCTGGTCGAAAAGTTAAAAGTTGCATTCGCCTTCTTAAACTTGTCGTACCGACCACAGAATTTTTTGGCAATTCGCTTAAACTTTTGTATTTTTGGCTCAATAAACAATCCCGCCTATCTTCTCTAGCCGTTACACAAGCTAAAATAAGCCCATCTAAAAACTCGACTGGAACATCTTTTAAGCTATGCACCGCTAAATGACTCTCCCCTTTTAGCATTGATTGTTCGAGTTCTTTTGTAAAAAGCCCTTTTCCGCCTATTTTCGCTAAAGGGGTGTCTAGTATTTTGTCCCCTTTTGTCTTCATTATGTTTAATTTTACGCTTAAGTTTGGGTATTTATGTTCTAACAAACTTTTTATGTGCTCACTTTGCCAAAGGGCAAGTTTACTTCCTCTTGTGGCGATGATTAATTCTTTCATGATCTCTTCTTTTTTGTTTATTTGCTCTTATCTTCGATGATTTCTACATCGATGACATCTTCATAAGTTGCGTCTATGTCTTGATTTTGTTTGGTGTTTTTCTTTGAAAACCAAGTTCCAACAAAGCTAAACTGAAACAAAATACCCAAAATATCGGTTAAAACTCCAGGTATTATGAGTAAAATTGCTCCTAAAATCGTAAGCAAACTAATGCTTTGAAATGCAAAAGGGCTTATTTTATTTTGTCTTAAGGCATTAAAACTCTCGCTTAAAGTGTAGCTAGAATTTTGCAAAATAAACACGCCAAGCATCGCACTTGTTATGATTTCTAAAAAAGTGCCAAGTACACCCAAATGTCCAAAAACAGGCACACTAACGGCGATCTCTAAAAAAAGATAGACTAAAAAATATTTCACTTCAAAATCTCTTGTAAAACTTCTTTTATATTGTTTTTATCTATCACTTTTTTACTTAAAGTTTTTCGATCAACTAGCTCAACATTTCCATCTTTCAAGCCTTTGCCGATGATGAGTGCGTAAGGAAAACCGATGAGTTCAAAATCACTCATTTTAAAGCCAAATCTCTCTTTTCTATCGTCAAAAATAACCTCTTTGCCATCTTTTTTTAGCTCCCCATAAATCTCTTCGCCAAAAGCTTTTTGCTCTTCATCTTTCATGTTTGAAACGATGATATCGAGCTGATATGGTGCGGTTTGCTTATTCCAAATACAACCCTTTTCATCGTGACTTGCTTCGACCATGACAGCAACTAAGCGACTAACTCCAACTCCATAGCACCCCATGAAAAAGGGCTGTGATTTGCCATTTTCATCTAAAAAAGTCGCGTTCATGGCAGATGAATATTTTTGACCTAATTGAAAAATATGCCCCGCTTCTATACCCTTTGTCTCGCACAGCTCACTTCCACATCTGCAACACTTATCTCCCTTTTTTACCTCTATGAGTGAAGCGTATCTTTCATCTTTAAAATTTACCATACTAACGCCTACTAAATGATAATCTAACTCATTTGCTCCACATATGAGATTTTTCTCATTTTTTAGCTCGTCATCGATGTAAAATTCCACTCCCTCAGGCAATCTTATAGGCCCACAATATCCAGCCACAAGTCCAGCTTTTTTGATCTCATCTTCGTTTGCATCAAGCAAATCCAAAGCCCCGCAAACATTCAAAGCTTTCGTCTCTTGCAAGCTCTCATCACCACGAACAAAAAATACCACTATCTTTTCACAATCGCTAAAAATCGCCTTTTTAATGACTGCTTTTATGGTGTAAAATGGATCGATTTTGAAAAACTCACTAACCGCTTTTATGGTGTTTGTCCTTTCGGTTTTAAACTTAGCAAAATCCGCTTCAGGTGGTTTTATATCACTTAGTCTTTTTTGTCTATTTGCAGCTTCGACATTTGCACCATAATCGCAATTTTCGCAGTAAAGTATGTCATCTTCGCCACTACTTGCAAGTATCATGAACTCCTTACTTCCACTTCCACCGATCGCCCCACTGTCAGCTTCAACTACTCTAAATTCAAGCCCGAGACGAGTGAAAATATTTTTATAAGTTTGTTCCATGACATTAAATTCACGAACCAAATCTTCATGACTAGAATGAAAACTATATCCGTCTTTCATGATAAATTCTCTACCCCTCAAAAGCCCAAATCTAGGTCTTGCTTCGTCACGAAACTTAGTTGTAATTTGATAAAGATGAAGTGGAAGTTGTTTGTAGCTATTTATGCGATTTCTTACCAAATCCACGACTACTTCTTCATGGGTTGGGCTTAGCACAAAATCGTTTTCTTTTCTGTCTTTAAATCTCAAAAGCTCTTTACCAAACACATCATATCGCCCACTATCTCTCCACAAATCAGCACTTGTTACCACGCCCATTTGCACCTCATTTGCTCCGCTTTTATCCATCTCTTCTTTGACGATTTTCGTAATTTTGTCAAGTACAATTTTACCAAGTGGCAAAAAACTATAAAGTCCGCTTCCATTTTGAGTGATAAATCCAGCCCTTGTCAAAAAAATATGGCTAGGCAATGAGGCGTCTTTTGGTGCTTCCTTGCTCGTTGGTGCGTAAAGTTGTGTAAATTTCATATATCTTTCTCCATTTTGTATTCGCATTTGTAATGATTTATATATTTGCCATGATCTTCGTTGATATCAAAAAGATAGCTAATTGATTGCACTATCGTATCACACTCGGGCAATTTTGACATATCTCGTATCTTCATGGTCGGTTCGTGTAAAAAATTATTGAAAACTTGATCGATAATTTTTTGTACTTCTTTTAAGTCGCTATTTTTTATGTAGCCCTTTTTTACGGCTTTTTTGATCTGCTCGCTAGCACAATCTTTCGCCTTTAATCGTATATCTTTTATGATAGGCTCGATCGCTAAAGATTGTAGCCATTTGTAAAATTGTATCGTCTCTTCGCGGACGATTTTATAAGCGATTCCAGCTTGTTCTTCTCTTAAAGCCATATTTTTTACGACGATTTCTTGCAAATCATCGACAGCATACACACTAATGCTCTGCGTCGAATTTAGCTCGATATCACGCGGAACGGCGATGTCAAAAAAATGCCTTTGAAAATCTCGAGGCTTTATCATGTTTTCTTTTATCACAGCCCCGTTAGCACTTGTAGCTGAAAAAATAAGTCTATATCGGTTTATAAATTCTTGAAGTCTATCTATGCTATGACCGCTTGCTAATTCGCCTAAATCATCGGCTAATTGCCTTGCTTTTAACTCATTTCGGCTTAGTATGATGGTATTTACATCGTTTGCTACTAAATGTTTTGCCACAAGACTTGACATCTCGCCCGCTCCAAGCACCACAGCACTCATGCCACCTAAATTTCCAAACACCTCTTTAGCTTTAGCAACAGCCACGGAAGCTACTGAAATAGGACTTTTAGAGATATTTGTCTCTTCTCTCACCTTTCCGCCACATCTAAAAGCTCGGTGAATCAATCGAGAGAGTTTTTGCGAGCAAAACCCGTTTTCATAAGCAAATTTAAAGGCATTTTTAAGCTGACCTGCGATTTGCGTCTCGCCCACAACTAAGCTATCAAGCGATGAAACGACAGCAAATATATGATGAACCGCACCGCTATCTTCGTAAATATCGACTCTATTTTCAAGCTCATCTTTTGGCACATCAGAGGCGATGGAGAGCTCATTTAGTATGTATTGAAGGCTTTTTTTCGTCTTTGAAACACTTGTGATGATTTCGACTCGATTGCAAGTACATAGCACAATGGCTTCATTTATGTAGTGATGTTCGCAAATCTTTGTAAGTATGTTATTTAGGGCTTTAATGCTATTAAAAGAAAGTTTCTCTCTTAGTTCTATGCTTGTATTTTTATGCGTAAAACTCAAAGTCATATAGTGCATTAAAATTTCCTATCTATCATGGAGCTTACAACCTCGTTTAGTTTCTCATTTTGCTCACTTTGTATGGCTTTTAATGCCCTATTTGCGTACTCTTTGGCTTTTAAAAAGCTTTTTTGAATTGCACTGTTTTCATGCATTTTTTGTTTTATCCACTCTTTTTGCTCAACGCTTAAATCTTTTTTAAATAAGCTTAAAAGTACCTTTTTATCGTCATGATTTAAGCTTTCGTATAGATAAATATATGGCAAAGTTGTTTTGCCTTCGCTAAAATCATGCAAGGCTGGTTTGCCTAAAGTTTCACTATCTTGAGTGATATCAAGCAAATCATCAACGATTTGAAAAGCAAGTCCTAAATTTTTGCCATATTCTTGAAAATTTTCTTCGTTTTTATTGGCTAAAATGGCAGCTGAGATAGCACTAGCTTCGATGAGTGAAGAGGTTTTTTTGTATATCATGTCAAGGTAGAGATTTTGATCGGCATTAAAGTTTTTGCTCAAATTTACATCTAAAATCTCGCCGATCGATAGCGTACTGACCGCTTTTGAGACTACTCTTGCGACTTTTAAAGGAAGTTTTGTAAGCTCAAAAAATGCTTTAGAATATAAAATATCGCCTATCATAATGGCATTTTTATCGCCATGTATCGCATTGAACGAACTCTGCCCTCGCCTTGTATCTGCATCGTCAATAACATCATCATGAAGCAAACTCGCAAGCTGGATTAGTTCGATTATTGAGCATAAAAATAAAGAATTTTCATCTGGTTTTGCGATATTTAAAACAAGCTTACTTCTAAGCATTTTACCATGTGGCAAAGTTTGATAAAATTTTAAAATATGCTCATCTTCTAAGGAAGCGATCATAAGAAGCATCTGATTTTTGATTTTTTGTAACATAAAAAATTTAGCCTTTTAAAATATTTTGCATCAATTTTACAAAAAAAATGCAAACAAATTATCAATACCTAATACATTTTTTTATCATTATGTAAGAATTTATTTAATATTATTATACAAAAATTAAATTAAATTCGAGGTAAATATCTTGCAAAAAGCGTTTTTAACATTTTTTTATCTAGGACTTATACCAAAAGCACCTGGAACTTTTGGAACTTTTGGTGGAGCTATATTTGGCTATGGTATCTTATATTTTTTTTCAAACCAAACCCTATTTTTAGCCACTTTGCTTTTAAGTGTTGTAGCTGTAAGCGAGATCGATAAGTATGAAAAAAAGACTAACTCTCATGATGATAAAAGCATAGTTATAGACGAAGTTGCGGGCATTTGGCTCACTTTTGTGGTTAGTCATCAAGGCATATTAAGTTTTATTTTTGGCGTGATATTTTTTAGAATTTTTGATATCTGGAAGCCATCTTTTATAGGCAAAATCGATAAAAATGCAAAAGGCGGCTGGGGTGTTATGGGCGATGATTTGTTAGCTGGTTTAGTAGCAGGAATTTGCAGTGCTGGTGCGTATGAATTTATAAAGTTATATCTGCCAACTTTTTTATATTAAAGCAAACCATATGCCATTTGTCCTACGCAAATGCCGCCGTCATTTGGGCTGATTTGAGTTGGAAAAATTGGCGGTTTTTTAGAATTTTTTAACAAAAGTTTAAGCAAAGTTTTATTTTGAAAAACACCACCACTTAAAACCAAAGGCAGATCATGAGACAAGCTTATTTCAAGGACGATTTTGCATAGTGTGTTTAGAAATTTTGAAGCTACTAAGCTTTTATTTTCTCGCTCTTTTAAGATGCTAAGAAGCATTTTATCATAGTTTATAACTCCATTTTCAAAGCTAAAATCATAACTTTGAGTTATATTTTCATCATATAAACTCTCTATCATAAGCCCACTTTCTCCGTCATAGCTCACTTGTTTTAAGCCAGTTATTAGGTAGCAAACTGCATCAAAAAGCCGACCAACTGACGAACAAAGTGGTGAGTTTATATTTTTTTGATGCATTTGAGCTAAAAATTTCAACTCTGCAAATTCTTCAAGTTCTAAGCCTAAATCTAAAAGCATAGAGTATGCAATTCTATCGATGTTTTTAACGCTTTTATCTCCTCCTAAAAGTTTAAAAGGTTTAAAATGTGCTATTCGCTTAAATTTTTTACCCTCAACAAGTAAAAATTCTCCACCCCAAATACTTCCATCTTCACCATATCCAGTCCCATCCCACGCAATCCCTAAAACTTTTGTGTTTAGTGGCATTTTTGCATCAAGCAAAACACTTAAAATGTGGGCATGGTGATGATAGACTTGCAAAAATGGTAGATTTTGAGATTTTGTCCATTTTGTTGTGGCATAATTTGGGTGTTTATCACAAATGATAAGATCAAAATCCAAACCATAAAACCGCTTAAAATCCTCTATGGTTTTAGTAAATAATTCATAACTTTTCACGCCACTCATGTCGCCTAAATATGGACTTATGATGAGCCTATTTTGAAAATAAAAGGCTATTTGATTTTTTTGCTCAGCTCCAACGCATAAAATATTTTTAGTGCATTTATGTTCTAAAAAAATACTGAGCGGAGCAATGGAGCGACTAAGTCTTAAATATAACTTTTTTCCGTCAATGATTTGCAAGACACTATCGTCACACAAATGAATAATATCTCTGTTATAATCCAAAATTGCATCGACTAAGTCTCCAAATTTTGCGTCAATATTTTTAACATCAGTTATAATCGGTTCGCCTTTTATATTTGCACTAGTTGCGATTATTGGGGCTTTTAAAAATTCAAATAACATCACATGAAGTGGAGTATTTGGCAAAAAAATTCCAAGTCTATTTGTACAAGGAGCAACCTCTTTGCATATGTTTGAGTTTGATGTTTTTGTAAGTAAAACAATGGGTTTTTCTATGCTTTTTAAAGCATTTTTTTCGTCATCATCTACTTTTGCATGTTTTAAAGCTTGAGCTAAATCCTCGCACATGACAGCAAAAGGCTTAATGGGTCTTGATTTAAATTTGCGTAGTTTTTGTATGGGTGCTGGGTTAGTGGCGTCGCAAACAAGATGAAAACCACCTATGCCTTTAATGGCTACGATTTTGCCTTCATTTATGAGATAAGCCACTTTTTGTATGCCGATATCACCTTTTAAAGTGATGTTTTTGCTTATAAATTCAAGCCTAACTCCGCACTCATGACAAGAGATTGGCTGGGCGTGATAGCGACGATTTAGAGGATTTTCATACTCATTTTGGCACTTTTTGCACATTTTAAATTTTGCCATAGAAGTTTGCGGTCTATCGTATGGAATATTGTTGATAATCGAATACCTAGGTCCACAATTTGTGCAGTTTATAAAAGGATATTTAAACCTGCGATTTTTAGGGTCTTTTAACTCGCTTAAGCACTCATCACATATCGCCATATCTGGCATTACAGGGCTTAATTTACTAAGCTTATCATCGCTTTTTAAGATCTTAAAATCGCTTTGATTTTTGCACTTCATTTCGCTTTTTTTAAGCTCGTCAATTCTTGCAAGTGGGGGCAAAGAATACTGAAGCTCATGTAAAAAATTATCGAGATTTTCAAGACTACCTTGAACTTCGATGCTAACGCCAATTGAATTATTTAACACATGACCACTAAGATCGTTTTTAAGGGCTTTTTCATACACAAATGGGCGAAATCCAACCCCTTGAACAAGCCCCATGATGTTTAATTTTAATCGTTTCATTGCAAACTAAAAGCTCTGTTTATGTAAATTTTGTGATTTATCTGAATGTTTTTCGCTGTAATTTCTAGCAATCTTTTAAAACCAAAAAACTCACCACAAAGACTAATATTTTGTATGTCATGCTCTTTTTTAAGCAAATCGCTTAAATCGCATATAAAATATGCAAGACTTTCAAAACACCCAAAACTTAGGGTTTCTATCTCCACTCCAGCAAGATGAAAACTAAGTATGCTTTGGATAAATTTTTCTACATTTATACTTGTTGGAAAATTATCATCTTGCAATTTTACATCTATTCTAGGACCTTTTGTGTGAGAAAACTTTTTAGCGTTGTGAAACATTTTTTCTGCACTTTTTTCCACATCATTTTCATACCCTATCATGACACCAGCTATGCCAAAAAGATGATAAAAATTGTTTGGCAAATCCTTTGGCAAGGCGATTTGCGAGATATTTTCAAGCAAATTTGGAAACTTTTTTTCGTAATTAGCTAAAAGCTTATAAGCGTTTTCATCTTGTTTTAAATCATCAATTAGCTTTTTAAATGAACTTGGTAAATTTATTTTCAAAAGCTCTACTAAGCCCGTTTTTTTATCATGCATCATGACCTCATCGTCATACTTTTTACTTAAAAAAAAGTTTAAATTTTTAGATTTAAACAGGTCATATTCATACATTAAAACCGCAAATCTCTCATGAGATTTTTTATCAAATTTAGGTAAAGTTTTATGACTCATGTAATCATGAGAGTTTAACAAAACCACAAAGCCATTTTCTAAAATATTTACTCTTAAAGGTTTAGTAAAACTTTGATTTTCAAATACCAAAGTACCACTACATTCAAGCTCATCATCGCTTAAAAATAAAAATTCCTCCCCACTTTGAAAAAGCTTTTTACAAATATAAAATAACAACAAACTATCGCACATTTTAAGCCAAACAAAATCATTTTTAAAGATATTTTTAGCTTTATAAATGAGATTTGTTTTAAACTCTATCATCGGTTTTTCAAAGCTAACAAGTGCGTTTAGCTCATCTTTTGAAGCAACTACCATCTTGCTAACAAGCGATAAATCGGTCGGCATGACAACAAAGCTACAAGTATTTAAAAGTTTTGTTTGGCTTTTACTTATCACTCCTAAATGTTTTACGCCATCTAGTGTGCTTATTTTTATGATTTTATTTTGCTTTAAAAGTTTAATTTTTTCATCGACTTCTTGTAGGCTAAAATGCGAAAATTTGGGATGATTTAAAAACTCTTGAAGATCTACATGACAAAAAGGAAGAGGCAAATTGCATCTTTTAAAATCCTCTTTTGACGGCATATCTTCAACGACTTGCACTTTAACAAACGAATAAAAAAGCGAGATTGGCAATAGATTTGATAGTGAGTTTGAAAAACTTTCAAGCTCTTTTTTATCCCCTTTTACATATAAAAAAACCTCTTTTGCAAATGCTGATATTACGGCATTTACTTTAGTTTTACATATTATTTTATGTAAAATAGTATGTAAAACTCCATTATCATAAACTTGCGAAAATGAAAATTTTAAAATCATTCATAATGTCCTTGACAAGCTTGATTTGCAACTTCTTGCAAGGCTAAATCATCTATTTTCTCACACTCAAATCCCAAACTTTGTAAATGCTCAAGTGCGATTTTTTCCATCAACTTTGCACCCTTTAAAACCGCATCTGTCATTTGCAAAGTGGTCTTATCTATCACTTCAGGAATGATGCCTATGATTTTTGTCGGCGGTCTATCACCTACCATGTCCATCATGGTTAAAGTTTGAAGCATTTCGACTTCATGAGCACTTCCTTTCCATGAAATGCTTTCTGGCACATTTTCAAAATCAAAAAAATAGACATCACCAATCTCTCCATCATTTGCATCAACGCAGTCTAAAATCAAAATATATTCATACTCCACAAGTGTGGGAATTAGCCTTTGAGCTAATGTCCCGCCATCAATGAAATCTAGCTCATGAACACTACTTTTAAAAAGATATTTTTGTTTCAATAACGAACAAAGATGCACCCCCACCCCCTCATCGCCAAACATGACATTTCCAATACCAAGTATTGCTATTTTCATGATTTGCTTTTTTGCTGATTCGTTTTATTAAATCTATAACCACTTACCATACTATCGATCGCACCCTCGCCACCCATGATGGAGTTAAAAATAGCCATATAGATATGAACTGGCACAAATAAAAGTATCCCCCACATAGATATATGATGGATTTGCCTCACACTTGCAAGTCCACCCATCATGACTTCAAATGGTCTCATAAGCTCATACAAAAAGCCACCAAGCCCTTTGTGATATACATGAACATATAAAATCATACCCGTCAAACATACGATTACAACCATGACATACATGCCTATGTAAGCTACAAATTGTATGGGATTGTAAGCTCCTCTTAAGTGCGGGTGTTCGCCTAAAAATAGATAGTATTTGATCTGTTTGTACCAAATGCTAGGGCTTAACACATCTAAAAATGCCACTCTCTCTTTGCGTCCTTCTCTGTCCAAAAAAAACAGATAGCCCTTAAAAAAAGTTATAGCTATCAAAACAAATCCAAATATCTCATGCCACATTCTAAACTTGGCATTTAAAAACAAAATAGGCTTATCTGTAGGTTGCGGAGAGATAAACACATAAGCGATATAAAGCCCCGTAAATGTCAAGATAAATATGCTAAACGCCCTAATCCAGTGCGTCCATCTAGCTCCTAATGAAAATTCATACTCTACTTTTCGTTTCTGTACGCTTTGCATAATATCTCCTTTAGCAACTCGCATTCATTTTGTATCGGCTAAGCTCATTTCCTTTGACATCCATCACATGAACCGCACAGGCTATGCAAGGGTCGTAAGAGTGGATTTTTCTTATGATCTCAAGTGGTTGAGTTATGTCAGCTATTTTAAGCCCTATCAAACACTGCTCATACGAGCCATGAACTCCTTTTGCGTCTTTTGGAGATGCATTCCAAGTCGAAGGGATAATAGCTTGATAGTTATGTATAACGCCATTTTTAATCCTTATCCAGTGAGATAGCACTCCTCTAGGCACATTGCCGATATAACGCCCTTTGTACTCTTTACTTGCGTCTATGTTGTATGAGCTATAAGTGCTTTGATCGACTTTGAGATTTGCCACTAAATTGTTTAAAATCTCTTGCGTGTTATCGGCTACTATTTTAGCTTCAAGCATTCTACAAGCCGTCCTTCCTAAAGTCGATAAAACGGCACTTAAAGGAAGTCCTGTCTTTTGTAAAAATTCATCGACCACTTTTACAACTCGCTTATTGCCTTTGGCATAATTTATCACAATATTTGCCAATGGACCCACTTGCATAGGTTTGCCATCATATCTAGGTGCTTTTATCCAGCTATACTTACCCTTTGTGTCTAAAACCGCACTTTTTTCAAGTTTGCCATGAGCGTTTATACTATCTTCTTGTTTTAATCCTGTGTAATTTGGATTTGTTTTGCCGTCATATGGGTGAAGTGGCTCATCATCTTTATACCACGAATGCGTCGCTTCTTCGGTGATTTTGCTCTCATCTACTTCTAAAACTTTACTTAAATCACCATTTAATACCATGCCACTTTCAAACATATACTCACTCGCACTCATAGGAAACTCTTTAATAGTCATGAGATTTGGTACACCTATGTCATTTAGTACGCTAGGCTCATTTGCATACGCCCTTCCTGCCATGACCAAATCAGCATAATAAGCATTGTTTATAAATTCAGCCACCTCTTTCATCTTAAACATATACTCACCCAATCTTGCAGGGTCAAGCAAGTCCATCACACAAGTAACCCCGCCCACGCTTAAGCTTTGTGGATGCGGATTTTTGCCACCAAAAATAGCTTGAGCTTGAGTTACAACTCGTTGAATTCTCAAACATTCAAGATAATGCGAAAGTGCTATTAAGTTTTGTTCGGGAGTGAAGCGGTAAGTTGGATTTCCCCAATACGCATTTGCAAATGGTCCTAAATGACCTTTTTTTACAAACTCTGCTACTCGTTTTTGTACTGCTTTTAAGTGTGCTTCACCTGTATAAATAGGAGTATCGGTATATTCGTAAGCTTCCTTCTCAGCCTTTTTAGGATCAGCACTTAAAGCTGAAACTACATCGACCCAATCAAGCCCATGAAGTTGATAAAAATGCACTACATGGTCATGAATGAAAAGCGGAGAATTCATCAAACTTCGTGTGAGCGTTGCATTTAATGGCGGTTTTATACCCAAAGCATCTTCAACTGCCATGATGCCAGCTTTGTAGTGCGAATAGGTACAAACACCACAAATCCTTTGGGTAAAAAATCCAGCATCTCGTGGATCTCTTCCTTTCAAAATCGTCTCAAGTCCCCTCCACAAAGTCGCACTAATGTAAGCATCTTTTACGACATTATTATCATCAACTATGACTTCAGCCCTTAAATGCCCCTCAATTCTTGTTATTGGATCTACTATTATTTTTTTATTCATGTTTTATTCCTTAGGCTTTTTAAAAGCTGACAAAGTCGCATGTGCTGCTATGGCTATGCCAGTCGTTGCAAGAAGAGCGACACCTACCGTATCGGCAGTCTTATCCGCTCCAAATCCATTCATAGAAGTTTCATACAATCTATCACCCAAAGGCTCTTCAAATGGTCCCATTTTATCCCAAAAATCAGGCTCACTACAGCCAATACACCCATGACCTGCTTGTATGGGCCATGAAGTGTGCTGGTTAAATCTCTCACGGGAACAGTTATTAAATGTATAAGGTCCTTTACAGCCGACTTTATATAAGCAAAAACCCTGCTTCGCTCCTTCATCTCCAAACTCTTGGACAAATTCTCCAGCATCGAAATGCCCTCTTCTCTCGCAAAGGTCATGAATGCGAAGCCCATATGCCCATTTTGGACGATTGTAGCTATCAAGGGCTGGAAGAGTGCCAAAAAGAATGAAATTTAAAACATTTCCTACGATATTTACATCGCTTGGAGGACAGCCTGGCACATTTATGACT
>PDWI01012635.1_pt1 | contig 15279 bp, 10 predicted proteins | sample 1430891 | NCBI WGS metagenome assembly PDWI01 (sample SAMN01162508, study PRJNA174530) | Oral metagenome, whole genome shotgun sequencing project. | biome: Marine environment; feature: Marine mammal; material: Swab sample of the gingival sulcus; isolation source: swab sample of gingival sulcus... | reverse complement strand
TGTTACGCTTTGTGTATCAGCAAATAACTCTTTGGCAATGAGCCAAATAAACACAAAAGGCAACAGTCCGAGTATGGACGATAGTGCCGACAAAAATAACGACAGCGGAAATAAAAATTTCTTTTTCCCCGCATAGGGTGTCAATTGTTTTAGTATTGACGGATTTTTTTTCTTTTCCATTTTTTTAAGTTAAAAATTAAAATTTATAAGTTAAAATTGACTGTTTTTAAACCGCAAAGGTCGCTAAGTCTTTCGCTAAGTTCGCTAAGGGTTTTCTTTGTGTTCTTTGAGGTTTGAATTATTTTATTGAAAATTAAACAACTAAATTTTTGCTCCATTCCAAAACGTCTTGCTCTTTAAAATAGTCGCCTTGCTTTATTTTTTTGTTAATCAAACAAATAAAACGCATTACGAAGGCATTGCCAAAGGATATTTTCTGAAAATTTAAACGTCCTTTAAAAAAGGCTATTGATTTAATATTCAGTTTTTTACTTACTTCTTGTAAATTCTCAATATAAGTAGAAACAGTATGGCTTTTTTCCCACGAAGAGGGCTTTTCAGCTTCTAATTTTTGTGTGTTAAAATGGCTGTCGCAATAGACTTGCAAATCGCTGTGTTTTTCCTACTCGCTTTGGTAGCAATCCATACACGAGAAGAAAAGCGCAACAGGCAATTCAGCGAGTTTTGCTTCGTGCTTTTTTATAAATTTTGCAACTTGCGGAGTGGGTTTGCCATACCAATTTGGCGTTCCAATAATTACAGCATCGTAGTTTAAATTTTGCACGTCCGATACTTTCAAAACCTCAATGCTTTCATAATTCAAAGCTTTGGCAAGGGTTTCTGCAATTTCTTGCGTTGAACCCGACTCTGAAAAATAGGTGATTAGTATTTTTGTCATTTTTTTGATATTTTTTAAGACCTAGGAGGTTTGTTAATACTACACAAACAATTTAACTTTTAACTTTTATGTTTTAACTCTTAACCCCTTTTCCGAATGCCGCCTTTGATTTTCCGCCAATTATTTTTGAAAATTCAGTTTTGAAACCTGTTTCTTCAAATAATTCTCTTAGTCTTTTATCATCAACATTACCTCCTTCTTTGGGTTTGCCGTAGTATTTCATAAATTTGTAGAGCATTTTCATCGAGTCAAAAAACTTCATTCCTTTGAAAGTGAAATCTATTACCAAAACTTTGCCGTTGGGTTTTAAAACGCGATGAGCTTCGGCAAGTGCTTTTTCAGGATTGCCGATTATGTGCAGCAAATTTGCCATAAAAACTGTATCAAAACTATTGTCGGCATATTGCAAATTAAAACAATTAGCTTGTTCTATTTTCATGTTCGGAAAGTCTTTTAATCGGCGCTTGGTTTCTTCTACCATCTCTGCCGACCAATCAGTACAAACAATTGATTTTGAGTTTTTTACTAATACTTTTGAGTATGTTCCGTTGCCACAAGCAAGTTCGAGCGTATCGCCCAAATCTTTTTCTTTGGCAAGTTCGTCTAATACTATTTTCATAGACTCTTCGCCTATTATTTCGGTGTTTTTTTCTTCAAAATCACCGGCGGTTTTCGACCAAAATGTTTCTTTTTGTTCCATTTTTATATAATTTATACAGTTTTAAAAATATTAGAAATATACTGCCGAATAAAAGTTCGGCGCAGCATTGTTGCAATTGATTTTATTTTATCGCTAAACTTGCACTCTCGTCATTGGGCAAATAAAGCTTTTTACAATAAAGAACGCTGTTCAAGCAGCGTTCAAAATTTTTTTATTTTCTTTCGGCAAAAATATACATTGTTTTGATAAATTGCAATACCTATTTGTTGTGATTTTACTATTTTTCTGCAAAATTAATAATGTTTTCACTAAAAATATTACTTTTGCCGATGTTTTGTAGAAATATGCAGTTTAACCCGAAATATATACAAAAAACAGATGCTCAGGAAGTATTTAAAAATAACGAATAAAGAAAGTAAAACATTTTTACTTCATCTTGTGTATTCTATCATTGATGGATTTATTTTGGGTATTTTTGCACTCAACGAATTCATTCTGATAAAAGGCTTAAAAGCTTCTGATTATCAAATAGCTACATTGTTTGAGTTTACGGTAATAGTATTGCTTTTTGCTATTATTATAAATGAGTTTTTCAGACGCGTAAGGCGAAAAAAAAAGCTGATACGATGTGTGGGAATAGCTACCCGATTGCCGCTAATGTTATTTCTGTTTTTTCCTACTGCCAATGCTGTCAATGCGAGTAATTTTTTTACTTATCAAGTTAGTTTTTTGCTAATTTTTTTGGTTTACTACATGGCAAATCCGCTGCTGCTGCCGGCTATTAATTTTTTGTTGAAAAATTCATATTCGCATCAAAATTTTGGCAGATTGTATGGATATGCCTCTTCTATCAAAAAAATATCGATGTTTGTCGGCACGTTTATATTCGGAATGTTGTTAGACAAAAACGAGTATATCTACATTTATGTTTATCCCATAGTTTCGGTTTTAGGCATTGCGTCGATTTATATTTTATCAAAAATTAATTACGAAAAAGTAGAATATGACGAACCAAAAAGTACGTTTTTCAATTCGGTTTTGCAATCGTTTCGCACGAGCGTAGAAATTTTGAAACACAACAAACCGTATCGCGATTTTGAAATTGCATTTATGTTCTACGGGTTTGCGTGGATGGCAACGGCGGCAATTATAACAATTTTTTTCGAGAAACAACTGTCGTTAAATTATTCGAGTATCGCATTTTATAAGAATTTTTATAATATTTTGGCAATATTAATTTTGCCGTATTTTGGCAAGTTGATAGGAAAAATAGACCCGCGAAAATTTGCAATTTATACATTTTCATCAATGCTGTTTTTTTTGTTTTTTATGGCAATTACAGAATTTTTGCCTAAATATTTCATTATTTGGAAATTAAAAATATACTACACACTGATTTTATCATACATTTCTTACGGAATATTTGCGGCTACAATGGCTTTGTTGTGGTATATCGGCTCTGCATATTTCTGTAAAAATGAAGAAGTTAGCACCTATCAATCGATACATTTGAGCCTTACGGGCATACGAGCTGTGTTTTCGCCGTTGGTAGGCGTGTTTTTTTACAAATTGCTTGGTTTTGTTGGCGTTTTTTCAATATCTATTTTATCGTTGGCAATATCGGTGATGATTATGTTTGTTTCTATGAAAAAATATAAAATTTAAATTTCCACATAATTAACATCGAGCGCCGTACAATTTTTAATTTAAAAATTTTTTTTTCAAACATTTTCATTTTTTTTTACGTTTTTTGATTTAATTCGTAATTCGTAATTTTTAATTCGTAATTAATTTCGTCCCGCAATTTCGCTTTCCCGCAATTTCGCTATCGCTGCATTGTGGGCTACAAATATGCCGTCCCTAACGGGACTAGGGGCGTGCGCAATCCAATTCTTAATTTTTCATTCTTCATTCTTAATTTAAAATATGCTTGCTTACAACACACAAATATCAAAATTAATAGTTTGCTTGATTTTTTTTGTAAACTTCGGGCAAATTTTGGCTCAAAAAGAAGCTAAATTTACACATTTAACACGCAAAAACGGCTTGTCTCACAATAATGTTTATGTGGTTTTTCAAGATAAATACGGTTTTTTATGGTTCGGAACTCACAACGGACTTGATAGGTATGATGGTTACAGGCTGAAACAATTTAGGCATCAAATTTATGATGATAATTCGATTGCGTCTAACAGTATTAGCGATATTGTAGAAGATAATTATGGCAATTTGTGGCTTGGAACTAACGGTGGATTAGATTGTTACAATCCCGTTACAGAGAAGTTTAAGCATTTCAGCAATGGAGACGATACGAGTGCATGCCAACTGAATATGAATGAAATTTCGAGCGTTGCAATTGATAGCAAAGGAAATATTTGGATAGCAACAATAGGTGGCGGTTTAAACAAAATTGACAGCACTTTGAAATCGTGCCAACATTTTACACACGATATTTACGATGCCAGCTCTATCGAGTCGAACGATGTGTATAAAATTCTGGTTGATGATGAAGATAATTTGTGGATTGGAACGAGCAATAGTCTTGATTATCTTGATGTTGAAACAAATAGTTTTACGCATTTTGTAATTGGGCACGAGGGCTTCGACGAAAGTATGCACCTGATGATACAGGCTCTGATGCTGGATAAGCAAGAAATTTTGTGGATAGGAACTTCCAACGGATTATTTACTCTCGACATTGAGCTGGGGCTGTTTACAACTTATCAATACGATGTTGTGAACTCAAACAGCATTCCCGACAATAGCATAAATGCGCTGGTTGAAGACTCAAACGGCGATATTTGGATAGGAACCGACAATGGTGTGAGCAATTTTTCGAAAGAAACACGAAAATTTACGAATTATTATTGCGAGCCGAACAATCCGCTGAGTATAAGTAACAACAGAGTGATTAGCTTGTTTGAAGACCGCTCAAAAGTGCTGTGGATAGGCACCGACGGAGGCGGAATTAATAAATTAGATTTGAAAAGAAAACCATTTTATAATTGGAATATTGCCAACAATAAATCTCGTGCTTTATTAAATCCAAATATAACGGCAATAGAGAAAGATGATGATGGAAATATTTTTTTTGGTACGAATGGCAGCGGCATTGCCATTGGAAAAACAAATAATAAAAACCACGAAAGTTTTGATTTAGAATTGCTGAAAAGCAACAAATATATTCCCGACGACCAAATTCGCAGCTTATGCTATGCCAACGGAAAATTGTGGGTGGGAATGCACACCGGCGGACTTTCGGCTATAAGCAAAAAAAATGGAACATACAGCGTTAAAAATTATAAAAACACGGGAGATTCTACCGGAATTTCTAATAATCAGGTGAATATAGTAATGAAAGGGCGAGATGGATGTTTGTGGATTGGCACGCGAAATGGTTTGGACAAAATGATTTGTGGCGCGAAAACGGCGAATGAATATTTTATATCGTATAAACATAGTTTTTCGCAAAAAAATTCGATTGCCGACAATTATGTTACTTCGCTGTTGGAAGACAGGTATGGAAATATTTGGGTAGGAACATACGACAAGGGTATTGACAAAATTAATATTAAAACCCAAAAAATTACGCATTTTGAAAATATTCCGAATGATAACGAATCGTTGATTAGCAACAGGGTGAATAGCATGATGGAAGACCACGACGGAAATATTTGGGTGGCAACCGTGGATAAAGGTTTGGATATGTTCGACCCGAAAACAAATAATTTTATTCATTACAGCACGCACAACGGAGTGGAAAGCGACGAAATAATGGCAATATTGGAAGACGACGAAAATAATTTGTGGATTAGCAGCTCGAAGGGCATTGCAAAATTTGATTATAAAACAAAAAAATTTGACATCTACGATATTGCCGACGGAATTGTAAACGACGGATTTAATAAAAATGCAGCTTTCAAAGATGAAAATTCGTTGATGTATTTCGGCACAAATTCCGGCTTAGTTTATTTTAATCCGAAAGAAATTAAAACAAATCAAATAAAACCGGACGTTGTTATAACAAATTTTACAATTTTAAATGATAAAAAATGGATAAAAAAAGATATTTTAATTTCAAAATACAACGTAAAGGATAATATTATTGAATTAAATCACGACGAAAATATTTTTTCTATCGAATTTGCATCGCTTGATTACACGAAACCTGAAAATAATCGGTATCAATACAAAATTGAGGAAATTCACAGTGATTGGATTGATTATGGCAATCAGCGAAAAATAACGATAACGAGTTTGGCGGCAGGCAAATATACTTTGAAAATTAGAGGGTCGAACAACGATGGAGTTTTTAGCAACGAAGGTGTAAGCCTAAAAATTATTATAAAACCGGCTTTTGTTGAAACAAATATTTTTTACATTTTAGTTTTGATATTAGTTGGCGGTTTGTTTGCTTGGATATATCATTATTGGGTGAAAATGCGAACTAATGTAATTTTGGAAGCTAAAAACGAAGAATTGGAACAAGCGAATTTAAAACTTTTGCAATCGGAACAAAATTTAAAAGATTTAAACGAATCGAAAGACAAATTTTTTTCGATAATTGCTCATGATTTACGCAATCCTTTTTCGCCATTGATATCGCTTAGCGAAATGTTGGACTCCGAGTATGAAATTCTTGACGAACAAGAACGCCGCGATTATATACGCGAAATAAGATATGGCGCAAAACGTTTGTACGATTTATTAGAAAATTTGTTGCATTGGTCGTTGGCGCAAACAAAAAGGATAAAATTTCGCCCCGAAATTTTAGATTTAGATGATTTGGTGAGCATAAATATTGATTTGCTAAGCATAAATGCCGAAAAAAAAGAAATAAAACTGATAAAAAATTTTGATGGCGACTATGAAGTTTTTGCCGACGAAGATATGCTGAATTTGGTTGTTAGAAATTTGTTGAACAACGCCATAAAATTTTCTCACGAAAAATCGGAAATAATTGTCAATCTCGATGAAATGCCCGAATTTTATGTAATAGAAATTAAAGACAGCGGTGTGGGCATTTCGCCTTCCGATATGGAAAATATTTTTACGGGTTTGCCCAAAGACAGAAAGAAAAAGAAAGGTTCTGGCTCGGGCTTGGGTTTAATTTTGTGTAAAGAGTTTGTAGAAAAAAATGGCGGCAAAATATGGGTAGAAAGTAAATTGAATGAAGGTTGCTCGTTCTTTTTTTCTATTCAAAAAGCGTGAGAAAAGAATTAAGAATTAAAAGTTAAAAGTTAAAAATTAAAAGTTAAAAATTAAAAGTTAAAAATTAAAAGTTGTGGATTTAAAACGCACAACACCGTAGGGACAGGGCACGCCTTGTCTGCGCAATTAAAAAAAAATTAAAAGTTAAAAGTTAAAATGTTTTTTGTTTGTTTTGAAATGGATTAACCGCAAATTCCCCTCCTTTGGAGGGGTGCCCAAAGGGCGGGGTGGTCAATTTTCGCGCTACTTTCGGTCGAAAAAAATATTTTTTTTGTGAATGTAAGACTTAAAAGGTTTTTTAAAAACTTTTTAGGTCTTTTTTTTATTACGAAAAATGTAATAATCTGTTAAAACAAAAAATGTAATAGCTTTTTTAAAACAAAAATGTAATAATTCATAAAATTAGAATGTAATAATTTTTTATAAATGTAAAAATGTAATATTTTTATTTCATGCAAAATATGTAATAATTGCTAAAATCAAAATGTAATAATTTTTTATAAATGTAAAAATGTAATAATTTTCTTTAAAATGAAAAATGTAATAATTTTGTTAGAACTCAAAAATGTAATAATTACTAAAATAAGAATGTAATAATTTTTTTATAAATGTAAAATGTAATAATTTTGTTAGAACTCAAAAATGTAATAATTACCAAAATCAAAATGTAATATTTTTTTTCAAACGAAAAAATGTAATAATGCTTTCAAATGAAAAATATAATTTTTTTTTCAAAACAAAAAATGTAATAATATTTTCAAACGAAAAAATTGAAAAAAAAATCAAACAAAAAAAAATACAAAATTTTTTCAGAAAAAAAACAAAAAACCAACACCAAACACTCAAAACATCAAACCAAAACACAAAAAAAAATTCATTTTATTAAAAATATAATATTTTTGTGGTCGAAAAAAAATAAAAAGTTATTTACTAAAAAAACGAATGATACAAAAAACTCGCGCCATAGTTTTAAACAGCATTAAATATTCTGATAGTTCGATGATTGTAAAAATGTATTCCGAACATTTTGGCATATTGTCGGTGATGGTTCGATTTGGGCGAGGAAAAAAAGCGAGATTAAAATCAAATATTTTTCAACCACTTTTTTTATTATTTTTAAATATTGATTACAAACGCAACAAAGAACTTCAACATTGCAAGGAAATAGCATTAGAAACTTTAACTCCCGAAATTGCGTTCGACACAATAAAAAGCAGCATTGCGATATTTCTTGCCGAAATTTTGAGTAAATTATTGAGAGAAGAAGAAGCAAATGGCGAATTATTCGATTTTTTGCACAATTCTATTCAACTTTTAAACGAAACGAAGGAGGGAGTTGCCAATTTTCATTTACTTTTTCTTTATAAATTGAGTAAATATTTAGGAGTTTATCCGATGGATAATTACAGCGAAGATTTTTTGTATTTCGATTTATCGAAAGGCTGCTATTCACGCGAAAATAAATACAGCCAAACAATTGTAAATAAAATTATCAGCAGGCAAATTCACACGATAGCAAATTGTAGTTTTTTAGATTTGAATAGTTTGAAAATTAGCGGCAAACTACGTTCTCAAATTTTAAATACGCTGATTTTTTATTACAAATATCATTTTCCCGAAGTGGGAAATATAAAATCGTTGGATATTTTAACACAAATTTTTTATTAATGCTCACTCGACCTGATAGTTTTTCAAAAAAAAAAGCTAAAAGCCAAAAGCTAAAAACCAAAAGCTAATAGCAAAAAGCACTTAAAAAATTAATCCACCTTATTTTTAGATGTAATGCTAAAATATTTTATCCAAAAATACCACATGCAAAAAATAAAAAAATATACAACATATTTAAAAACGATGTGGTGATTTACATCAACATATTCGGGCGCGGCATAAACGAGAAAAGTTAGTGCCGAAATACGAAAAATATTTAAAAAAATAATAAAAATAATACCGAGCGGAATTGCCCAAATTTTGTGAATTATTTTGCTTGGATATGCCAGTACGAAACCCACGAACAAGCCAAGTAGATTTCGCGCCAAGCAGCCTCGGTCTAATAAAATTCCTCCGGTGTTGGCAATTTTTATGGTTTTTTCGTGTATTGAGGTTTCAATTCCAAAAACATACAGCAATGTTTTGCTTGCGTGCAGCAGAAATTGTGTGAAATTATTGCTAATGTATTCGTAAATTCAATGCGATATTAACCACAAAACGCAATAATAAATGCAGATTTTTATATTTATGTAATAAAGTTTTCGGCATTCGGTTTGTTTGTATTTTGTGTTAAGTGAAAACTTTCGTTTTTTTTTGTGAATTAGGGTCGGAAATTCCCGATGAGCGTTCTTCCGTCTTCCGACCCATTTTGCATGAACAATACTCGTTTTGTTCCCGACAAATGACGCTTGATTTAACACTCGTACACTTTTTATATCTTTTTTTTATTTTTTCCTTCGGAATATAATTTTTTGCCTGCATATCCTATTCCGGCTACAATTAATACTCCGAGTCCGCCGTCTATGGGAATGGGAACGGGCGGTGGCGGTGGCGGTTGCGAAAACACAAGGCTTACAAAATCGGGTGCTAAGCTAAATATTATTAAGAAAAATATAAATTTTATATGTTTATCCATGGGGGGAGTTAAAAATTAAAAGTTAAAAATTAAAAATTACGGATTTAAAACGATAACACCGTAGGGACAGGGCACGCCCTGTCCGCAATTAAAAATTAAAAATTACGGATTTAAAACGTGTAACACCGTAGGGACAGAGCACGCCCTGTCCGCAATTAAAAATTAAAATTAAAATTAAAAATTAAATTTTTGTATATTTTGCGCTTAATTTTGTAGCCAAAAATCATTCCGTTTTTTTCTAAAAAATTAATTATGTGCGTTTCAATCGTAATTTCACTCGAATATTTTGGTCAAAAACGGTGAGCAAAGATATATAAAACAATTTAATTTTTTATTTTTTAACGAAAATTATGTGTAACTATACAATTGTAAAATTACGAATTACAAATTACGAAGGACGAAGTAATTTTTAATTCTTTATTTTAAAATATCGAAAATAATGTCGTTTTTGCCTTATTATTAGAAATTTAGCTTGAAATCGGCAATTAATATATTAATGATGCGCAAATCGGTATTGAAAACAAAAAAATAAAGCGTTTCAACTTTGGAACAAATAATCTTAAAAAAAAATGTATTTCTTTAAAATAATAAAAAAAAGAACTACTTTTGCATCAATTAGTATCAAATAATTTCCGTTTTTGGGGCAAATATTTATCAGAAGAGAGCCTTATTTTGAGTAAACGACGGGAATTAGTAAGGCATTATGAGTGTGAAAATTCACAATTTTGAGAAAAAAAGACAAACTTTATTGTTTATGAACAAATCTTTAATGAATAAAGAAAATATAGTTTACCATTTTGAAAAGTGGCGACCGATGAGAGTAGTGTATCTATCGATGTTGTTGGTCGTGTTTTTCGCCAACATTAGCATTAGCTCGAAAGCACAAGAAAGCAACAAAAATGGTATATACGTGGACAGCGTGGGCAAGGTTTTTATACAAGCAAATCGGAAGATATATTTCTACATTGCCACCGATACCGCGCAAAATCCGCAACGAATGGACATCAACAACGGAAAAAAACTGAAAAATTTTATGCAAATCAGCAAAGATGGCGTTCATCACGTACGACATCGCAATGTTGTAACCAATGAAGTGGAAGATATAGTGCTAAACGTTGATGGAATAGCGCCGATAACAACCATGAAAATTACGAATAGTTCAAAATCTTCATTACGAGGCAGTTATTGCTATGATAGCACAATGACATTTTCATTAAAAGCCGTTGATAATATGTCGAAAGTAAATCATACGTATATTTCTATCAACAATGGAGGCTGGAAAGAATATTCAGGTACAAAATATTTTAACAAAGATGGCGAGTACGACATAAAATATTATTCGTGTGATAATGTTGGCAATATTGAAGACGAAAAAAATGTACATTTCTACGTCGATGTTAGTCCTCCTAAGGTGGAATTGGAAATTGAAGGTAGGCGAATTGACTCAATTTTTAATACTAAAACTCTGCTACGATTGAGTGCAAACGATAATTTGTCGGGAGTGAATAAAATTTATTATCAAATTGACGGTGGAAAGTGGAATGTCTACAACGGCGATAATATTCCCATAAAACAACTCGATGACGATTGGCACACGGTGAAATATTATGCCACAGATAAAGTGAAGAATGAGAGCGATGTGCAGGCTTTTGAATTTTATTTAGATAAAAAAGCACCTTTGGCTTCGCTCATTGCATTGGGCGATAAATATGTGGTGCAAAATCGTACTTATTTTTCGGGTAGAACCAAGCTGGTGCTGATAGCTCTTGACAATAAGGCTGGTGTTGATAGCATAATGTATTCTACTGATAATAAAAAATTTATACCCTATAAAGATGCTTTTTATTTGGCATCGAGTCCGGGTAAACACATGGTGCGATACTACGCCATAGATAAATTAGGTAATAAAGGAGTAGGCGACGAAGAGTTTTCGGTTTATGCTCAAAAATCGGATATTTTTATTGTAGATTTGTTGGGTCCTGATATTTTTTACAAGCTAATGGGCAACTATATTAAGCGCAAAAATAATATTCTGATAAATGCCAAAACAAATATACGAATAAGCGCGAAGGACAAAGAATCGGGCTTGAAATATATCCAATATGCCATTGACGACGACACTACGGAAATAAAATATACCGGCGAAATGAATATTGAGCAAATTACTCACAACAAAGACGTTGTATTGAAATTTTCGGCTCTTGATAATGTAAATAATAGAAATGTTTTGCCTATCACTTTTGTTTTAGACGCCGAAGGTCCTAAAATATTTCATTATTTTGGTGTAGAAGTATCTAAAAATGAAGGTGAACTGCCAATAGTTCCGGCGTATTCTAAATTGTTTTTGGCTGCCACCGATAGTTTGGCTGGCGTGAAAACTATAAAATACGCAATAAATGGCGGCAAATATGTGATGTATAAACATGCTATAAGCAATTTTGTAAGAAATAAGGTTTATGCCATAAAAGTGTTGGCTATCGACAATCTGGAAAACGAAAGTGAATATAGTTTTACTTTTAAAACCAAATAATTTTGTCGGAAGTAGGAAATGGGGCAGGCTTCGGTCTTACAACCTTTAAACTTTTTTTTGAATGATAAAAAGATATTATTGCTTTGATTTTAAGATTTTTAAGACGTTAGCCTTGGGATTTTAGCCATTAACTTTTGTAAAAAGCCTTTGTTTTTTTACAGTAAAATTGTCTTGCCGAAGGCAAAAAAAAAGCTAAAAGCCAAAGGCTAACAGCCAAAAGCACTTCAAAAATGTGAAATTATGTGCAAAAACATGACAGAAGTTATAAAAAAAGTTTAAATGAGTTCAATAATATGTTCTAAAAAAACGCTACATGAATAATATTAAAATAATAATTATTTTGCTTTTCTCTCTATGTTTTGTCGGAAAAATAATCGGACAAGATATAGATTTGGAGAACATTAATTATGATAAAATTAACGATGCGGATAAAAAAAAGATTAAAGTATATTTAGAATCGGCGGTTAGAAGCAAAAAAGCTGAAAATTTAAAAATTTGTTCGCAAAATTTGAATACGGTAGCCAATATTTATTGGAAAGCAAAAAATTACGAAGAAGCCATAAAATATTTCAACCATTCGCTTAAAGTAAACGAAACTTTAAAAAACGACCATGCAATAGCCGGAATTGCAAATTTTAAGGGTATGATATATGCCGACGCAAAGAAATATCAAAAATCAATAGAAAATTTTGAAATAGCTTTGGCAAAGTATAAACTCGCAAGGCGACGCAAGGATATGATTAACACATATTTAAACATGTCGTTGTCGTATAAAAATATGCCAAACATGACGAAAACCATCGAATGCACAGAGGCGGCTTTCAAATTGGCACAAGAACTTAATGATGTGCAGAAAATTATAGATTGTGCCGGAATGTTGGCATCTTATTATAATAAGGTCAATAATAACAAACAAGAGGCTTTCTACTTCAATATATATCAGGCATTTATAGACACAAGAGACAAAGAATTGCAAAATTCGCTACAAATGCTGAAATTGCAAAATGCACTTAACGAAACCGAAAGAAAATCAAAGGAACTTGAATTATACAAAAAACAACAAAAATTACTATTGCAAGATAAAATTATAATAGAAAAAGATAGTACTCATGCCAAATTATTGTCAAAATATTCCGAAAAGGAAATAATAAATGAATTATACGAAGAAACCATTAGGCAAAATGAGGTTATTATAGCCGACGAGCGACGATTTTTACAACTTACAAAAACTGCGCTCATAGTGGCTGCATTGCTGTTAGTTTTAATATTTTATTTTTATTTCAGGTCGAATAGGTTAAACAAAAAATTGGTGAGAACTTATGAAGAATTGAAAGAAATAAATTATTTGCTGAAAACGCAAAAAGACGAAATTACAAAGCATAAGGAAGAAATTGAACTTCAACGAGATAAACTCGAAGAACAACGCGATTCTCTCATTATGCAACGTGATAAAATTAGTAGTCAAAATACTCAAATAAACGACAGTATTTTATATGCTCGCAGGATACAAAAAGCTGTTTTAGAATCGCATAATTTGTCAGACCAAATTGTGTCTGATTATTTCGTGTTGCTAATGCCACGCGATATTGTAAGCGGCGATTTCTATTGGGTTGGAAAAACTGTCGATAAGGTAATTATTGCGGTAGTAGATTGCACAGGACATGGTGTGCCGGGTGCTTTTATGAGTCTTTTAGGCTCGTTGTTTTTAGATGAAATTGTAAACAAGGAACACATTTGCAAACCTTCCGAAATTTTAAACCGATTGCGAGACAAAGTGAAACTATCGCTAAAACAAACCGGAAAAGACAACGAAGCCAAAGACGGAATGGATATTGCCCTTGTAAGCATTGATACTGAGAAGAATATGGAATTTGCAGGTGCATATAATTCGTTGATAATGTGCAGAAATAACAAAATTGAGGTGATAAAAGGCGATAGAATGCCAATTGGAATACACCTTCAAGAGCGCAGCTTTACTAATCACTCCATGAAGTTGCAAAAAGACGACCGCCTGTATCTTTTCTCAGATGGCTATCCCGACCAAATTGGTGGTGAAGAAAGCCGAAAATTTATGATTGCTAATTTTAGAGACCTCATTTTGCAAAATGCGTCGAAAGATATGGACAAACAACGAAGCATATACAAGAACACAATAAAAAAATGGATGAGCTATAAAAGCGAAGAATTTGAAGATGGACACGAGCAAATTGATGATATTTTGGTAATGGGTATTAAGATTTAAATTTGTAGAAAATACTGAACGTAGAAATGTGTGTAATCGTAAATTCTGAACTACTCGAAAACAAAATAAAACTTGAAAATATTGTAAAAATGGATATAATATTTGCGGGTAAAGAACCGTATAAATTAACGATTGCCTTATTTTGAAATAATTTGAGGGTGTAATATATTTTCTAATGAGAATTTGAGGTTTAACTAAAATATAAACCACTAAATAATTATGAGTAAAATTAAAATAACCAATTTTGGACCTATAAAAAATGGCTGTGTAGAAGATGACGGTTGGATAGATATAAAAAAGACAACTGTTTTTATTGGAAATCAAGGCAGTGGAAAAAGCACGGTTGCCAAAATAATTTCTATGTTTGTTTGGATTGAAAAAGTACTTGTAAGAGGAGACTACGAAACAAAATGGTTTAATACCAAGAAAAATAGAGATAGTTTATTTAGTTATCATAGATTAGAAAATTATGTAAGTAACAATAATTCTTCGTTTGACAATCCCAAAATTGAATATATTGGCGATGCTTATTACATAAAGTACAGCAAAGGGCAATTTGCTTTTGAAGAACAATCAAAAAAGGAATATGCTCTGCCACAAATTATGTATGTTCCGGCTGAAAGAAATTTTATAGCATATATGAAAAGTTCAAAGGAGTTAAAACTGTCATCAGAAGCATTAAAAGATTTTTTGAATGAATACAATAACGCAAAAAATGCCATAAAAAAATCTACGCCTTTGCCTATAAATTCTGCTTTTGTTGAATACAATAAAAGATACGATGTAGTTAAAATAAATACCGATGATTATAATGTAAAATTGACAGAAGCGTCAAGCGGATTTCAATCACTCGTTCCGTTATATCTTGTTACGGAATATTTAACCGAAACGGTAAAAAATGTGGGAGACAGCAATATTGGCATGACAACAAAAGAAATGGATAAATTCAAAAAAGAAAGTGAGAACATATTGTTAAACACGTCTTTGACAGAGGAACAAAAAAGAATTTCGTTATCTGTACTTTCTTCAAGATTTAATAAAACCGCATTTATTAATATTGTTGAAGAACCCGAACAAAATCTATTTCCAAACTCGCAGTGGCAACTTTTGAAAG